>Ga0207993_1001013_pt1 | contig 11094 bp, 7 predicted proteins | sample ETN01SmetaG_2_FD_185791 | JGI IMG/M metagenome (GOLD analysis project Ga0207993, IMG submission 185791) | Marine microbial and viral communities from oxygen minimum zone, Eastern Pacific Ocean - ETNP2014F12-01SV265 (SPAdes) (version 2) | ecosystem: Environmental > Aquatic > Marine > Oceanic ...
CCCAACATTTTCAAGCTATGTTTTTGATCGAACAGGAAAATCAAGTTTGCCTATATTGAAATCGCAGTACTTACTTGAAGGGCCTGCACTGAGAGGCCTTTATCAAGATGATGTAGGTACAACGTCTCAGGTTTGGGGATTAAATTTGAATGCAAAAATAGCATTCTTACCTAACGTATTCTACGATTTGGCAGGGGGAGTGGACTATGATATTAAAAGCACAGCTGGTATTCAATTTGGACCGATCATAATTCCGCTTTATCAAAGCTGGGAAGCTGAGGGTAGTAAAACTGCAACTGATTCAAAATGGATTCTAGAACGTCTTCGTTTTCAATTTGGTTTAACATTAAGTGGTGGCCCCTTAGGAATTAGGATAGGTTCATAATTAATAAAATTATTGTAAATTGTATACTTAATTATTGTTAAAAAAGGAATCAACGATGAGAAAATTAATAAATACTTTATTTCTAGTATCAACCTTCGTTTTAGCTCAAGAAGGACAATCCGTAGCATCTGTTCAATTTGATGGATCAGGGTTATCTGAACTTGAAACAAGAACTTTATATAATTATTTTTTGGGTGAACTTGAAAAAGCAAGTGACGACCCTCTACAGCCTCAAGAAAGCGTTGGACAGGCTGTTTCAGCTCTAGCACTAGAAACCGAAAGCTGCTTTAAGAAAGATTGCCTTTTTGCTGCACAAGATGCTACAGGAAGCAGTATGTTTCTTGCCGGAACATTAAAATTCTCAAAGGAAAAGTACAGAGTCAAAGTATATAAAGTTGATTCCTCTAATCCCGGAAAATCTAAAACATACAGAATACGATATAAGGGTGATTCTGATGGATTTATCACTGAGCTTGAGATTTTAGCTTGGAAGATAATGGGCAAAGAAGTACCTGGCAGATTAATGGGAAAGCGTAAGCCTAATCAAGAGACTTTCTTTGAAAAAATTGCTGAAAACCCTTGGGCTCAACGTGGGGCCGTATTGGGCGTAGCAGGATTAGGAGTCTCATCTTATTTGAAGAATACTGCAGGAGCTCAAGCATCTCAAGATCGTATCGATGCTCTTCCTGCTTATGATACTGCAGGAATTAAGGCCCATACAGACAGTCGTGATGGAGCAAAATCTACAGCTAGTCTGTCACTTGGAGTCACTGTAGTGTCTCTAGTGTATGGTTATTTTGCCGGGGTATTTACTGAGTAGTAAATGCTAGCTGCAATACGAGCTCAACCAATCAAATGTTTGTTTGATTTCTGATCTCGTATTAAAAAAATGAATAGCAATCCTAAGATCATTGGGAGCATCGACTGGTGAAGTGAATGTTTGTTGATTTAACCTTAACTCATCGTATACTTTCCATCCATCGCATTTACTAGGAAGATTGATCACGAAAACTCCCGACCGATGAAATGATTTTGTTGGCGAGCTAACTTTAAATCCTCGCTGTTTCCATTCTTCGATTGCAAATAAGACCAACTCATCGATACGATTCAATATTCGTTTCATACCAAGATCCTCGCACCAATATAAAGCAGTATCAAATCCTGCAAAGGTTGCAAGCGCTCGAGTCCCGAATTCAAATCTTCTAGCTTCTGGAAGAAGTGTATAGTTACCATTTTGATCCATATCGGCATGACTGTGCGAGCCCGTCCAGGTCAATTTAGTTCGATCAAGGATTTCTCTTTTACAAAAGAATGCACCCGTACCTTTTGGGCCTAGAATCCATTTATGACCACAGGTGCTGTAGTAATCACAGCCTAGCTCATGAAAATTGAAAGGAACACATAAAGGTCCCTGTGCCCCATCTAAGTGAAAACGCACATCCTTATTCTTTAAAAGATCACTGATTTGCTGAGCTTCGTTTACAGTAAGTGCCCGTCCATTATTTCTAGATACATGAGGAATGCTAATCATGCGCGTTTTATTCGTTATTTTATTTTTGATTTCAGTTACAATATTTGAACCTGCGTTAAAATTTAGTCGCCTAATTTTTATGCCGAATCTTTTTGCTAATGAATACCATGGGATTGTATTGGCGGGATGTTCTTGGTTTGTAATCATGACTTCATCACCTTTTTTCCAATCAATTGCCCAAGATGCAATATTTATCCCCTCAGACGTACTATGGGTTAAGGCAACCTCATCTTCATAAGCACCAAACAGTTTAGCAAGATGCTTGCGGAGAAGTGGTTCTACCTTACTCATTGAGGGAGAAATATTCGGATGAACAGGACCCTTGTTTTGAAAAACCAACTTTTCAGAAACGGACTTCATAACTACTTTAGGAGACGGCCCTATACCTGCAGTCTGGAAAAATGCATCTTTTGAAGCGGGTATGGATCTTCGCGCCCTTCTTACCCAGGCCTCAGATGAATCTAAATTAGGCTTGTCTAACGATCTAGCTAGTGCTAACGGACTTAACAGTGGAAGTGAAATTGACCCTTTTAAGAAATCTCTTCTGAGCATTTTTAATTTTAAAAAATATCTATGATGGGTTTTCCTAAAACATCCATTTTAGGATTAATGCCTAGACCCGGCTCTTTTGAAGAGCTCATTCTTCCATTTTCTCTTTTTGGAGCTCCATCTGCTATGTCAACCGTCACATAGCTGTTAAAATCAGTTGCCGTGAATAAAAACTTTGTTTGTGTGCTGTGTGCTAGATGAGCTATTGCGGCTGTAACAATATCTCCTCCCCAAGTATCTTCAATGGTCATTGCGATTCCAATCTCTGTGCAGAGATCTCTTGCCAAAGCAGCTTTAGTAATTCCACCAAATTTGCTAATTTTTATATTAACGACATCCATTGCTTTGTCTTCAATTCCTCTCAAAAGAGCATTCATACCTGTAATATTTTCATCAAGAATAAATGGATGTCTGGTTTTTTTTCGAACGGAAAGGCATTCCTCATAGCTTACACATGGCTGTTCAATGTAAACGTCAACGTCATCAACCGCATTTACTACACGCAAAGCTTCATGTGCTAGCCAACCGGTATTGGCGTCAGCTATCAATTTATCTCTACTGTCTAACACATTTGAAACTGAACGTATCCTTTCAATGTCTTCGTTTGGATCTCCCCCGACCTTTAGCTGAAATCTTCTATAACCCTCATCACGATATTTCATCACATTTTCAGCCATCTTATCAGGGTCTTCTTGCGAAATAGCTCTGTAAAGAATGAAATCCTTATTATGAGCGCCGCCTAAAAGCGTGCTCACGGGTAGACCAGCAATCTTTCCTTTTATATCCCAGCAAGCAACATCAATTGGAGACTTTACGTAAGGGTGCCCCTTGAGGCATTGATCCATCACCAGATTTAAATTTGAAAGATTCGTTGCATCCTGACCAATTAGACTTGGAGCCAATTCTTTTAAACCTGTTCGAACCCCCTCTGCATATGATGGTAGATAAAATGGACCTAAAGGGCAGCATTCTCCAAATCCAATTACACCTTGTTCGGTTTCAACCGCAACTACCGTTGAATCAAATACGCTCACAGATTTTCCCTCTGACCAATTATAGGAACCCTCGTTAAGAGGTAGATCTACTTTATAAGCTGATATACGTTTTATTTTATCCATGGATTAATCTTTCAACTTTAATATAAAACCTAAAAGAAAATTATCTTCTATGTTGATTTCATTAATTTTTTTGATATTAGCATTTATTTTAGCAATAAATGTTGAGTCATAAATTTACGAGTAAATTGAAATGAAGAATTTCTAGCTTCAGGATTCCCCCCCATCGTAGGACCTCTCTTTGCACATAAACCTAAACCAATCTTTTGTCGAAAGGGTGTTGTCATAGCTATATTCATGAATCCCATTAAAACGGCGCCATCATCGCGAATTTTAAATCTGCAATCAACCGTTTTGTACGCTTTTTCTTTGATGCTTATGGGGCTTAGTCTGTCAAAAGAGTGATGCGAGTCTTTGTACAAAGTTATACCTATTGTTGAACCAAAGTTTTGAGCATCCCGCACAAGCTCTTCGCATGCGCGAGCTGGTACCCAATCATCAAGTTCGCCAATCAAAATGTGCATTGGGGATTGAGTGAATTCTGGACTTTCAGGTTGAGCTATGCAGGGAGGGTAAATTGACAAATGAGCAGCAAACTTATTGATTGGATTAATTTTTTCTATTAAAGGAAGCCAGCCTGAAAAAAGGGCTACACCTCCACCCAAACTCCATCCCATTATAGCGACTTTTTCCTTTATTATACGACTGTCTTTTGATATCTCATCCAGCGCCCTATAGGAATCGAGCACCATCATAGCGGTAGTTACTTCAATCTGCGAGCCTACCGTTGAACGAACGCCTCTGCTTGAAAAACTTTGCATCTCTAGTGTGGCAATACCAGCCAATCTTAACATTTCAAGATATTCGAGATGATGTGGACCCCAGTCAAGACTTCCTGCGACACCGATCACGAGAGGAAATGGGCCATCACCATTTGGAAGCTTCAAAATGGCAGAAACTTCTTGTTGTTCTTGCTCTTCAAGTTCTGTTATAATGTCTCTGAAACCAAAGGGATTTGCGCTTGAGAAGGAAATCAATTCTTGGCTCAATGCATAGGTTACCAATAAATTGATGCATAATAGGTGTTTAAATTTCATGCCTAAGTATTTAATTAGTATTGAACAAAATAACACAATTAATAATACTTAAAGAATCATTTGTTTTGCTGTTCACTTATTTTTTTTGGAGGAAAAATGCTTAAACGGATTTTCATCTCAGTTGTGGCTTTAAATTTTTTAATTGCAAGCGATAACGATACTACCCTCACATTCGAAGCAACAGAAGGTACGTTAATAAGTGTTGATGTTTCACCGAATGGTCGCACTATAGCATTTGATCTTCTTGGACATATCTATTTGATGTCCATCAACGGAGGAAAAGCCGAAGCTTTAACCAAAGGTAGTTCATGGAACATGTTTCCTAGGTTCAGCCCGAACGGAGATAAAATTCTATTTACATCTGACCGTAGCGGTAGCGATGATTTGTGGATTCAAGACATAAAAACAGGAGAAATGAAAAACATTAGTAATATGAATTTACCTGTTCATCAAGGTTCGTGGTCGGTTGATGGTAAACACGTATTTGGCACGGCTCTGAACATGAAAGTTCGCCATCCGGTTTACATGTTCAATATGTTTGGGAAAAAACAGGAAATCATACCTGCAGGTTCAAGAGCTCCGGTAACCCACTTTACAATGCATCCTAATAATGGGCTCGTATATTTTGCCCATGGAGATGCACCATTGTATCGCAGTGGGGACAGAATTAAAACATACGATTTGAATAATGGTGAGGTAAAAACATACATAGACAGACCTGGTGGCGCTGCGAACCCTACATTATCCAAAGATGGAAAATCTTTAGCGTATATTCATCGTGATGACAGAGAAACGGTTCTAGTTATAAGGAATATTCAAACCAATCAAGAAAAAATTGTTAATAGAGATTTGGATTTTGACCGTATGGATAGCGGTAGTTTTTATGGTTCGTATACCAACATGAGCTGGCATCCAAACGGAAGAGATGTTCTAATTTCATATGGTGGAGGTATACACTCTGTCAACACCGTAACAGGAAAATCAAAAGAGATTAAATTTGCCGCGAAGGTAAAACGCGAAATAAAAGGAACTGTAAGATTTAAGGTCGAAGTTCCGCAAGAGTCATCTAAGACTCGATCTCATCGTTGGTCGCAACAGACTCCCGCAGGTATACTGTATGAATCACTAGGTGATTTATACTTAAAAAATGGATCCAAATTAAAAAACTTAACTGAATCCGATGACCATGAAACCAGTCCTTTTTATGATCCTAAATCCAGAAAAATATATTACGCCTCATGGAATGATAGAGATATGGGTTCAGTATTTCAAATGGACCTTACCGGAAATAAGAAGAAAAAAATAACCACTGTTCCGAGTCAATACGGGTCAATTACAGTCTCGGGGGACGGGGCGCTTTATTACATCCGCGGGCGAGGATCATTAATAAATGGACAGCGGCTTGAGAAACAAACTGATTTTGAACTTGTTTCTAATATTGATGGAAAAGAAACTAAGCTATCAACAATCAATTGGAGTGGTAACCGGTATGCAAAGAGACCACCGGTAATCCATGTTGCTGGTAATGGGAATATCTATTATTCAGATTACGTTAATGACGTTCTGACAATTAAGTCTATTTCAGATGAGGGTCTTAATGAAAAAGAGATAATCAAATTTCCTCACGCTACGCGTGCTGTGATTTCACCTGATATGCAGTGGGTGGCATTTAGAGAATACCACCGAAGCTATGTAACACCCTTTGAATTTGCAGGGAAGACATACAGTGTTAGCGCTGAAGATGGCTTAGGATTCAGTCAGCGTGTTGACAGTCAGAACGATGGTGACTTCATGCGGTGGTCTAAGGATAGCAAAAGATTACTTTGGACTAGAGGGAAGTATCATTACGAAAAATCTCTCAATGCAATTTTAGATAAAAAATCAAAAGTGACCAAAACAGATCTTTCCATTGCATATGAAGTTGATAACCCAGGAAGCGTTGTTGTGTTCAAGAACGTTAGAGTTCTTACGATGAATCAAGACAAAGACATTCTTGAAGGCGTCACTATTTTGATTCGAAATAATAAGATTATTTCTGTAGGGGACAACGTAAGAATTCCAAAATCAGCTAAAGTCTACGATCTCGAAGGAAGAACAATCATGCCAGGTATGTTTGATGCTCATGGGCATTATGGTAGTCCAATTTCAGCACTTAATGTAATTGAGCAAAATCTTTATGGCTTGAAAGCAAATCTCGCTTACGGTGTGACCACAATGTATGATGTTTATGGAACCACTCAGAAAGATTTTTGGGTTTCAGATATGATTCGTAAAGGAAGGATTGATGGACCAAGAATCTTTTCAGTGGGTGACCCAATTTTTGTGACAAAGTATCGAACAAAAATGTATCGCCCCATCAAGAGCCTTGAAGATGCTCTAGAACACGTACAGTTCAACAAAGATCATGGAGCAACAGCTGTAAAAGATTATTCTAATCATAATAGGCAAGCTAGACAGCATCTTGTTGAGGCCTCAAAACAATTAGGAATAAATGTAGTAAGTGAATCGTTTTCAAATCCACAAATGAATTTAACTCAAATTGTTGATGGGTTCACCGGTCTTGAGCACACACTGGGTCTCGAGCCAATCTATGAAGATGTTATTCAATTGCTAAAAAGCACGGATTTGGGAATTACCCCAACCTTTATAGTCGTTTACAATGGCCCAAGCGGTGAAACCTATTTCTATCAAACAGAAAGACTGTGGGAGAACACCAAGCTGTTGAATTTCTTTAGAAAAGATGAATTGTTGCGATTGCGAAGACCCGGCTTCTATTGGCCTGATGATCACTACGCTGCTCAGATGGGCAAAACGATGAAAAAACTTTATGATAGAGGAATAACGATGCAAATGGGCGCACATGGAAACATGATGGGTCTTGGAGCGCACTGGGAAATGGAGCTCTTTACTCATGGTTCTTTCTCAAATTATGATGCTATTGAAATAGCTACGATCAACGGGTTTAAACATCATGGGTTAGATCATATACTCGGCTCAATTGAGCCTGGTAAACTTGCCGATATGGTTATTATGACAAAAAACCCTTTGGAAAATATTCGCAATACCAGATCTATTGAGTATGTGGTTAAGAATGGAGTTATCTATAGTGGAAGGGATGCCTCTAGGGTATACCCCAATCCCAAACAAGCTGAAAAATTATACTTTAAAGAAAAATAAATCTATTTCCTTGGTGTTTTTATAAGTGAATTCAATCTTCATTCTTTAAAGCAGTAACCTATGGCAAAAATCTTACTGATAGAGCCCTACTTTACAGGGTCTCACAAATCCTGGGCCGTTGACTACCAAGCAAATAGTTCTCATACCATTGAAATAATTTCTTTGCCAGGCAAATTCTGGAAGTGGCGTATGCATGGTGGGGCTATTACACTAGCGGATCAGTTTATGAAAATGAATTTCATCCCAGACCTTATTCTTGCAACCGATATGCTTGATGTAACCACATTTATAAGTCTCACAAAAAAGAAAACATCGCATCTACCTGTTGTATTATATTTTCATGAAAATCAATTATCGTATCCTTGGTCCAAACAGGATAGAGATGTTCAGCGTAAAAGGGATCACCATTACGGTTTCATCAATATTGCTTCAGCGCTTGCAGCTGACCATGTTTTGTTTAATTCTCAATTTCATTTGTACTCTTTTCATCTTGAGGGTGAAAAACTTTTGAAAAACTTTCCAGATTACAACGAAACAAAAACAATGGATACAATCAAGAAAAAAAGCCAAGTGCTATATTTAGGTATGGATCTTGAAAAATTTGATGAGTTCAAAGTAACTGCCTTCAAAAATCCATTAATAGTGTGGAATCATCGTTGGGAGTATGATAAGAATCCAGAATCTTTTTTTAAATGTATGATCGAATTGAAAGACAGGGGGGCGGTATTCAATCTTGCTATACTTGGTGAAAGCTTTTCTACAAAGCCTAGTATTTTCGATGAGGCCAAAACAAAGCTAAGCAAAGAAATTGTTCATTTTGGTTACTGCAATGATTTTTCTCAGTATGCTACTTGGCTTTGCAAAGCAGATATTTTACCTGTAACAAACAATCAAGATTTCTTTGGTGGAAGCATTGTAGAGGCTATCTATTGTGGAGCCTTTCCTATTCTTCCAAAAAGATTGTCCTATCCTGAATTGTTGCCCAAGGAAAGGCATAAAACACACCTTTATGAAAGAGAAAAAGAATTAGTTGATATGATTGAGGATGCTATTACCAACATTAAAAAAACTCGCAAGGTTTCTTTGGCTTCTGATTTTAAAAGATTTGATTGGAAAAATATGAATTCAAAATATGATCAGTTATTTTCCACGATTATAGATCAGCATAAGAATTAAAACTTATTTTTGCTCAATGAGATAAGTACCTTTAGTGACCTTAAATCCTTTTTTTGACCATGTGGCTATTTCAGGAAAATCATCTTTCTTTTCTCTGATAGATGCGCATCCGACATCTCCGTTTTTTCCTAGAGCCACAATTTTATCATTGAAATCAACTTTTGAAGCCCCTCCGTTAATATCAATTATTCGTTTACATACCTCTTCGCATGCTTCTTGAGGACTAAGACCGTTTCGCATTAACTCTACACCAAGAAAAGATCCACAAGACCTAATCATTTCTTCGCCTCGTCCTGTAGCTCCAACGGCTCCAACCTCATTATCTAGATATAGGCCAGCGCCTATAATAGGCGAATCACCAACCCTTCCAGGAATTTTCCAAGCTAGCCCACTTGTTGTGGTAATACCTGCAACGTCTCCGTTACTGTCAACACCCAGAACATTGATTGTTCCCGTAGTTCTTTTATCAGAACCTTTTTCACTTTTCGGCGGAAAATAATCATCCTTATCGGATAGATTCTCTCTCCAGCGAACCCATATTTTTCGAGTTTTCTCTGTTAAAAGATTCTCAATTTTAAATCCATGCATTATCGCAAAGTCTTGCGCCCCTTTGCCGACCAAGTGAATATGATCCGTTCTTTCCATCACTAAGCGCGCAACTGAGCTAGGAGTTTTAACGCCCTCAATGCATGCAACAGAGCCGCAATTATGGTCAGGACCATTCATAATTGAAGCGTCCAACTGTACAACTCCATCCATATTTGGAAGACCACCGTATCCAACCGATGTGTCCTCAGGGTCAAGCTCAGTAACATTAGCTGAAGCTTCTACCGCATCAAGAAGAGACCCTCTTTTTCGTAAAACCTCCCAACCAGGTCTTAGAACTTTACGCCCCCATTTTTCTCCACGACTGCAAAGAATTATTGGATTACCTTTTGCGACCTTTTTTGGTTTGGCAAGCAAGTCACTTTTTAGCACAGGTAATGACATACCAAGCGCAGATAAGGATTTAATAAATTTTCTTCTATCGATCATAATTCACACTCCCTTATAATTGTAATAACCTATTTTAATATGATAATTATCTTTTTCAAAAGATAATGATTATGACTGGCTATTAGATTGACCTAATTTATTGATTCTATTCTATGAAAAAATGACAAATTCTAAACCCATTACCCTTAAAAATGTTTTTCAACTTTGGCTTCCTTTAGCAGGAAGTTGGCTTTTAATGGGTATAGAATCACCCATGCTTGCTGCTTTTGTAGCGCGGATGTCGCACCCTGAAATCACCCTGGCCGCATGGGGATCTCTTGTCTATCCAATTTCTTTAGTTGTTGAGGGGCCAATTATTATGCTTTTAACAGCAAGTACAGCATTGGCTAAAGACCTGCCCTCTTATAAAAAGCTGTTCAAATATATGTTGGTTATGTCGATTGTACTTTCATTGATACATGTTCTTGTAGCATTTACACCAATATTCTACTTAGTTGCTGAGAATTTAATGAATGTTCCAACATCTATTCTTGAGCCTGGACGAATTGGTTTACAGATAATGACACCATGGACAATTATGATTGCTTGGAGGAGATTAAATCAAGGTGTTATGATAAAGCACGGCAATTCAAAGATGGTCGCAATTGGCACATTGATACGACTATTAACGCTTATAATCGTACTTTCATATGGAAGATGGTTTTCTGGCTATTCTGGAATCATTGTTGGTGCCTCTGCTGTAGCTTTGGCTGTAACTGCTGAAGCATTATATGCGCAGCTTGCTGTGCAATCAATTTTAAAAAATCAAATGCTATTAGAGTCAAAGTCTGAAATTATTAATCGAAAAAAATTCACATCCTTTTATTTACCACTAGCAATAACTCCACTAGCAACACTGTTAATTCATCCAGTTGGGTCAGCTGGAATGAGTCGCATGCCAGATGCCCTTCCATCGCTAGCCGCTTGGCCCGTTGTTTATGGTCTAGTTTTTATAACACGCTCACTTGGATTTGCATACAATGAAGTGGTTGTAGCTCTACTTGACAAACCAAACGGAAAAATATCTTTATTAAAGTTTACAAGAATATTAGCGGTTACAACCGTATCAATTTTAGCAGTACTTGCATT
>Ga0207993_1001022_pt1 | contig 11039 bp, 12 predicted proteins | sample ETN01SmetaG_2_FD_185791 | JGI IMG/M metagenome (GOLD analysis project Ga0207993, IMG submission 185791) | Marine microbial and viral communities from oxygen minimum zone, Eastern Pacific Ocean - ETNP2014F12-01SV265 (SPAdes) (version 2) | ecosystem: Environmental > Aquatic > Marine > Oceanic ...
AACAGTTGGACAAGGTGCGGTTAGGCCAAAATTAAAATACTGGATGCCAAATGGAGATAATTATTCACTTAGAGAAATAGATGAACTTGCAACTACCAACCCAATTTCATGGGATGGCTCAATGGAATGGCAAACGAATAATATTGATTCTTTGCTTATGCCTAAAACATCAGGCATCTCCCCACTATTTGACTATGAAGCTACAAAAAATAATGGAAGTGAAGTTAAGAGTATTACGTTTGCAAGTGATCAAAATTTTTCGGCAAAAATTAGCAAAAGTGGTTTTGTAGAAACGAGAGGAACAGCTATTGATAGAATATTAAGAAATGACTTTACAGGTCAAAAAGATCTACATATATGGGATTACCAGGTCTTCTGGAACCATATTCGAAAAAATGCAGATCTTAAAGCTAAAACTCTCAAATAAATTATTTTGAAAATCACTAATATAGAAAAATTATCATTTGGTTTGGGCGGCGGTGTTAATGCAATCAAAACAGATTTTTTTGTTTGGTATTTGGGTGCTTACTATCTCACTGTCTTAGGTTTAAACCCAATTCTTACAGGTTCTGCACTTTTGCTTGCATTGTTTGTTGATGCAATAAGTGATCCTTTAATTGGCACATTTTCAGACAGAATAAACTCAAAGTTTGGAAGAAGACATATATTAATGGGTCTGTCATTAGTACCTATTTCAATCACTTATTTCATGCTATTTATTCCAGATAAAAATTGGTCTGAGGGTTCTCTATTCTTTTGGTTATTTTCTTTTACTATTCTTACAAGATTTAGTGTGACTCTTTTTGATATACCTCATAGAGCTCTTGCTGCAGAAATTCCAAATACATACGAAGAAAAAGCAAATATTATGTCTATGAGAGAGGGCTTTCAATCTATTATTGCCTTATCTCATTCATTCATAATTCTGCCTTATATAAATATAGATGTAGATGAAAATTGGATTAATGTTGGACTGGTTGGTTCTGTGATGATGTTTATTTTTGGACTAGTATCAGTGTTTGGAACAAGATCTTTAATACCAGATTTATATAGATGGCCTGTAGAATCCAAGAAAAAAAATACCTATAGAGAAATAAAGGAACAGTTAAGATTTGTTTACAGCAATAAGACTATCATTTTGTTCTTACTTGGTTCCATCACTATTCAGTTAGCTTGGGGCTTGGCTAATAGCCTAACTTTTCTTACACAAACTCAATTTTGGGGTCTAGATACCTTACAAATTCAAGAATTTATAAAAATTTATTTCTTATCAACATTGCTTAGTTGGCTTCTTGTACCAAAATTAGTGCAAATATTTGAAAAGAGAACAATTTTAATAAGCAGTTTATTTATGATAGGAGTTTTTCAGTCAGTACCCTTCATTTCTTATAAACTTGGATATGCTCCATCTTTTGGAAGCGACTCATTAGTGTATTTTCTGTCAATCTTCATTTTTATCACAGGTACATTTTCTTTAATAAGTTTAATGACAAGAGAATCAATGGTGCCAGATATGATCGATCAAGTTCAAAAAGAATCAAATTTAAGACAAGATGGCGCTATAAGTTCTCTTACCTCTTTTTGTGCAAAGTGCATGACTGGGTTGGGCCAATTTTTCTCAATGTTTGTTCTTTGGTTAATTTCTTTCCCCAAAGGTTCAGTTGAAGCAACACTTCAGCAAAAAGAAATGCTTGCTGTGTTTCAAGGACCCATGATAATGATTTTATTTTTAATCCCGATTTTTATTTTTGCTGGTTACAAGATTGATAGGGAAATGCATAAAGAAATTCTAAGAGATCTAAAAAAATAGGTATTTTGATCATTTTTTAGAAAAATGAAGTATATAATTTAGAGTCATTAAATAAAGGAATTATGGAACTCAAAAAAGCTATTGAAAATAGATATTCAGTCAGAGGTTACTTAGATAAAGATGTCGAAAAAGATGCTGTCAAAAACATTTTAGAAGTCGCTAAAAGAGCACCTTCAGGAGTAAATTCTCAACCTTGGAAAGTATATGTTGTTATGGGTGATACTAGAGATAATCTTGTTAAGGAAGCATGTGAAAAGTTTGACAAAGGAGAGATGGAGAAGGAGGAGTACCAAGTTTATCCAACAGAGAGACCAGATTGGTATAAAGCAAGACAAAGAGGTTCTGGTTTTGCTCTTTATGGCGCTTTAGGAATTGAAAAAGAAGATATGGATAAAAGATTAAAACAAGCACGCAAAAATTATGAATTTTTTGGTGCACCTGTAGGAATCTTTATAACTGTCCACAAATCTGTTGGTCCAAATGGATGGGGCCATGTAGGTCATTTTGTACAAAATATATGTTTAGCTGCAGTTGATGCTGGCCTAGCAACATGCTTGCAGGAAGCTTGGGCTGGTTTTCCAAACTTAATTAAAAAATACACAAATTACAGCGATGAAGAAATTTTGTGGTGTGGTATTGCATTAGGCCATGAAGATCCGGATCATCCTGCAAATAGCTTTAGAACAGAAAGAGAAGAGTTCGAAAGTTATGCAAAAATCTTAGAGTGATGAAAGAATTTTCTCTTCCCAGCCAGCATGGAAAACTACGAGGTGTTGTTTGGGACGAGGTAGAAAATCCCATTGGAACAGTTCAAATTATTCATGGTCTCGTTGAGTATCATGGAAGATATGAAGAAACAGCAGAATACCTAAATAAGAATGGGTTCATTGTTTTCTGCAATGATCACCTAGGACATGGCTTAAATATAAAAGACGGGAATTTAAAAGGATTCTTTAAAGAGGATAATGGTTATGAGGCTGTAGTTGATCAGCTTGGTGAGATGAACTCTCATGTAAGAAAAAACCACCCAATGTTAAGACATTTTGTTTTAAGTCACAGCCTTGGCACAGCATTAGTAATCTCCCTGCTTAAAAGAAATATATATTTTGATGGTGTTCTGATGAGTGCTGCATTTAGTGTCAGTAATTTGATGATCTACTTAAATAAAATTTTGTTGCTTCCTGAATACTTATTACAAGGTAAAAAGAGTGTAAGTCTAGAGATGGAAAAATTTACAACGCAAAAACATAATTCTTCTTATGAGCCTAATAGAACAACACATGATTATTTATCTAGTGATGAACAAAAGGTTGATGAATACATAGCTGATGAATTTTGTGGTTACCCTAATACAACCCAGCTTTGGCAAGATCTATCTTCTGGTTTTATAAATTTATGGACAAAAAAATCATTCAGTAAGATTGATAATAATATCCCTTTTTACTTAATTACCGGAGACCAGGATAAAGTAAATAATGATGGAAAGCAGGCAGAAGAAATTCATAGCTTGCTAATAGAATCTGGTTTTAAATCAGAACTAGAAATATTTAAAGGTATAAGGCATGAGCCTTTCCAGGAAAAGCAGAGACAAAAAGTTTTTGAAAGCGTGCTAAATTTCTATTTGACTAATCTTTAAGATCTTCTTCTTTGCGGAGCTACATAAGTCTGCAGTATCAAAATTCTCTCTGTGATAATTTCTCTAATTTTAAAATTGTTCCTAGCTATTCTTCTAGCTTCCTGCAAATCTCTTAAAGCTTCTTCATATCTACCAGAGTAAAAAAGAAATTCACTATTGGTTAAATGGTAACCAAGCATATTTTTGCTATTCTTCTGAACTTGGCTAAGGTCTTTAAGTAGATTTATATCAACTGGCCTATAAAACTTTATATCCTCAAGAACTTGTTCCGCAGCAAGATAATTACCTTCCATAATATGAGCATTAGCTAAGTTATAGCTCAATGGATAATTACCTAAAGAAACAGCTAAAAGTTCACTTGTAAAGTCTTTGCTCTTTCTAAGGTTGCCTGATTCTGTATAGACCTCAGCAAGACTAGTTTTAATTATCAGATTATCGGGATATTTTTTTTCTAAACCCTTCAGCAATTCAATTGATCTAGTAAAGTTTAGCTTCTTCTTTTCAATCAATGCGCGAAAGTATACATCTTCATCACTATCGCCAATTTCTTTCTCAAATGCTCTTATTGATAAATTATCAGTCATCAAATATTTCACTCTTTTTTTGATCAATTTGAAATTGAAGCTATCTGTTTTACCTGGACTTGGATATTCTCGAGCTCGTTCTCTAGATTCAGTTATTCTTCTTGTTGTGATGGGGTGAGTGAGAAGAAATTCTGGCATCTTATCACCAGATAATCTTCTTACTTCTTGCATATTTTTAAACATTTCTGACATCTCTACAGTGTCATACCCTGCTTTTTGAAGGGTTACGTAACCCTCCCTATCAGCTTCTGTTTCATATAGTCTAGAAAACCTTAGTTGTTGAGAAGCTAATAAACCTTGGCCTCCAATAATAGCCGCTGGACTGCTTGTAGCTACAGCAACGACTATTGCAGCCAATACTGTTGCCAAGCTTTGATTACTTCTATCACTCCCTTCTAATATTTGTCTAGCAAAGTGTCTTTGGCTAAGGTGAGCAAGTTCGTGTGCAATTACAGATGCAAATTGAGCTTCATTATCAGAGTATTTAAATAAACCTGCATTCACACCAATAATTCCACCAGGTGCAGCAAATGCATTCAAGGAATTATCTTCAATTATGATTAGTTCGAATGCCTTTTTACTTACTTTGCTTTGTTCGCCTATCTTATATACAAATAATTCAGTCCATTCTTGAACAATAGGGTCATAAAGAATTGGTGTTTCCCTTTTGAGATCTCTAAGGAATTGTCTGCCTAAAGATTCTTCTTCAGTTTGTGAGACTGCACCACTTAACCTATCACCTATTAAGGGCAACTCGATACTGCTTTCTTGGGTAAAGCTTAAATTGCTTACCGCCAAAAAGATAAAGAAAAGAAGTGTTTTTTTAATCATAAGAGTTAACTATAATTATTTGATAGGTATTTTATAAGAAGATTCAATAAAAAATGAAATTAAATAATTTAGTCAAAAACCAGCAGATTATGTTTTTGGTATCTGTTTTGCTTGGAGGTTTCTTTGCTCTTTGGGTTTTAGGTGACTTATCAGCACCAATACTTACAAGTATAGTACTAGCTTTTTTATTTAGACCTATGCATGTTTATTTTACAAAAATAGGTGTTCCCGAGAGACTGAGTGTTTTTATTACTTTTTCGATAGCCGTTTTATTGGCCACAATATTCTTTCTTATTTTTATACCTCTTTTTGTAAATGAAGCTAATAGATATCTGAGTGAACTGCCGAACCTTAGCGTGATAGCTGAGCCTATAATAGCTTTCTTAGGAGAGGTAAATGCACCAAATGAATCTATTGAAGGAGCTCAATCTTTTCTAAGTGATATAAGTGGTTTTGCAAGTGATGCCGTATCATTTGGAATTTCTCGCTTGCAAGATACAGCTAATTTATTCTTAAGCATAATATTGGTTCCTATATTTTTATTTTTTTGGTTATGGGATACAGATACATTGTCATCGGGTTTTTCAAAGTTAGTTCCTAAGAAGAGAAAATTTCTAGCAAGAGTTTGGACTGAAACAAATACAAATTTTCAAAATTATTTTAAAGCAAAGTTTATTGAGGTTTTTGTAGTCGCAATATTTGGTAGTTTGATGTTCTGGCTCTTAGGAGTTAATAGCCCTATTTTGCTAGGTGTGACTTTCGGATTAAGTCAGTTAATACCTTTTTTTGGTCCAGTATTCATGACTTTTCCTGTTGCAATTGTAAGTCTCGCTCAATTTGGCTTAGACCCTTATGTATTATTCATATTGTTTTGTTACGCAATGTTACAAAACATTGATGGAAATATTTTTCTTCCTTTTTTAATGTCAGGAGTAGTGAAACTGCCTGCTGTAGTGGTGTTGCTTTCTGTATTTCTATTTGGAGCAATATTTGGAATATGGGGTGTATTCTTTGCTGTACCTCTAGCAAGTTTCATTAAGTCTTTGATGGATAATTGGAAGTACGCTGATTCTTAAAGCCCTGATAAGAAATCATAGACCTCTTCTACATGCCCCGGAACCTTTACACCTCTCCATTCTTTGATCAGCGATCCATCAGGACCAATTAGAAAAGTACTTCTTTCAATCCCCATATATTTTCTTCCATACATAGACTTTTCTTTCATAACACCATATGCATTACACATTGTTTCATCTGGGTCGGATAATAAAGGGAAATTTAGTGACTCCTTTTCAATAAAACTTTTGTGAGATTTAATTGAATCTCTAGAAACCCCAACGATTTTGCAGTTTTTCTTTGCGAATTTATTCTTAAAATCTCTAAAATCTTGGCTTTCAATTGTGCATCCTGAAGTTTTGTCCTTAGGGTAAAAGTATATTACTAGGTAACTACCTTTAAAATTATCCAAGCTTAATTCCTTGTTTTCATCAACAAGAGCTAAAAAACTTGGAGCTTTTGATTTATCATTCATGTTTAGATTATAGGAAAAAAAATTTTGAAGGGAAGTCTTGTTGCAATAGTTTCACCAATGATGGCAAATGGTGAGATTGATTTTAATTCATTTAAGAAATTATTAAGTTTTCATGAAAATGCTAAAACTAATGGCATCGTTTTAGTAGGAACTACCGGCGAGTCAGCAACATTAAATAAGCATGAAAGAGGAGAGATATTCTCATTTGCCAAAGCAGAGTCAAAGCTTCCTTTAATTGCAGGTGTTGGAAGCTCATCTACTAAAGATGCAATTGAATTGATTGAAATAGCTCAAAACAACGGTATTGAAGATTGTTTGGCTGTAACTCCCTACTACAATAAGCCTTCACAAAAAGGATTGTTCCTTCATTTTCAAGAGCTTTCTAAAACTTCAGCTAATATTATTTTATATAACGTTCCTGGTAGGACAGGTGTAGATTTATACCCCAGCACAACAAACCAACTTTCTGAAATATCAAACATCACTGGTATAAAGGAAGCAGTTGATTCAACCGAAAGGTTTGAAGCACTCAAGAAAATTAAATCTTTAAGAAATGATTTTCTCCTTTACTCAGGAGATGATCCAACATTTGTTGAATTTATGAGATACGGGGGAGATGGTGTCATATCTGTAGCTGCAAATGTAATGCCCAAGCAAATGAGAGAATTGTCAGATCTTTGCTTTCAAGGGTGCTTTGACGAAGCAGAACAAATAAATAAAAATTATTTGGATTTTTTTAAACTTTTATTTACTGAAGCAAGTCCAAGTCCATGTAAATACTTACTTGAAAAAATGTCTTTACTAGAGAATAATCTAAGGTTACCGTTACATCCACTTTCAGAGGAATACAGGGAAAAAATTTATGAAACTTTCAAAAATATTTAGTGTTATCTTAATTTGCATATTTGTGCTTCAAAATTGCACAATTCCAGAAAGTAGAAAGCCATATTGCCCAGAAAATGGCTGCCTTCTTGAAAAAAGAGAAAATCCCAATGAAAGGTATAGTGATGAGGGGAAAGAGCTAGAAGACAATGACCAACTTCAATCATTAGAAGTGTTAGATGAATTTCCATATCCACCAAAAAGCCCAAGTTTTATCAAAGAAGGTGAAGTGCCAAGACCAAAAAAGATCTTTTCTTCACAAGGCTCAGAAAACGTTGAAGTAAGAAGATTAGGTGAGATTTATTGGATATATATTGAAGCTCTACCTTCAAAATCATGGCCTTTAATAAAAGATTTCTTGTTGGACAATGAATATGAATTGCTAAATGATGACCCAACACTAGGAAAAATAACTGCTGAGAAAACATCGCAGTTCTTTCTAACATTAGAACATGGCATAAAGAATAATAGTTCTGAGGTATATCTACTAGACTCAAATAATAACAGTATGGAGCTTGTGTATTTCGAAGAATTAGCAGCTTATATGTCTGAGAATCTACCAGGATATGAAGGTAATTCTATTGCAGCTCAGGGCTTAAATCTAAATAAGAAAGCCAGAATTGTTTATGTAAAAAAAGAGATTGGAATAGAGTTCAGATTGCCTTTTGATAGAACATGGTCAGCAATATCAAAAGCTGTCGAAAAAGCAGACTTAAAAATTGCAGACAGAAATAGAGATTTGAAATACATTCAAATAAAGCTTGATAAAGAAGAAGAGGGATTTTTTAGAAACCTCTTTAATGCTCAAAATCAAGATGAGGTTGAAGCAGACTATGAACTTATCTTTTCTCAATCAGAAGGGAATACTATTCTAGAATTCAAAAAGCTATCTGATACTGAGATTTCAGTTGATGAGCTTGTAGACATAATCAACGAATCATTATCATGATCACTAAAGGAAATTTATTATCTGAAGGCAAAGCAAAATCTCTTTATGAAACAGAAAATCATGATGAGCTCATGATGGTTTATAGAGATGATACCTCAGCATTTGATGGTAAGAAAAAAGAAGCTTTGAAAGGAAAGGGTGAGATTAATAACAGGTTCAATGCCCATATAATGGATTATCTCTCTAATAACGGAATTGACACTCATTATATTAAAACTGTTTCCGAGAATGAAAGTTTGGTGCATAAATTAGATATGTTGCCTGTCGAATGTGTAGTTAGAAATATTGCTACAGGCTCAATATGTAGAAGATTAGGAGTTGAACAGGGCATAGAGTTTGAAGAGCCTTTATTTGAATTTTTCTTAAAGGATGATGACCTTGGAGATCCTCTTATTAATGATAATCACATCGTAGCTTTTAATTGGGGCACAGAAAGGGAAATAGAGATTATGAAAGAAAAGACTTTAGCCATTAACAAGTTATTATGTGAAAAATTTTCTAATGCTGGGCTAATTCTAGTTGATTATAAAGTTGAATTTGGAAGAAAAGGAAATGAGATTATCTTAGGGGATGAATTTACCCCTGATGGCTGTAGAATCTGGGATAAAGAGACAGGTGAAAGCTTAGATAAAGATAGATTCAGAAAGGATTTAGGTGATGTGGTTGAATCTTACCAAATTGTTGCACACAAGCTTGGAATAAGTATTTAAAAATTAGTCTAAGACCCCACATTATCTTATAATTGACCTATGAACAAAAACCTAGTTTATTTTGATTACGCGGCTACATGCCCAGTTGATCCAAGAGTTGCAGCTAAGATGCAGGACTGTCTGTTGATTGATGGCACCTTTGGTAATCCAGCTTCCAGGTCACATGAATTTGGGTGGAAAGCTGATGAGGCAGTTGAAAAAGCAAGATTGCATGTAGCTAATCTGGTAAATGCAGATTCAAGGGAAATAGTATGGACATCCGGTGCTACCGAATCAGATAATCTTGCCATTAAAGGTGCAGCTAAATTCTACAAAGATAGAGGCAACCATATAATTACTTCCAAGATAGAGCATAAAGCTGTTCTAGATCCATGCAGACAATTAGAAAGAGAAGGTTTTGAAATTACTTATCTAGATCCTGATGAAAACGGTGTTATTTCATTAGAAAATATCAAAAAACATGTCAAAGATACAACAATATTATTATCAATAATGCACATAAATAATGAACTAGGTGCTGTTAATGATATTGAAACAATAGGTAAATTTACTAGAGAGAATAATATTATTTTTCACGTTGATGCTGCACAAAGCACAGGAAAGCTTCCTATTGATTTATCTAAATTAGAAGTTGATCTAATGTCTTTCTCTGGACATAAAACTTATGCTCCAAAGGGGATAGGTGCATTGTATGTACGTAGAAAACCAAGAGTAAGGCTTGAGGCGCTTATACATGGTGGTGGCCACGAAAGAGGTTTCAGAGCTGGAACTTTACCAACACACCAAATAGTAGGCATGGGAGAAGCTTATAAAATTGCAGCCGATGAAATGGATCAAGACAACAAGAAAATTGCCAAACTATCTAAAATTTTTTGGAATGAGATTTCAGATATTGAAGAAATTTATCTTAATGGAAATTTTGAAAATAAGGTGCCAAATATTACAAATGTAAGTTTTGCTTATATTGAAGGAGAATCACTAATAATGGCATTAAAAGATGTTGCAGTATCCTCAGGTTCTGCATGTACTTCAGCAAGTTTAGAGCCCTCATACGTTTTACGTGCTCTAGGAAGAGCAGATGAACTTGCACACAGTTCAATTAGATTTTCATTTGGCAGATTTACAACAGAAGATGAGGTTTTGATGGTAGCCAAAACTACCAAGAAAGTTGTTAACCAATTGCGAGAGCTATCACCACTTTGGGATATGTATAAAGATGGTGTAGACCTTGAAAAAGTGGAGTGGGTGACCCATTAAGTAGTTATGTATTCGAGAAAAGTAATTCAAAAATTTGAAGAAACACTGAATAATCCTTCGGCTCATAATGTTGGGCGTATGGATGTTAATGCAAAAAATGTAGGTACAGGTATGGTTGGTGCTCCAGCTTGTGGAGATGTAATGAGATTACAAATTGAAGTTGACGATCAAAACATCATTACAGATTGTAAATTCAAGACTTATGGGTGTGGTTCAGCTATCGCATCAAGCCAGCAAATGATTGAAATGTTAATTGGAAAAACTTTAGAAGAAGCAAAGAATATTAAAGATAGAGAAATAGCTGATTTGCTAGAATTGCCATCAATTAAGGTGCACTGTAGCGTTTTAGCCGAAGATAGTATCAAAAAAGCAATAGCGGATTATGAATCCAAGAAAGCATAAGCCTGAACTCCTGAACTTTACCACAAAAGCCCTTGCTCATTTTAAGCATATGGTATCAATGCAAGGCAAAGAGAATAAAGTTAAATTAGGTGTTAAAAAAATGGGCTGCAATGGATATGCTTATTTTTTTGAGTTTACAAGCAGATCAAATAAGTCAGATCACAAAATATCTGTCGATAATATAGATTTTTTTATTCCGTCTGATTCTGTTGACATAATTAGAGGCAGCCAAGTTGACTTTACTATTGAAGGACTGAACCAAGGTGTAAAATTCATAAACCCTAATGCAAGTGCAGTATGTGGGTGTGGAGAAAGTTTCACAGTAAGAGATGAAGAATTTTCGGCAGCACCTAAAACCGCTGAAAAAAAAAATTAAAAATACTGCCTCACGAAGTCATCTGCCCTGATGGTCTTACTATAGAAATGAATGAGAATGAAACCATTCTT
>Ga0207993_1001023_pt1 | contig 11031 bp, 10 predicted proteins | sample ETN01SmetaG_2_FD_185791 | JGI IMG/M metagenome (GOLD analysis project Ga0207993, IMG submission 185791) | Marine microbial and viral communities from oxygen minimum zone, Eastern Pacific Ocean - ETNP2014F12-01SV265 (SPAdes) (version 2) | ecosystem: Environmental > Aquatic > Marine > Oceanic ...
AAAGATGGTTGGTTTTATTCCGGTGACATAGGTTATTTCGATGATGAAGGTTTTCTCTATATTCATGACAGGGTGAAAGATATGATAGTTTCAGGAGGAGAGAATATTTATCCTGCAGAAGTAGAAAATGCTCTCTTGAGTCATCCGCAAATTGCAGACGCTGCAGTTATAGGAATCCCAGATGATAAATGGGGCGAAGCTACAAAGGCTTTCATCGTTCAAGCAGAAGGCGAACCTCTTGAAGAAGCAGAAGTTATTTCCTATGTAAGGACTCAAATTGCTGGTTATAAATGTCCAAAAACAGTAGAGCATATTGATGCATTGCCTAGAAATCCTTCCGGGAAAATTCTTAGAAAGGATTTACGTGCTCCTTACTGGGAAGGAAAAGAAAGAAACGTCTCTTGATAAATAGAAAGGAATTTACTCTAGATACAAGGCTAGAGAGTGACACTTTTTTGGTAGGAGAGATGCCTCTATGCAAAGTCTTGCTAATGAATGTTTCTAATTTCCCATGGATTATCCTTGTTCCAAGAGTTCCTGAAATAAATGAATTATTTCAATTAGATAAGACTGAAAAAGTTAATTATCAATCAGAGACAAATTATTTATTAGAACAAATGTCTAAACTCTATAAGGCTCATAAAATGAATATCGCGAGTTTGGGTAATCTCGTTCCTCAGCTGCATACTCATATAATTGCGAGATATAGAACAGATGATGCATGGCCTAATCCAGTTTGGTCTTATCCCGAGATTACGCCTTATGAAAGCCATCACTCTGAATTGGAGATTGACAAGATAAAGAAGCTTGTTGATGATTACAGATAGGGAGAAAAATATGAATGACTTTAGTCCTGAGAGTTTTGAAAAAAAGGATTTGCCTTTCGTAGTCAATCGACTTAGCCCCACTATTGGAGGTGAAATATTAGGTATCGATTTATCTCAACAAATAGATAAGAAGACAAAAGATCTAATTTATGAAGCCCTCCTAGTCTATAAAGTCATCTTTTTTAGAGATCAGAATATCTCCACTGAGCAGCATATAGACTTCTCTAAAAACTTTGGAGAACTGGAAATTCATCCCTTTGCGCCAAAAAAAGATCTTTTTCCTGAAGTTCTTGTAATTACTCATAATGAAAAAAGTAAGGGTAGGGAGAATACATGGCATTCAGATGTTACTTGGAGACTGAAACCATCTTTAGGTTCTGTTTTAAGAATGATTGAGAAACCTGATCATGGAGGCGATACTCTTTTTGCTGACATGTATGCAGCTTATGACGGTTTGAGCGATGAAGTGAAAGAAAAGTTAGAAGGGGCAATAGCAGTTCATGATTTCGCTAATTTTAGAAATAGACTGATACAGGAAGGAAAATCTAAAGAAGAGATTGAAGCCTTTAATCGGGAATATCCGATGCCGGAGCATCCTGTCATTAGAACTCACCCCGACACTTCGAAAAAGGTCATATATGTCAATGCAGCCTTTACACAATACATCAAAGGATGGGATCCGGATGAGTCTCAACAAATGTTAAATTATCTATATTCAAGAGCCTCTATTCCTGAATACCAATGTCGATTTGCGTGGCAGGAGAATTCGATTGCTTTTTGGGACAATAGAGCCTGCCAACATTATGCAAATTCTGATTACTGGCCTAATGTAAGAAAAGTAGAAAGAGTCACTATTATCGGAGACAGACCTTACTAAGCTTCTTTAGTAAGAAATAAAAAATTAATGAATAAGAATTCAGTTATAGACTGGTCTTTAATTATTGCCATAGGTATTGCTTGGGGCGCTTCTTTCTTGTTTATCAAGATATCGGCCCCAGAAGTTGGTCCAATTACTCTAGTTTTTTCAAGACTTTTGATAGCTTCATTATTACTAACTCCCTTTTTCATAACCAAAGAACACTTAAAAAATATTAAAGAAGATTTCCCTTCAATTCTTTTCTTGGCGCTTATCAATGCCTCTGTTCCGTTTTATCTATTTTCCAAAGCTGCTATAGAACTTAATGCGGGAACTATGTCGGTTTTAAATGGAACTACACCTTTATTTGCTTTTATTATCGCCAGTCTCTGGCTTAAATTAGGTTCAAACTGGACTCAATTAATTGGTATTTTTATTGGTATGATTGGACTGATAATATTTGTTGGATATGAGTCCTTAGAATTCTCTTTAATTGCTCTTATTTTGTGCCTCCTGGCTTCATTCTTTTACGCGTTTAGTTCTAACTTTATCTTTAAGTCTAACGAGATAGACGCGACTTATTTAGCTTCCATGACTCTACTTGTAGCTACATTTCTAGTTTTTCCATTTACTTTCTTAGAAAGCGGATTGAATCTGGACCATTCCAGTGAAGTCTTATTTAGTGTTTTCCTTCTTGGATTCTTATGCACAGGTATGGCCTATATGGGTTATGTTGTTTTGATTAAAAGAGTTGGACCTGTCAAAGCTTCTACAGTAGTTTTAATTGTTCCGGTTTCCGGAATGTTGTGGGCTAATTTATTTCTTGATGAGGCTATAACCTCAACAATGTTGGTTGGTTGTCTACTGATTATTACTGGAGTAGGGCTAGTAAACTTTTTTAAAGACGAGACAGGTTCTTAAGAGGACAGAGACCGAGTCAAGTAAACAACACTGTGATCCTCGTAGTCCTTTGTTCCAACTTCTTGGAATCCAAAACTATCATGGAATGCCAATGATGGACCATTTCTGGGGATGGTATTCACTTCGCAGCAGGTAATTACGTTCAACTCCTGAGATAGATTAATGGTTTTTTCGTATATCATCCGACCAAGCCCTTTGCGTCTATGGCCATCTTTAATGGCTATTCTATCTACATATAAAAAAGGATAGTCTTTAGAGTTAAAAAAATCATAGTTGAGAGAGTCATAATCTTTACCCTCTCTCATCAATAGAATGAAACCAGCAATTTCCTTATCTCTAACCACAATCACGTGACTGCTCCAACCAATAAGTTTTTTTAGACGTTCGATGTCTTGAACACTTCCAACTTCAGGAATATTTTCTTGATTTATCGCCCAGATTTCATCTAGATCAGAAGACGAATAAGGCTCTTCGAGAATTTCGAGTTTATACAATGATTAACTCAGTTCTAGGCCTTCTAGGTTTCCTTTAGATCTCCACTTCTCCATAAGAGAGAAAAATTCTATTGGACCGCCTCCGTAAGTATTATTTTGAGGGGTTTGATTTACTTTACCTTCATTATTGTAGTACCCAGGAGTACAGTTCTCTTGGAATTCAGCAGTTAATCTCGCCTTTTCTATAATTGTCTTAATCCATTGGTCTTCTGCTTCTTGGGAGGCTTCTATGCGGGTAGCTCCTTTGTCTTTAGCAACTTTTAGAATATGAGCTAAATGAATACTTTGTTCATCAAGCGAGTATGTATATGTTGCAGTAAAGCCTGACTGCGCAGGGCCAAAAAAGAAAGAATTAGGAAAGCCTCTGCTGTGCATGCCATGGAATGTAGCCAATCCATTTTCCCATTTTTTGGAAACAGTCAGTCCATCAGAGCCGTGGATTTGATATCCAGCTCTTCTGCTATAGTCAGTTCCTACTTCAAATCCAGTTGCAAAGATTATACAGTCCACTTCATACAACTTACCTTCAAACACGATACCCTCCGCGGTTATTTCTTCTAAACCTTTTCCATCTGTATCTACGAGTTCAACATTAGGATTATTGAAGGTTTTAAGGTATTCATCGTGGAAACAAGGACGCTTACAAAATTGATTGTAGTAGGGCTTCAATGATTCAGCAGTTGCCTTATCTTTTACAACCTCATCAGCTCTTGCTCTCACTTTTTCCATTTTCTGGAAATCTGCCATTTGCATTGCATTCCTTAAATCCATGGCTTCTGTAACTTTATCCGTCATGTAAGATTTAAATCCTGCCTTGTACATTTTGGGAGAAAAGACTCCTGATAGAGCCCAACTTGCCATTTTCAGCTTTGAAGGAGCTTTATTTCTTAGATTACCGAACAGCAATCTGAATGCCTCAGTCCATCCATCGGAAACAAGGTCTTCTTTCACCATGCCACCAGTTAGCAGTGTCTCAAAATTCTTTCTACGCCTGTCATGCCAACCTTCTGGTTGAGTTGAAATCCAATCAGGATCTGTTGGTTGATTATTCCTAACATCTATAGATGAAGGAGTTCTTTGAAACACATATAATTTTTCTGCTGACGCACCTAGATGAGGTACGCACTGAACAGCTGTCGCACCAGTTCCTATGATAGCTACTTTCTTATCTTTAAGGTTGGTCAAATCTCCGTGAGACGATCCACCCGTATAGGCATAGTCCCAGCGACTGGTATGAAAGGTGTGTCCTTTGTAGTCATTTATTCCTTTGATAGCAGGTAGTTTGGGTCTATTTAAAGGTCCATTTGAGTGAACTACATACCTTGCTCTTAATTCATCACCTTGATTAGTTTTTACCGTCCATCTTAAAGATTCTTCATCCCAGTCAGTGGAAGTAACTTCAGTCTGCATACATGCATTGTCATAAAGTTTAAATTTTTCACAAATGACTTTGCAATACTCCAGAGTTTCTGGAGCGTTTGTATATTTTTGTTTGGGTACAAAACCGGTTTCTTCTAAGAGTGGGAAATAAATATATGACTCTATATCACAAGAAGCTCCTGGGTATCTATTCCAGTACCACGTGCCTCCGAAATCACCACCTTTTTCTATGATCTTAAAATCATCAATGCCAGCTTCTCTTAATCTTGCTCCTGCAAGCATTCCACCAAAACCGCCTCCAATGATGACAACTTCAACATCTTCTTTGATAGCTTCGCGTTTGATTTCTTCATCAATATAAGGATCTTCTACAAAATAAGAAAATTCACCTTTTACCTCTTGGTACTGTTCATTACCGTCCTGTCTAAGACGTTTATCTCTTTCTTCTCTATATTTTTTTCTTAAAAACTCTGGATCAAAATCAATACTTTCTAATTCAACTGCCATATCTTACCCCTTGTATTAATGTTAATTTAAATGCTAAAGAAATTCACTCAAATATGAAGTTATAAACTTATCTATAATTTATTAGAGATCAAGTTCAAGAACTCCATACGAGATTTCTGATTTTCTCTGAAAACACCTATCATTCTGCTAGTGATAGTACTAGAGCCATGCTTGTTTACACCTCTGCTACTCATACATTGATGTTCCGCATCTATCACAACAGCAACCCCTTTTGGTTGAAGAACATCATTAATAGTATCTGCTATTTGAGCTGTCATTGTTTCTTGAGTTTGGAGTCGCTTACCAAACATATCTACTACTCTTGCTAATTTACTCAATCCCACCACTCTTTGATCTGGAAGATAACCAACATGAGCTTTACCAATAATTGGAACCATGTGGTGTTCGCAATGTGATTGAAGTGGTATATCTTTAACTAAAACAATTTCATCGTATCCTTCAATCTCTTCAAATACCTTAGACAATATCTCTTTTGGATCTTTGTCGTAGCCTTCATAAAATTCTTCGTATGATTTCACTACTCTTTTGGGGGTTTCTATAAGACCCTCTCTGGTAGGGTCGTCTCCAGCCCATGCAATAAGAGTTCTTACGGCTGCTTCGGCTTCTTCCCTTGATGGCTTTTGATTCCTTTCTTCACTCATAATTTACCTCTGAAATAATTATACATCATGATTTTAAAAAAAATTAGACTATAGATTTATCCCTCTAGTACATATAAATTATGAACTATTAAAAAATAATGGAGAGCAAATGAACAATTTTGATACACCTAATTTTTCAGTAGACCTATCTGATCAAGTGGCCCTAGTAACTGGCGCTTCTTCTGGTCTTGGTTATAGATTTTCAAAAGTACTAGCAAAGTGCGGAGCGAAAGTCGCTCTAGCTGCAAGGCGAGTAGAAAAATTAGAGGCTTTAGAGAAAGAAATTCGTGATGCAGGTGGAGAATGCGCAGTCGTACCCCTTGATGTTCAAGACAGAGACAGCATAAGAAATGCTGTTGATGTGGTAGAAAATCAACTTGGATTAATAAATACCCTTGTAAATAATGCAGGAATGGTAGATGCCCAATGGGCTATCAAACAAGATGATGCTTTAATCGACGGCGTTGTCGATACTAATCTTGTTGGTCCTTATCTGCTATCAAACGAAGTTGCTAGAAGACTCATTAAAGCTGAAAAATCAGGTCGGATGGTCAATATTGCTTCAATGGCGGCTTTTAATATAAGTCCTACATCGGCTTCAGTTTTGTATTCGACTACTAAATCAGCCATTGTCAGAATGACTGAATCTTTAGCTGTTGAATGGGCGAGGCATAACATTAATGTAAATGCCATAGCTCCAGGAATATTTCATTCAGAAATGGCGGATGCCATGCTAGAAAGAATAGGGGATGTAAGTAAGGGACTTCCAAGAAAAAGAATATGTGTACCTGAGCAGATGGACTCCACTCTATTATTCTTAGTTTCTCCTTCTTCAGAATGTGTAACTGGGACTTGTATCAAGATAGATGACGGACAAACTGCCCGTTAATGATATAGATGGGGAATCTGTACTTAGCATACAGAGAAGGTTTTCCAAAAGACCTAGAGAGTACTTTCATTGAAAATATTGATGGATCAAAAATTAGTTACAGGGACTTAGAAGAGCAGTCAGCACAATATGCAAGTGGGTTTGAGTCGCTAGGGTTAGTAGCGGGAGATAGAGTATCTATTCAAGTTAGCAAGTCTCCTGAAGTAATTTTTATATATCTTGCCTGCCTTCGATCTAATCTAATATTTCATCCACTGAATACCGCCTATAAAGAGACAGAATTATCTTTTTTCTTGGAGGATGCTAAACCTTCAATATTTATTTGTGAAAAAAGAAATTATGCAAACCTATCTGCATTAGATATAACTGAAAGGCCTAAGAATATTTTTACAATCGATTCTGAAGACAAGGAATCTATCCAAAGTATAAAAAAAGAGGGCGATCATGAGGTTGTGGATTGCTCATCTGATCATACAGCCGCTTTATTGTACTCTTCAGGAACTACAGGTAAGCCGAAAGGGATCATGTTAACTCATGGAAATATTGGGTCTAATGCGAAAGCATTGAAAGAGGCTTGGGGCTTTAATAAGGAAGATGTGTTGCTACATGCCTTGCCAATCTATCATGTCCACGGCTTGTTTGTAGCTCTAGGATGTGTTTTTTTATCAGGCTCTAAAGTTTTGTGGACAGATTCCTTTAATACAGATCAGGCAATTGATCTCCTGCCAAGATGTACAGTTATGATGGGAGTTCCTACTTACTACACAAGGCTATTGAATCACTCAAACCTAGGTAAGGATGTTGTCAGAAATATTCGGCTGTTTATATCTGGTTCAGCCCCTCTTCTAGAGGATACTTTTAATAAATTTTTGAAGAAAACGAATCATTACATACTTGAAAGATATGGTATGACCGAAACAAATATAATTTGTTCAAATCCATTAGATGGAGAAAGGAAGTCCGGAACAGTGGGAGTACCCCTTCCAGATCTTAATATAAGGATCGTAGATGACGAATCAAATATTCTCTCCGCAGAAGAGATAGGAAATATTCAAGTTAGAGGACCCAACGTATTCAATAGCTATTGGAACCTTCCTAAAAAAACTCAGGAAGATTTCACGGCAGATAACTATTTCAATACTGGAGACAAAGGTTTCATCGATTTAGATGGCTACTTATCGATAGTTGGTCGAACTAAAGATATGATTATTTCAGGAGGTCTGAATGTCTATCCAAAAGAAGTTGAAAGTTTGATTGACAGCTTAGAAGGGGTTGAAGAGTCAGCCGTTATAGGGTTAGAGGATGAAGATTTGGGAGAGAGAGTAGCAGCTATTGTAGTCTTAAAAGAAGAAAGCGTTCTATCTGATAAAGATCTCATTTCTAAACTGAAAGATGACATAGCTGGATTTAAAGTACCAAAGTCTATTTACTTTGTAGAAGATTTACCAAGAAATGCGATGGGCAAGGTTCAAAAAAATATTCTCAGGGATATTTATAGTAAGGAAACGATTAATTAATGGAGACTATATATGAAGAAGATAGCTAAGAACGAGCGTTCAATGTTGCTTGAAAAACTTAGAGAGAAGGGTTTTTCTCCACCAGATCAGCCTCTAGATAAAGCGGAATATAAAGAAGTAGTAAAAAATGTTTTAGAGCACATGAACAATGTCGGTGGGTATTCTTCTGATCAAGTTCGTGAGGATATTGAAGCGATAATTGATCTTAAGTCTGCTAATGATAAATTTTATGAAATAAACCTTCTTCAGAGTAATAATAGAATGATCTTATTGGTACCAATACTGTTTGTGATTTTCTTATCAATTTTTGGTCTGGTTTTTTTAAATAATGCTGATAATGAGCTTGTTTACGGACTTGGCTTCTTGACTTGTTTGATAGGCGGCTTAGGACTAGCTGTTCGGCAAGACTATAAAAAAACAGAAGATATTCTCGATAGATTAATCGAAGAAGTCTGGGAATCAAATATGAAAGCTGGGGAGGTTAAGGCTAGATTGGGCATTAAAGAAGTGTATAAGCCCGAGTAGCTGCAAATGACAAAAGAACCTAGAGTTTTAAAAAATCTTTCGTGTATACTTGTGCCTGCTGATCACATTGGTCAGTTAAATTAAGCGAGATTGGTATAGTGGTATTACGCAACCTTGCCAAGGTTGAGAGACGAGTTCAATTCTCGTATCTCGCTCCAATATCCTAAAACATTTACCATTGAAAATGAGCAGTCCTTCCAAATCACCAGATCTTCAAAAGAAATATCTTAACTCTTGGGCTCTAGGAAGTGTTGGCGGAGGAGCATCTGAAGCCTTCTTATCAATGTTTCTGCTTTATTTTTATAACCAAGTCTTGGGCCTAGATCCTTTCCTTTGCGGTCTTGGGATTGCTCTTTCATTATTTGTTGATGCTTTTTCTGATCCAATGATCGGAGGTCTTTCTGACAGGACTCAGTCTCGTTTTGGAAGAAGAATACCTTATATGGCTCTTGGACTTTTTGGATTTGCATTGGGAATATTCTTGCTTTTTAACGCACGTTTGGGAGATTCTCAGCTAGCTCTTTTTATTCAACTTCTTCTCTTTATTATTATCACCAGGATCAGCAGCACTATGTTCTTCATACCCAGATCTTCTTTGGGGGTTGAGATGATAAAAGGATACGAACAAAGAAATTTACTACACGCAAGAGACAACAATTTTGGAATACTTGGAACGGTAATATTTTATAGCTCGATCGCTATTATTTTTGGGAATAATTGGAATCAACAAAGTGGCTATGAAACAGTGTCACTGATAGTTGTAAGTCTATTTCTTATCACAAGCATTTATTCAGTCTTTAAGCTTAGAAACGTAGAGTCATTATTTGAAAAGACATCTGTAGAGGATCGAACACAACAAACTGGAGTTTTAAAGGGCTTGTTTATGTTATGGAAAAACGATTCTTGGCGTAATTTGATTATCGGAACTTCTTTATTTGGAATTGTCGGCTCTCTTTCCAGCGTTTTCAGTATTTATATGATTAATTTCTTCTGGCTATGGCTACCTGATGAATTCACACTCATTTTGGCTTTATCTATCCCGGGAGCAATGATAGCCGGCTTAAGTGCAAATAAACTTTTGGAGAATAAAGATAAGAAAAAAACTGTCCTAATACTGACTTGTATTCTCATAACAATAGGCCCATCACTCACTATTCTTAGAATATTAGATATCAGGCTAGATACTAATATTCTTCCTGAAGTCGGTCTTGGAATCTATAGTCTCCTTTTTGTAATAGTAGCTCTTCATTCATCTTTTATGGCTGGTGTGCGAGTTATAAATGGTGTTGTTTTTAGCTCAATGTTTTCTGATGTAGTTGAGGACCACCAAAAGAATACTCAATCTCGATCAGAAGGTCTTATCATCTCTGTAAATGGCCTGTCTGGAAAAATTTTAGGAGGAGTAGGTATCCTTTTATCTGGGACACTCTTGTCACTGGTTGGTTTTGGAGAAGAAGGTTCTTTGGAAGATAAAAGGGAAGCTGTTACCTCTCTTGCAATTTTCTCTACAGCCTTATTGTATGTAATCGCTCCAGTTTCACTATTTTTTATATCCAAATATAAAATTAATAAGTCTATCCATGAAGATAACCTTCAAGATCTTGGTTATGAGACTGGAAGGGTTGAAGTATGACTGAATCTAATATCTCTCAATATCCTAGTCAAAGGGCAGGTTATTCGGCAGTTGCCGTTATGACTCTAGCTCAAGTTTTTGCTTTTATTGATAGACAGATACCGGCAATGTTGGTCGAACCCATAAAACAAGATTTCAGTCTCAATGATTCGCAGATAGCCCTTCTAGGAGGTGCAGCATTTTCAATTTTTTATGCAATTATGGCACTACCTATTGGTTACGCAGTGGATAGATATAAAAGGGTAAACGTTCTCGGTACTGGTATATTTGTATGGTCTTTAATGACGACAATGGCAGGTCTCGCTAATAGCTTTGGAAGGTTATTTGGAGCTAGGATTGGAGTAGCGGTAGGTGAGGCGGTAATGGCACCCGTGAGTGTATCGTTGGTGAGTGACTACTTTCCGCAAAATAAACAAGGTAAACCCATGGGAATAATTACTGCGGGAGTATATGTTGGTATAGGTGCTACTTTAATTGGAGGTGGTTATCTTATTGATTATCTTACAGAGATAGGTGGTATAACTATTCCAGGAATTGGCTACTTCAAACCCTGGCAAGCAACCTTTTTAGTAGTTGGAATACCGGGCATTTTAATATCCATTGCTGCCTTTATGTTGCATGAGCCTAGGCGTTTAGGGCTATCAAAAAAGCTTGATGAAACAAAAAAGGTCATTATTTTTTCTCATTTGAAACAGAATAAAGCAACATTATTTCCTATGTTTGGTGGCCTCATATTCATGGCACTTATCTTTTATTCTTTTACCTTTTGGGCGCCATCAATGATGGTTAGGACCTATGGCTTAAGTTTGACAGAGGTAGG
>Ga0207993_1001030_pt1 | contig 10982 bp, 11 predicted proteins | sample ETN01SmetaG_2_FD_185791 | JGI IMG/M metagenome (GOLD analysis project Ga0207993, IMG submission 185791) | Marine microbial and viral communities from oxygen minimum zone, Eastern Pacific Ocean - ETNP2014F12-01SV265 (SPAdes) (version 2) | ecosystem: Environmental > Aquatic > Marine > Oceanic ...
TAAAAATATTCCTGAGATAGAGGAAGTTTTAAGTAAACAAGAAGCTTGTAAAATTTATCATCTTCCAGAAGATAGATCTGGAGATATTGTTTGTATGAGTTCAGAGTCCTTTACAATTGGAAGCACTAAAAGTAAACACGATCTCTCATCTTTAAAAGAGCCTCTTCGATCTCATGGAGGTTTGCATGAAAGAGAAGTTCCTTTTATCATTAATTCTCCTAACATGGACGTTACAACACTAGGGCAAATTTATAATTACGATGCATTTTATTATGCTGCCCACATGGCAAATAAATAAATGAAAACAAAAATGTATATTGCAGGAAAAGAAACATCAGCGGATAAGACCATTGATGTTATCAATCCCTATAACAATAAAGTGGTAGCGAGCGTTCCTGCAGCAACTAAGAACCAAGTATCTGAAGCATTTCGTATAGGGGCAAACTACCAAGCCAAGTTAACTCGATATGAAAGACAAGAAATACTTCAAAAAATTGCAGAACTTCTTGTTAAGAACAAAGAAGAGATATCGGACATCATCACAAGTGAACTGGGCATTTGTAAACAAGACTCTCTTTATGAAGTAGGAAGAGCTTTTGATGTTTTCTCGTTAACTTCGCAAATTGTCATTCATGATGATGGAGAAATATTTTCTTGTGATTTAACACCTCATGGCAAAGCAAGAAAAATTTTTACTCATCGTGAACCATTAAATACTATTTCTGTTATTACACCCTTCAATCACCCATTAAATACTGTAGCTCACAAAATAGCTCCTGCGATTGCAACCAATAATTGTGTTGTTTGTAAACCTACTGAGTTAACGCCTTTAACAGCTTTAAAGTTAACTGAGATAATATATGAAGCTGGCCTTCCACCCGAAATGCTGTCCATGATTACCGGTTGGCCAGAAGATATCGGGGATGAATTTATTCAAAATGGTGAGATTGATATGATTACTTTTACTGGAAGCGTTGCCGTTGGAAAAATGATTGCTAACAAAGCAGGATATAAGAGAACAGTTTTAGAACTAGGAGGCAATGACCCTCTTATTATATGTAATGACTTAAACGATGAAGATTTAGCAAAAGCTGCAGAATTAGCTGTATTAGGAGCTACAAAAAATTCAGGTCAGAGATGCACAGCAGTCAAAAGAATTTTATGTCAAGAAAAGGTATCTGATAAATTCGTACCATTGGTTCTTGAAAGGGCAAAAAAAATTAAATTTGGAAATCCTCAAGACTTAAAAACAGACATGGGAACTGTTGTTAGTGAAGAAGCTGCCAAACTTTTTGAACAGCGTGTAAAAGCAGCAGAAGATGATGGAGCAGAAATTCTTTATCAACCTAAAAGAGAAGGCGCTCTCCTTCCTCCTGTCGTATTAGATAATGTCAAACCCAATAGCGAACTTGTTGTTGAAGAAACATTTGGTCCAATCATTCCAATTTTGCGAGTCTCTAATAATCTTGAAGAAGTTGCGCAGGTTTCTAACTCAACAGCTTTTGGGCTTTCTTCTGGAGTTTGTACTAATGATATGAGAACCTCTAACTTCTTTATTCAAAATTTAAAAGTAGGGACCGTCAATATTTGGGAGGTTCCTGGCTATCGTATTGAAATGTCTCCGTTTGGAGGTATCAAAGACTCAGGTTTAGGTTATAAAGAGGGCGCCTTAGAAGCAATGAAAAGTTATACCAATATGAAAACCTACTCTTTACCATGGTAAAATAATGATCAACACTAAATATGAATTAGTTATTGTTGGTGCTGGTGTAGTTGGAATGGGTGTTGCATTAGCAGCACGTAAAAAAGGAGTAAAAAAGATTTTAATTGTTGATCGTCACCAGGCTTGTACTGGTGCTTCAATTAGAAATTTTGGTTTCATTACTATTACAGGTCTTAGGCAAAAATTAATGCAAAAGAGAGCATTAAGGTCTCGAGACATTTGGTTAGATCTTACTAAAAAAGCTAAAATTACGGTCAATCACCGAGGTCTGTACCTTTTAGCTCAGCATAAAGAAAGCATGCCAGTTTTAGAGGAATATCTAAAAGTTGACCCTCGAAATACTGTCAGGCTTTTATCTAAAAAAGAAATGGCATCTCAAAGCCCATTGTTTAAACAAAATCGCAATTTTGGTGGGCTATACAGCACTGATGAAGTGCGGATTGAGCCAAGACTTGCTATTCCAGCTGTAGCAAAATATTTACAATCGATTGGTATTGACTTTTTATGGAAAGAAGAAGTATTGGATTTTTCCCATCAGCATATCGTTACTCAAAAAAGAAAAATCCAATTTAAAAAATTAATAATGGCACCTGGGAACCATTTAAAAGGCCTAGGTAGAGATGTTTTTGAAAAAAGGAAAGTTGAGTCTAGCAAATTGCATATGCTTCGAATAATGCCGAAGAAAAAAATTAAATTACCTGGAGGTGTCATGGCCGACTTAACTTTAATGAGATATCCAGGATATGAAAATCTACCTTCCAAAAAAAAACTTGATAAAGTAATTAAGAAAAAATGTCGTGCAGAATTAGACAATGGCATACATGTTATTGTTGTTCAAGGTAAAGATGGATCTCTTACTATTGGTGACTCTCATCACTATACTAATGATACCCACTATCCATTTGAAAATGAAGTTGTAGATAATCTCATTCTAAATAAATTTGATCAAGTTTTACCAATAGGTAAATATGATGTTATTGAGCGCTGGGTTGGGGAATATCCTTCAGGTAAAAAAGATTACCTTGATTACTGGATAGATAAAAATATTTGTATTGCAAATGTTACTACCGGGATCGGCATGTCTACTGGATTTGCATTTGCAGAGGATGTTGTAAACAAGCTTTACTAATCATATAAAGCTATTTAGTTAAAATTTTGTCAGTCACTCTATTTATAATTATTATCTTAACTGCCGTAGCCCATACGACTTGGAATGTTTTATTAAAAACATCAGATAATAAAGTTCTTTTTCTAAGAAGCTTTTTATTACTTGCTAGTTTTCTATTTATACCTGTTTTGTTTTTTATCCAGCCACCATCTCCAAGTTCATACATATTTTTGGCTGCATCTTTATTTATTCATATTTTTTACAACATCTTCCTAATTAAAATGTATAGCTACTCAGAAATATCCTTTTCTTATCCCATTGCCCGAGGCAGCCCCACGCTAATCTTATTGGTAATTTCACCCTTGTTACTTGGTGATGAAATTAGCTACCTCAATAACATTGGCGCATTAATTTTAATTTGTGGAATTTTTTTCCTCATTTTTTCTGAAGGAAACTACAAAAAAATTAATTTTAAAGGTCTTGGATTATCACTAATGGTAGCAAGCACTATTGTGGTTTACACACTTGTAGATGCCAAAGGAGCAAGACTATCAGAGAGTGCGATTTCTTATGGAATCTATATGTTTGCTATTGAGGGTATAACTTTTAATATCGCTTACGTACTCTTTTTCAAAGATAAGAAAATTCCTTTTCAGTTTATCTCAAAAGAAAAATATAAAATATTATTAGCTAGCATCTTAGTTACTTTTGCCTACCTTCCAATTCTTTATGCTTTTACAAAAGTAAATGTCCCATCAGTTGCGGCTCTTAGAGAGATTAGTATTTTATTTACTTCAATATATGGCGTTTATTTTTTGAAAGAAAAGTTTGGATTAATAAAAGTAATTTCTGCTGCTCTAGTTGTAGTTGGCTGTATAATTATCAGAATAGCCGCAGGCTAATTTAAAACAATTTTCCAAAATCTTTATATCCCATTAACTTTGGAACACGGTGTTTAATTTTTTTTGGTAAGTTTTTGTCATGATTGGTATGGCGTAAAACTTTCTGTACCTTAGCCTTTAATGCTGCTTCAATGCCCACATCAGAGTCTTCAATAACTAAAACTTCATTTGTTTTAAGACCTAGTTTTTTAGAACCGATCACATAGCCATCTTTAAAAGGTTTGTAAGGAATGCTACCAGTGCAAGATGTAATATTTCCTTTAAAAAAATGATAAAGATTATTTTTTTTTAAGACCTTTGTTATGTAGTTAGTATGGGCATTAGAGACAATGCCTATTTTTAAATTTGTGGAACGAATAAACTTTTTCAAATGAGGATAAATTTTTGGACTTTGCTGATCAAATGCTCTTTTTAATTCTTTCTTATAGTTCCTCATGACTTGAGTGAGATTGTAATCTTCCTCGAGAATTAGCTTTTGGAATAAGTGTTCTGAAATAATTCCGATCGTAGATTTCTGTTTGATGCTTCTGTCATAATTCATTCCCATTTTTTTAAGAGTCACTAATGCTGTGCCAAACCATATTTGTTCGGACTCAGCTATTACACCATCAAAATCAAACAAAATTCCTTTAATTTTTTTATACATTATTCAATTTTTCGTACATTTTGGGCAGTTATAAACAGTTCAAAAGTAATAAATCTTTAACATAACTGAATTAGATTTATACTAATTAATCATTATTACGGAGGAAATGTAATGGCAAAAATTAAAAATCTCTTTTTAATCTTTACTGTCTTCATCTTCAGTTCAGCATCTTTGATGGCTAAAACTGAACTCACTGTTTACACAGCGGTTGAAGCAGAAGATTTAAAAAAGTATGCAGCAACATTTAATGAGGACCATCCAGATATTGAAATTAACTGGGTCAGAGACTCAACAGGTATTATTACTGCAAAACTTTTAGCAGAAAAAGATAACCCTCAAGCTGATATAATTTGGGGCTTAGCTGGAACAAGTGCAATGCTTATGAAAGCTGAAGGTATGTTCGAGCCTTATGCGCCTAAGGGTTTAGATCAACTTGATCCTAAATTCCGTGACTCAGCTAATCCACCTTCTTGGACAGGAATGGACGCATGGGTTGCTGCAGTTTGTGTTAATACCATTGAAGCAGAAAAGTATGGATTACCAATGCCTGGTTCTTGGGAAGACTTAACTAATCCTGTTTACGAAGGCCATGTAGCAATGCCAAATCCAAATTCATCTGGAACAGGCTTCTTAGATGTATCTAGTTGGTTACAAATCTTTGGTGAAGATGGTGGTTGGGATTATATGGATAGACTTCACAAAAATATATCTCATTACACACACTCAGGATCTAAACCTTGTAAGCAAGCAGCTTCAGGAGAGGTTCCAATTGGAGTATCGTTTGCTTTTAGAGGCGCAAGATCTAAAGAAGCAGGGGCACCAATTGAAATCATAGTTCCAGCAGAAGGTGTTGGATGGGAGATGGAAGCAACAGCTATCATTAAAGGTACTTCTAATTTAGAAGCTGCTAAAACACTAGCTGATTGGTCTATTTCAAGAAAAGCTATGGAAATGTACAACGATGCTTATGCTGTTGTTGGTATGCCTGGTGTTGCAAAACCAGTGAAGCATTTTCCAGAGGGCTTATTAGAAGCAATGATCAAAAATGATTTTGAGTACGCTGCTAAAAATAGAAAAGATATCCTTGCCGAATGGCAAAGAAGATATGATTCTAAGTCTGAGCCTAAAAGCTAAATAAATATCTTATATAAAAAGCTTACAATTAATTTTGTAAGCTTTTTATTCTTAAATAATTATGGATCAATATTTATCAGTTAAAAATGTAGTTAAATACTTCGGTAAATTTCAAGCTCTTAACAATATTAATTTTGATGTAAATGAGGGAGAATTTGTTTGTATTCTTGGACCTTCGGGATGTGGTAAAACAACTCTCCTACGAGTAATAGCTGGATTAGAAAGTCAATCAGAAGGAACTATTCAACAAAATAATAATGATATTTCCTTACTACCCCCAGATCAAAGAGACTTTGGAATTGTCTTTCAGTCTTATGCTTTATTTCCTAATTTAACTGTTAAAGACAACATATCCTTTGGTTTAAAAACAAGAAAACAAAATAGAAATGAAATTGATAGTCGAGTTGATGAGTTATTAAAACTAGTTGGGCTGTCTGATCATATTAATAAATATTCTGCTCAATTATCAGGGGGTGAACAACAACGTGTTGCTTTAGCTAGAGCTCTAGCACCTTCCCCAGGTTTATTATTATTAGATGAACCTTTATCTGCTCTGGATGCCAAAGTAAGACAGCATCTACGATTAGAGATAAAAAATCTCCAAAAGCAACTTGGGGTTACCACTATCATGGTCACACACGACCAAGAAGAGGCGCTAACTATGGCGGATCGAATTATTCTTATGAATAATGGCGTTATTGAACAAGAAGGATCGCCTCAAGATATTTATTCTAAGCCCACAACTGCCTTTTCTGCAAATTTTATAGGAACCACAAATTTATTTAAGGCAAAAAAAATATCTTCAAATTCAATAGAGATTCACGGATCTGTCTTAGAGTGCAATGACAATATCAATGATGACGTTTCAACAGTAACTATAAGACCTGAGGATATTAAAATCTCTGATAGTGGAGAAGGTAAAAATATTTTGAGTGGAACTATCAAAGAACTAGAATTCTTAGGATCTAATATCAGAGGTCATATTGAGGTTAACTTTGAGTCTGATAAGGCTATTGTTCTTTGTAATTTTGCTGCCGAATATATTCAAAATAAAAATATTCAAACAAACGCCTCAATTAATATCTCTCTTCAACCTCATGCAATTAAAATTGTTAAAGAGTAATTTTTAGTATGAAAAAAAGCAGAGACGATTATTTAACTTTATTTTTCATTTCAATCATTGGATTTTATATTTTAATTTCGCTGGCTTTTCCAATGTATGCCATACTGTCAAAAAGTTTTGAAAATAAAGATGGTGATTTTATTGGTTTTGAAAACTACCAAAGTTATTTTGAAAATAGTTCATTAGTCTACTCAATCTATAACAGTTTATTTGTTTCCATAGTGACGATGGTCATTACCATTTCTCTTGCCTTTGTCTTTGCGTACGCTTTGACCAAGAGTCGTATGGCAGGGAAAGGAGTGTTCCGCTCAATTGCAATGATACCTATCTTGGTTCCTTCATTATTGTCTGGTATCTCACTTATTTACTTATTTGGTAAGCAAGGAATATTTAGAGAATTATTAATGGGCTACGAAATTTATGGTCCTATTGGAATAATAATCGCTGAGGTTTTTTATACCTTCCCTCATGCATTACTTATAATTGTGACAGCACTTTCAATTGGAGATGCAAGACTATACGAAGCAGCTAAAGTTTTACGATCAAAATCTATTCGAACTTTTTTTACTGTAACACTACCTTCTGCAAAATATGGTGTGATAAGTGCAGCATTTGTAGTTTTTACTTTAGTTATTACAGATTTTGGAATTCCTAAAGTTATAGGCGGTAACTATAACGTCCTTGCGGTAGATGTTTATAAACAAGTAATCGGTCAACAAAATTTTGAAATGGGAGCAGTTGTAAGTATGGTCCTAGTTTTTCCCGCCCTTATAGCATTTGCAGTAGATCGCATAGTACAACGAAAACAAGTAGCAATACTAACCTCTCGTTCTGTTGTACATGAGCCTAATGAGAGCAAAACTTTTGATAGAATTATGTTTGGCTATTGTTCTGTAATTTCAGCACTAATCTTAACTATTCTAGGGATGTGTTTGTATGCAAGTCTTGTTACTTTCTGGCCATATAATTTAACTCTTTCATTGAAGAACTATCAATTTGACCTTATGGATGGAGGAGGTTGGGACTCTTATTATAATTCCATTCGAATGGCTTCATATACTGCCGTCTTTGGAACCATAGCTGTTTTTGCAGGCGCCTATTTTGTTGAAAAGGCTAGAAGCCTTAAAACAGGACGCTCGATACTTCACTTATTATCAATGATGCCTATGGCCATACCTGGATTAGTTTTAGGACTTGCCTACATTTTCTTTTTTAATCATCCAGATAATCCTTTGAACTTTTTATATGGCACGATGGCTATATTGGTCATTTGTACCATTACTCACTTTTATACAGTTTCTCATTTAACAGCCCTTACATCTTTGAAGCAAATAGACAATGAATTTGAGCATGTCTCATCATCATTAAAACAACCTTTTTATAAAACCTTTTTTCGTGTAACGGTACCCATTAGCCTTCCAGCTATATTTGAAATAGGAATTTACTTTTTTGTTAACGCTATGACTACTGTATCGGCAGTAGTTTTCCTATACAGCTCAAAAACAACCTTAGCGTCTGTAGCAGTTCTAAATATGGATGATGCTGGAGATATAGCTCCTGCGGCAGCTATGGGTATGATGATTTTTTATACAAATGCTGCTGTAAGAATAGTTTATGTGCTTATAACCAAAAAGATTTTAGTTCGCTTCCAAAATTGGAGAGTTAAAACAACATGATCATGCAATATTTGCATTATTAAAAAAGGGCTATAACAAAAAAAAATTTTTTTTATTTTTTACTATTGTAATAAAATTACAGCTGTATATAAGGACCTTATAATCGTAACCCATATAATGAGGAGATTCGCATGGAGTTATCTTTTATTTACGCTGTAATAGGCTTTTCTTTAGCAGCGCTCTCTGTCTTTGGTAATGACTCTATACAAACACTTGGTACTTTTATTGCTGCGAAAAAAAAGTGGTATAAATGGTATGTTTTAGCTACTGCAGCCTCTCTTGTACTTGTTGTAACCCTTACATACGGATGGATAGTCTATGATGGTGATATAACTTTTGGTCGCTTAAATAAAATTCCATATATTGAAATTCAATGGTATCACGCCGTTGCTCCTCTTGTATTAGTTATGTTAACACGTGTCGGTATACCGGTATCAACTACATTTTTAGTATTATCTGCTTTTGCTTCTACAGTTATTTTAGAAAAAGTTTTACTCAAAAGTATTGTAGGATATGCAATTGCAGCCTCAGCTGCATATATTGTTTGGTTTGTAGTTTCTAAATACATTAACGAAAAAGATGATGAAATTACAGACCCTAAAAGACAAGCTTTTTGGAGAAATTCACAATGGGTAGCTTCAGGCTTTCTTTGGGCCACGTGGTTAATGCACGACGTTGCAAATATAGCAGTATATTTACCGAGAAAAATAGATCCAACGCTATTTATTTTGGTAATGGTTTATTTTGTAATTCTTATTTATTACATTTTCTGGAGAGAGGGAGGGCCGATTCAAAAAATTGTTTTAGAAAAAACAGGCACTAGATATGCAAGATCATGTACAATAATAGACTTAGTATACTGTGCAGTTCTGTATTTTTTTAAAGAATTAAACGATTTACCTATGTCAACTACATGGGTTTTTGTTGGACTATTATGCGGTAGAGAATTGGCAATAGCCACTCACCATAAAACCAACCTTAGAAAATATGTATTCCCAATTATAGGTAAAGATTTTTTAAAAATGATATTTGGTTTAGCTATATCTGCTGGAATTGTTCTGTCAATACACTATGTAATTATTCCAAACGATTTAGTTTAAAAATATATTATTTTCGAAATAAATTTTTTTTTTTGGCTAATTTTTTTCTTATGCGCCAACGTAAGTTACTTCTAACTATAAAGCCAACACAATTTTTTGAATTACATCTGCAAGGGTGATCTTCAAAACAATGCATATCATAACCATAGTCATAGGATAGCTCTTCACCTTTTTTTATATCCTTAATTGCACTTATCCAAATTTTTCCTCTTACGATATCTGTTTCACAATTAGGATCACAAGAGTGATTAATATATTTTGCTAAATTCCATGACACTTTACCATTAATGTCATAACGTTCATTAAGAGTAAAAATATAAACAGCACCTATGGTTCCTTTTTTTTTATTTGCATCAATATGTACATCTGCAATTTTATCTGATTGAGCTTTTGTTACTTTTAATCCACGATATTCAATTATACGCGCGCCCTCAGTAATATCAGTTTTAGCAAAAAGGCCGGAGGAGTGGATTTTAGATTTTTTTCGGATATATAATTTTTGATTAGATGCCATTAAATTTTTTCAGCCTGTTAATAATTACTTCTTATAAAAGCAAAACATATTCGCATACACTTTAAAAAAGTAAAGCAACTCTTTTAGTCCTCCAACATTATCTTCATGATGAATTTTTAATTTTATGGTATTGTTGTATCTTGAAGTTTAGCCTGAGTATTCCCAACCCTGAAGCTTGGATCATTGATCACAAAGATGAATTAGAAATTAATTGGAGCGATAAAGCTGTATCTCTTCATCTTAATAAAGAAAATAGTTTTAATCTTTATCTTCTCGATGATGAAATAACAATTGGCATGCTCATCGGCCATTTTCTTTACCAAGACCGTGAAGTAAGTGAATTTGAGATTTTGCACGTTGCAGTTTTACCTTTGTATCGAAACCAAGGCTTTGGAAAAAAGATATTAGAGGAATTAGAAAATCAGCTCAAAAACACTGAAAAATCAATCAAAATCTTCCTTGAAGCAAGCTCCATAAACAAATTTGCTATTAAACTTTATGAAAAATTAGGCTATAAAGCCTACAATGAACGAAAAAACTACTATGGGAGCAATCCTATAAACCCTTCTTCTTTGCAAGACGCAATACTGTTTGCAAAAAATCTTAATGCCAGAACCTAAAAATTTCTTTATTAAAACTTTCGGTTGTCAGATGAATGTCTATGACTCTGATAAAATGAAAGATATTTTTCTTGCTAATAATATTCAACCAACTGAAGACTCTTTTAATGCAGATTATATTGTGCTCAATACCTGTCATATACGAGAAAAAGCTACGGAAAAAACATTCTCTGATTTAGGCAGAATTAATAAAAAAGGAAAAAAAGATCAAAAAGTCATAGTCGCAGGATGTGTCGCTCAGGCAGAGGGCGAGCTTATCCAGCAACGTGCTCCCTATGTCGATTTAGTCATTGGTCCTCAGTCTATTCAATCGCTCAATACGTTTTTAAAAAAAGAGGATATCTCTAAGACAGCTATCACTGAATTTGATGCTATTGAAAAATTTGACACTCTTAATTTAATTAAAAGAAATCATAATAGTAAATCAGCCTTTGTT
>Ga0207993_1001032_pt1 | contig 10973 bp, 7 predicted proteins | sample ETN01SmetaG_2_FD_185791 | JGI IMG/M metagenome (GOLD analysis project Ga0207993, IMG submission 185791) | Marine microbial and viral communities from oxygen minimum zone, Eastern Pacific Ocean - ETNP2014F12-01SV265 (SPAdes) (version 2) | ecosystem: Environmental > Aquatic > Marine > Oceanic ...
TTGATCAGATAATTTATAGTTTTTTACATCTCAAAGGAAACGAACTTGCAATTGATAATGAAAATGATAGTATTAGTCTTCTTGGAATAGTAAATCAAAAGAAAAATCATCCTAACTTAAAAGTATTAGTATCATTAGGTGGATGGGGTGGTTGTAAAACATGCTCAGATGTTTTTAATACAGTAGATGGTAGAGAGGACTTCGCTAAATCTACAGCTAGAATTATTGAAGAATATGATGCTGATGGCATTGATTTAGATTGGGAATATCCTGCAATTTCTGGATTTCCTGGACACACATACAGACCTGAGGATAAAGATAATTTTACAGATTTAGTTATAAGATTAAGAAATTATATGAAAAAGGGTGATATTTTGAGTTTTGCAGCTGGAGGATTTGATAGATTTTTTGACAATTCAATTGATTGGGAAAAAGTGATGCCACTTATAGATAATGTAAATTTAATGAGTTATGACCTTGTCAGTGGTTTTTCAAAATTTACAGGACATCACACAGGATTATACTCAACTAATGAACAAAAAAGATCAGGAGATTATGGTGTTAATTATTTAAAAAAAATTGGTGTTCCTGCGCAAAAAATTGTTTTAGGTGCTGCTTTTTATGGAAGAGTATATGAAAATGTCTCAAATGTAAACAATGGATTATATCAAAGTGGAAAATTCAAAAGGGGCATAGGTCACTCTAATTTTGAAGAACAAACTGATGGTTTTGAATTTTATTGGGATTCAGTAGCAATGGCTCCGTATGCATATGACAAAGAAAATAAGCTATTTTTCACTTATGATGATAAAAAATCTGTTAGACTAAAATCAAAATACGTAAAAGAAAATGGACTTTACGGAATTATGTTTTGGCAGTTGATGAATGATAAAAAAAGTGATGGCTTATTACAAGTAATGGTTAATGAAATAAACGGTAAGCAGTAATTCTATAAATTATCTTGCTTCCAGAATGCTATTCCACCTGCTTGTTTTCCAACCTCAACAGAACTTATTAGTTGATAATTTTCTAAACTTATTACATCAACAATTCCTGGCTCTCCCCCAATTCCCTCAACTGAGATAAATGCATATTTGCTATCTGATGATATTGCTATTCCATGCGAAACACTAGTGGTATTTTTAATTTCTCCTAAAAGTTTTTTATCATCTAGGTTCCAAATAGCTGTTTTCCCTTCGCTTTTGATTGTACCAATCAATAATTTACCATCAGGTGATATTTCTAAATTGTAGGGGCCTTTACCAGTCTTAAATCTATCAGAAACTTTCCAGGCATCTAAGTCAACTTCAATTACTTCATCAGAACCATTTCCAGCTATATAAGCTAAATTCTGCTTAGGATGTGGAATCACCCATGTTGGTTTAACCATTGAATGTTTCATTCCATCCATTGATTTCATTCCATCCATTGATTTCATTCCGTCCATTGATTTCATTTCATCCATTGATTTCATTCCGTCCATTGATTTCATCCCATCATTTTTCATCATTTTATTATCTAAGTCTAAAGTTCTATTAACTTCAAGGCCAAGAGCATCAATTTCAAATAATTCACCCGACATCATTGCAACTGAGTATTGAAATAAGCCATCTGGAGAAATTCTTGATCCGTGAGGCATAGATCCTGTTGTTATTGAGGTAATTTCCGTCATCGTTACTGGATCAACTACGGAAACAGTTGATGGTTTCATACTTCCGTGTAGATTAAAATTCACGCAATAAAGAAATCCAGTTGTTGTTGAAACTTGCATTGATGCTGGAAATAAACCTAGTGTAGTTTCATCCACAACCTCATTGCTTTCAGTTGAGTATTTAACTAGTTTACCAAATGGATTACCATGAGCTAATGATAGGTACCAAAACTTACCATTTGGATCAACCGTAATTCCGTGTGGACCTTCAATCTCAGTAGGGTATGTGCCAACTGTAATTCTTTCAACCTCAGTTATTTCGTTATTTTCAAATTTTAAAAGTGAAACTGTGTCATCTGATTCAGATGCAACGTACACGAAGTAACTCTGAGAAAAAACAAAATTACTTACTAAAAAAAATAAAATAAATCTTACCATATTAATCAATTGGAGGACTAGCTAAAATTTCAAAAAACTCTAAAAGATTTTTTGCTCCAAACAAGCTATCAAATGACTTGTCTGTTGTGAATTGCATTGTATTTGAGTTATCAGGTTTTGTATCCAATAATTTTAGAGCACCAATACCAGCATTAAAATCTGAGTAAAAGATATGTCCCTTAAAATATTGAGAACCCCATGTCATAGTATTATTTGGGATAAACCCATTAGGTGAACCAGTTTTAAAAGCAGCAATTTCTCTTCCTTGCTTATATAAATCTCCTAATAATTCTCCACTAACATCAATAACTCTTACACCTCCATTATACATTCCTGCATAAACAACATCATCTTCAATCCAAAAGTTGTGGGAGCCGTAACCAGGTAATTCATATCTGGCAACTTCCTTAGGATTCTTTAAGTCTGTAAAATCCACAAAATGTAAAAACCCTGTTGTTTCATTTGCTGCAAAAAAATCTACACCCTCGGGAAATATTTCATCTCCAAGGACTACATAAAATTTCCCTGTTGATTTACTTTTAAACGGGAATGCAGCATGATTTGCTCCAGTCTTATATTTATAGTTAGCAACAGCAACAGGATTTGAAGGAGATCCACCTGCTAAACCATTTCCAACATCAATTATATACAAACCATCTTTCCAATTTGAAGTGTATGCAATACCATCTTCAATCCATATGTCGTGAATAGCAGAGCCAAGTTCTAATTCAAATTTTCCAACACCTTTTGGGTTTTTAGGATCTTCTATATTAACTACTTCAAATTTAGCTGGATTTCCAAAGGCATTTAATGCATAAACATGATTATTGTCAATAAAGACATTGTGAACCCCGCCTGTTAAACCATCTGTATACTCGGATAGTACTTTAACGTCACTTGGATTAGAAATATCCAATATTACAAAACCATTTTTTCTGTTTGATGCACCCTCTTTAGTAATAACACATATTTTTGAATCTTTTGAAACTTTTACATCATTTACAATTCTTGCATCAACTTTAATACTATCAACTTTTGTAATATTTGTAGGATCAGTTACATCCCAGAAATAAGCTTTACCATCAAAGAATGTTCCTGATACACCATAATCTTTTCCATCAACTCCTTCAAAAAACCATGCATCAGACGTGTGTTTATCAAATACATCTCCAGTCCCTAATTGCACTATATCTCTTTTAATATCCCGATCAGTAACTTTTATTTTAGTGGAGGACGTTACGTTACCAAAATGTGCGTTAACTGTGTAAAGTCCAGAAACATCGGCTACAAATTTATTTTCCTTTACTAAACCAGAAGCTGAGCTGCTACCATCAAAAGATACTCCGTGAAATGAGTATGTTGGATTTAAATTATTAATTTCTTTTCCTTTTTTACCAAGCATTTTGGAACTCAGTGTTACAACATCTCCAGTTCTGACTGAATTACTGCTAGCTGATATGTTAAGTGAAATTACTGGACTGTCTTTAACTTTTATTTTTTTTGATGCTTTTACACCATCAACTTCAACAGTTAAGGTTGCATCCCCTTTTTTTAAAGCTTTAACTAGCCCATTTGAATCAACACTTACAATATCTGTATTAGAAGAATTGATATTAGCTATTAAATCATTTCTTTCATAACCATTTGCAGTGATTGATTTGTATGTGAGTGGAATATAGCTTCCAACAAAAGCTTCATCTGAAACTTCAATATTGACTGATTCTGTTTTTGTATAATTTACAGTTACAATAAATGTTTGACTAAGTCTATCACCATTATTTCTTGAGTCAACACAAACTGCAACAACTTCGTGTTTACCAGGTTCATTAGCCACTATTTTTCCAGTTGATGGGTCTTGTACTATGGATCCGCCAACATTGAAAACACCTTTTTTATTGTAATAAATTATAGTTTCACAATTTCTTGTTGTTCCATCAAAATTTTTAACAAATGATTCTGGCATAAATGTATCACCAACCTCTAATACCAATCCACTTAAATTAGATTCAATAGTTTGGTTTTGTGAAAAATTTATTTGAAAAGAAAAAATGAAAAGTAATATTGTAATAATGTATCTCATGATAATTTTTGTTTTAAAATTTAAGTTTAATTGTTAATTGAATAACTAGTCCACATACTGATTTGTCATTGAATTATTTGGCTTAAGATCAGAAACTTTAGCAACACCAATACCAGTGTTGAAATCTGAGTAAAATACATGACCTTTGTATAGTTGAGCTCCCCATACCATCGTGTCATTAGGTATATAACCATCTGCTGTCCCTGTTAAAATATACCCAATTTCTCTTCCTTGCTTGTAGAGATCTCCAAGTAAGTCTCCACTGATGTCAACTATTCTCACTCCACCAGTATACATACCGACGTATAAAATATCATTGTCTATCCAATAATTGTGAGAACCATGTCCAGGAAGTTCATAACGAGCAATTTCTACAGGATTTTTAACATCTGAAAAATCAACAAAATGTAAAAATCCAGCAGTTTCGTTAGTTCCGTTTGGATTTACACCATTTGGAAAAATTTCATCTCCCATAACAGCATAAAACTTTCCAGTAGATTTGCTCTTAAATGGGAATGTTGCATGATTGGCTCCACTGTCATAAGTATAATTACCAAAAGCCACTGGATTGGATGGTGTACCTCCAGCAATTCCATTTCCTACATCAACTAGATAAACTCCATCTCTCCAGTTAGAGGAATATGCTATACCATCCTCAACCCAAACATCATGAATAGCTTGCCCTTCTTTACCCAATTCAAACATTCCAACCTCAATAGGGTTTGTTGGGTCTTCAATGTTGAGAATATAATATTTTTGCCCAGCACTAAGTGCATATACATGTTTTTCATCAATAAATAGATTATGAACACCACCGGTTAGGTTCTTAGTATATTCTTTTATGATCTTAACATCGTATGGATTTGTAACATCGATTATGATTATTCCATTCTTTCTATTTGAAGCACCCTCTCTGCTAATTATTGCAATTTTTCCATTAGGCGAAACTTTAACATCATTGACTGTTCTTGCATCAACTTGAACACTATCAATTTTTTTAATATCTGATGGGTTAGTAACATCCCAGAAGTATGCTGTTCCGTCAGCACCCCATGTACCAGTAACAGCATAATCTCTTTTGTCAACTCCTTCAAATACCCAAAAATCTGAAGTGTGTTTATCATTAACAGATCCAGCTCCAATTTTTTTCACTTCTCTTTGAACTTTTCTTTGAAAAACATTAATGATTTTTGATTTTGATGTATTTCCAAATGATGCAGTTAAAATATATTTTCCAGGCACATCACCAACAAATCTACCATCTTGGAGAATTAATCCAGAAGCAGAATTACTTTTATCAAAAGATTTTCCAGTAAATGAATATTTAAGTTTAATATCACTAATAAGATTTCCTCGTTTATCGTATGCATCAGCTTTCAAATTTATTACATCCCCAGTTCTGACTTTTTCAGGTTTTTGTAAGCTTAAATTAATATTTGTGACAGGATTCTTTTTAATATTAATGGTCTTCGACGATTTTACTCCATCAAAAACAACATTAATGGTCGCTGATCCAGCTTTGACAGCTAAAACATTATTGGAATCATCGATATTTAATTTATCATTAGATGAATTAATTGAAAATTCTAAGTTTGAAAAGTATCTTTCAGCATTATCTGATTTCCAATAATCGATATCTCTAACAACATCCATTTGATCAGTAATTTTATATGAAAGAGGGATGTATGTATCAGTGTATATGTATTCATTTCCAGTAATTATGTCTATGCTTTTAACTTTGGGATAATTTATTGTTACGTTAAACGTTCTTCTTATACTTTTTCCACTTCCATAGCAAATTGCAACAACTTCATGATATCCAGGTTCAACTGCTTTAATTGTTCCTTTGGCTCTGTTGAATTCCATCACTTTGCCAGTCATACTAAAAGCACCTTTTTTATAATAGTAATATACTCTTTCACAATCGTATTTTTTTCCTTGATTATCAACTGAGTATGTTGTTGGTTTATAAATTTGGCCTATATCTAACTTTAGCTCATCTAAATCAGATATCACACTTTTTTCTTGTGAAAAAAGTAATGTAGAAAAAGAAATAAAAATCAATATTAAGATGTTGTTTTTCATAATGATCAAATTAATTTATTAATATAAATAATTAAAAAAAGGGAATCAAGTAAGATTCCCTTTTTTTGTGACCTCGGCAGGATTCAAACCTACAACCTTCTGAGCCGTAATCAGATGCACTATTCAGTTATGCTACGAGGCCTTGGTGCAAAACTATAATTATTTTAGTTTATTTTTATAATCACTTTAAAATATTAATATTGAAAGAGAAATATGATTTAATTTTTTGTGGAGGAGGTCTTTCAACCTTAATATTTTTAAACAAAATTATTTCTGACAATTATTTTGATGACAAATCAATTTTAGTAATTGAAAAAGATCCAAACTTAATTCCAAAAAAAACATGGAGCTTTTGGGAAAAAAAAGATTCCTATTGGAATGATTTTATAATTAAATCATGGGATAAAATTATTTTCAAAAGCCAAAATGTATTCATTGAGAGAAATCTAAGTAATATGAATTATAAAATGATAAAAAGTGAGTCATTTTATAATCATATTTATGATAAAGTAAAAAGACAACCTAATATTAAAATTAATAAGGGAGATGTAATTGATGTGCTTGACCAAAATGATGCTGTTGTTGTTAAAACAAGAAATGAAACATTTAAAGCTGGTAAAGTTTTAAATAGTATTCCCAATGATTCATATAAAACCAATTTAAATTTTCCTGTTTTGTTGCAGCATTTTGTTGGTTGGACAATCAAAACAAATAAGCCTGTTTTCGATGAAGCTAAAGCTACTTTGATGGATTTTTCAATCGATCAAAAAAATGAAACTAGATTTTTTTATGTTTTACCTGTAAGTAAAAATGAAGCACTTGTTGAGTTTACACTATTTTCTAAAGAATTAATAACAAATAGTGAATATGAAATTGAAATAAAGAAGCATCTTCAATCATTAGGTATTCTTGATTATGAAGTTAAATTGAAGGAGGCTGGAATCATACCCATGACTTGTTTCCCTTTTGATAATGCTAATACTAAAAACGTAGTAAATATTGGTACAGCTGGCGGATGGACAAAACCGTCAAGTGGATATACTTTCAGATTTATAGATAAGTACTCAGATAAGTTGATTGATTTTATTAAATCTGAAAGAAGTTTTAAAAAATTTAAATTAAGAAATAGATTTTGGTTTTATGACCTGTTATTTATTGATGTTTTGTATTATAAAAATCATTTAGGTTCAATTCTTTTTGAAAACATGTTCAAAAAAAATAAGTTTAAATCAATCTTTAGGTTTTTAGATAATGAAAGCAGTTTTATTGAGGAATTAAAAATTATTAGTTCATTTCCAAAATGGATTTTTATTAAATCTTTTTTTAAAAACTTACCTAAAATTATTTCGAATTACTTATAGATTTTAATTTCAAAATCACCATTAGATTTTCTATAAGCTCTGTACATGCCCTCTGTATTAAAATCCATTGTTATATTACCTTTGGAATCTAACCCAACAACACCACCATTACCACCCAGGTCTTTAACTTTTTTTAATGTGTTTTTTGAAGCAGATTGAATCGATGTATTATTATATTCCATTTGAGAGGAAATATCATAAGCAACAACATTTCTTATAAAGTATTCACCCCATCCTGTTGATGAAATTCCGCATGTCTTATTATTAGCATAAGTACCAGCTCCAATTATTGGCACGTCACCAATTCGATTCCATTTTTTATTTGTCATCCCACCTGTTGAAGTACCTGATGTAATATTCCCATCTGAATCAAGAGCCACACAACCTACTGTTCCAAATTTATTTTCTGTTAATGAATCTCTTTTCTTTGCATTTCTAAGGGAATTTAATCTCCTCTGAGTAATAAAATATTCATTTTCAACAATTTCTAGATTTTCATATTTTGCAAATGACTCTGCTCCCTTACCAGACAGAAAAACGTGTTCAGATTTTTCCATAACTAGTCGAGCAGCAGATATTGGATTTTTTATTGTAGTTACTCCACTTATAGCACCAGCATTAAGATTATCTCCTCTCATAATGGATGCATCCATTTCAACGATACCAGCATTAGAAAGTACAGAGCCTTTGCCTGCATTAAATAATTCGGAATTTTCTAAGATTTTGATAGTTGCCTCAACGGCATCTATACTAGAACCATTTTTTTCTAAAATATTGTAACCCGCATTAATTGCTTCTTCCATTTTTTGGATGTAAGCATTTTCCATTTCATCAGACATATTTTTCTTTAAAATTGTTCCTGCTCCACCATGTATAACAATAGCATACTCAACATCTTTTGTTTCACAACTATAGAATAATGATAAAAAAAATAAAAGAAGAAGTAATCTCATAACTAAAGAGAGTTTTTAGTTATGAAATATCTATAGCCTATAATTAGCAATTGTAATTTGCTAGCTCTTTTTAAATCCAGATGTTTTTTTGTAAAGCTTGGTAAAATAATCTTATTAAGTTTTGCTAAAAATTGAAATATAAGTTTGCTTATCATCTAATGCAATATACAATACATGTACTATCTTAGCAAAATAAAATGATAACTCAAGTATTTTTATTAATATCTGGACTAGTACTACTTATTGTTGGAAGCAATTATCTCTTAAAATCAGCAGTTGATCTTTCCATTAAGCTAAATTTATCTAAAGTTGTTATAGGTTTAACTGTGGTGTCATTCGCTACTTCGGCCCCAGAACTACTTATTAGTATTAGTTCTGCTGTTAAAGGATCTGCAGACATTGCAATTTCAAATGTAATAGGCTCTAATATTGCGAATTTAGGATTAGTACTCGGTACAGTACTATGTTTTACCAATATTAAAATACCTAAATCAAATATAAAATATGATTGGACTTTTTTAATGCTTATTAGTTTTGTCTTTTTCTATTTTATTAAAGATTTTTCTGTTAATAGGACTGAGGGTTTTTTATTGTTTTCTGCACTGATACTTTTTTTAATTTTTATTGTTAAAATTAGAGATGATGAAGATGTAGAAGAAATAAAAATGAGTACTGCCTCAAATTCTAAAATTCTAATATTAATTTTTATTTCTAGTATACTTCTATATTATGGATCAGAATTATTTGTTAATAGCTCAATATATTTTGCAGAATATTTTGGTGTATCTGAAAGGGTTATAGGTTTAACTTTAGTTGCGATAGGGACGAGTTTACCTGAACTTGTTACATCACTTGTTGCCATTTATAGATCTGAACTGGATATTTCAATTGGGAATATTATTGGATCTAATATTTTTAATATACTTGCGGTAATCGGATTAACATCGATTGTTACAGATTTAAATATTTTAAGTGAAAGAATATTAAGTTTTGACATTTATATTATGATTTTCTTCAGCTTAATTTTGGTATTTTTTTATTTATCAAACAAGAAAAGATTTTTAAACTTTTATCACGGCATTGTCTACCTGATGTTATTTATTAGTTACTATTTATATATACTATAAAAAAAACACCTTCCTAATAAATATTAAAAAGGTGTTTCTTAAAAATTAAGAATTAATCTTAAACCTTAGCAGATTTAACTGTTTTGATTATCCTTCCTGCAATTTTATATGGATCTCCATTTGATGCTGGTCTTCTATCTTCAAGCCAACCTTTATAACCTTTTTCAACAGTCATGATTGGTATTCTTATTGAAGCACCACGATCTGAAACTCCATAACTGAATTCATGTATTGATTGAGTCTCATGATCTCCAGTTAACCTTTGATCATTATAAGCTCCATAAACTTCAATGTGTTCTTTGACTACAGGTCTAAATGCTTCACAGATTTTTTCATATGTTTCTTTTGACCCGCAAGTTCTAAGAGTTGTATTTGAAAAGTTAGCATGCATTCCTGATCCATTCCAGTCCGTAGCACCTAGTGGCTTTGGGTGGTACTCAATTGCTAGGCCATACTCTTCAGCTAATCTTTCTAAAAAATACCTAGCAATCCACATTTCATCACCTGCCTTAGCAGCTCCCTTTGCAAATGTTTGAAACTCCCATTGTCCGGCAGCAACTTCAGCATTTGTCCCCTCAACATTTATACCTGCATCTAAGCATATATCTAAATGTCTTTCCATTATTTCTCTTCCGAAAGCATTTTTACCACCAACAGAACAATAGAATTGTCCCTGTGGAGTCTGATCTTTTGGAAAACCTAAAGGAAGATTTGTTTCAGGATCCCACAAGAAATATTCCTGCTCAAGACCAAACCAAAAGTCGTTGTCATCATCGTCAATGGTTGCTCTCCCATTAGATTCGTGAGGAGATCCATCAGGATTCAATACTTCAGTCATAACTACCCATCCATTTTTTCTAACTGGATCTGGATAAATTGCAACAGGCTTCAAAAGACAATCTGATGATCCTCCTTCTGCCTGTCTAGTAGAACTACCATCAAACGCCCACATTGGACAGTCTTCAAGTTTTCCACTAAAATTTTCTATAATTTTTGTTTTACCTCTAAGGTTGGCAGTTGGTTTATAACCATCTAGCCATAAATATTCAAGTTTGGATTTGCCCATAACAATTGTAGATTAAGTGTTTATGGGATATAAATGTATAATTATTTTTAAAAAAAATATCGTACTTAAATTCAATTTTATTGCTTTTTATTAACATCACATTTTTTACTGTAATTTATTTTCTTTTTAACAATTTTAGCATCTATTTTTTAATAATTTTTTAATTAAAGATTGCATTTATAATTCTTTATTTTTTTTGAATCTTTTATAAG
>Ga0207993_1001036_pt1 | contig 10963 bp, 7 predicted proteins | sample ETN01SmetaG_2_FD_185791 | JGI IMG/M metagenome (GOLD analysis project Ga0207993, IMG submission 185791) | Marine microbial and viral communities from oxygen minimum zone, Eastern Pacific Ocean - ETNP2014F12-01SV265 (SPAdes) (version 2) | ecosystem: Environmental > Aquatic > Marine > Oceanic ...
AAAAAAAAAATGGGGAAAAACAATTAATACAGATAAACTATCAGTTGAAGATGAACAACCACCCTATGAGTATAAATTTCCTTTTAATAATAAAGATTACAATACAAGTTTTTTACCAATTACTGATAGAATGAAACGAATTCAAAATATTACAGATGGAAAATTTTTGTCTGAAAATGAAATAACAAAATTTTTATTAAATACACAGGGAATTAAAAAGTAATTATTTTTTTGAAACAGATTTGTAAAGCCATCCAATCATTCCTAAAAATAGCACTATACCAAGCCAATTAAATTCGCCTAGCTGAGGCCACCAATCCTTATTTCCAGATAAGAATATTGGAACCGCAACAAGGATTCCCATTAAAGCCTCTCCCGTAATGAAGCCGGAAGACATGAGCAGTCCTTTTTTCTCCTCAACCTCACCAGCTCCAGATCTTTTTCCATAATGATTTACCATGCCTCCAATAAAAATCGGGACCGTTAATGTGATTGGTAAATAGATACCAACGGCAACAGCCAAAACCGGCACACGAAAATCTGAACCGATTTTTTCTTGTCTCAGGTCAATTAAGATTAAGGCTACTGCAATTACACCCCCTATGTATACAAATGTCCAAGGTAGGTTCCCATTAAATACTCCATCAGCAACCGATTTCATAAGTGTTGCTTGGGGAGCCGAAAGAGTTGGCGATCCTATGGTATATGCTGTATGCAAAATATCCAAAACGAGACCAAGCACTATTGCTGAAGAAACAGTTCCTACGATTTGCATAACCTGTTGTTTCCAGGGTGTTGCTCCAACAATTTGACCTGCCTTGAGATCTTGAAGATTGTCACCTCCAATTGCAGCGGCGCAACACACCACAGCTCCAACCATTATGGCGCTCGCTGCGCCAACACCCGAACCGGTCCCTAAAAGAGCTAACAACAAAATTGAAGTAAACAAAATCGTTGCTATGGTTACACCTGAGATCGGATTGTTTGAAGACCCAACTACACCAGCCATGTAAGCAGCAACTGCGGAGAAAAGAAAACCAAAAATCATCATAACCACTGTAAGAAGAGCTGCTATGGGAAAGGAGTTTACTATTCCAATGTAAAGCAAAAAGACAGGTATGAGTAATGCGGCTAGAGCTATTCCAACATAATTTATTGGCATGTCTCTTTCTTCAATAGAAACTTCCTTTTCTGAGCTATTTTCTTTTAAGGCTTCTAGGCTAGCCTTTATTCCCTCAATCAAAGGTTTAAATAATTTAACCAGTGACCATACACCCCCCACAACCATAGCGCCAACGCCTAAATACCTGATTTTAGTTGTCCATATGTTGAATGCAGCATCCAATGGATCTCCTTCAAACCCTACCACAGCAGAATAAATTGGTATGGCAAAAGCCCAAGAAATAAGACCTCCGCCCACAACTAGAATGCCTATATTTCTTCCAACGATATAACCAACTGAGATTAAAGCAGGTGATAGATCCGTTCCGATTCCAAAAATTGATCCTCCAATGGCTCGAGCTCCTGCTGCTTCAACTTGCCACATTCCAAATCCTTGCTGCATCAATTTCATCAAGCCCCCAGTTAGCGAGGTAAGCGCAATGGTGCCAAGACCACCTCCAGCGTCACTTGATTGACTACGCTTTGCATCATCGCCAGCCTTTAAAACAGCAGCAGTAGCGATGCCTTCTGGATATTTAAGTTTAGCATTAATTATAAGAGCTCGCCTTAAGGGTACTGTAAATAAGACTCCTATCACTCCGCCTATAGCAGCAATTTTTGCAACTTCAAAATAGTCGAACGAATCCCAATAACCTAAAAGCACTAATGCGGGTATGGTAAAAATAACACCAGCAGCTAAAGATTCCCCCGCAGAGGCGGCTGTTTGAACAATATTGTTTTCCCTGATGTTAGAATTTTTAAAAAGCGACAGCACCCCCATTGAAATGACAGCAGCTGGAATAGATGCAGACACCGTCATTCCTGCAAATAGGCCTAGATAGGCGTTTGCTCCAGCTAAGACCATCGACAAAATAACACCTAGAAAAAGCGCTTTTACTGTTATCTCATTATTTTGATTGTTTGACATTTTTATCCTTTGAATTTGAAGGTAGAGTTAATTATTACAATTATTAAACTACAACCTATATTATATTTTTTTTGATGAATTTTTATTTATATGTAAATTATAGTTTATTGGGGTGCTATTATTAAACCAGGTGATAATGGCTGAGATTAAACCCTTATACCTGATCTGGATAATTCCAGCGTAGGAAAATCATATGAAAAAATTAATACTCTGCTTAATTCTTATCCTTCCATTCGCTAGCGCTCAGCAATTTAGTGCAAGCGGTATGATAATTAGTGACTTGAATGAAAATCCACTTCCTAATGTGAATATTTTTCATAAGGATGGAGGAACCATATCAGACGAAAAGGGTAAATTTATTTTTGAAACAGAAGAAATCGACTCTTTGACCTTTTCGCACATTGGCTACCTTTCAGTGACATTACCGGTAAGTAAAAACATGCTCGTTGTCATGCGTGCAATATCATTAGTTGGTAATCCAATTGAAATAAGTGCATATAAAGCAATTTCAGGCCTATCTCCAGTATCCTTTTCTAGTCTTACCAGGGATGAGATAAGGTTAAAATATACTGCCCAAGATATACCAATGGTCCTCGCTTCCGAACCGGGAGTTTGGGCTTATAGCGAAAGTGGTAATGGCACTGGATATTCATACGCCTCTATAAGGGGATTTGATCAAAGCAGGATAGCTGTAATGATTGACGGTGTTCCATTGAACGATAACGAGAGTCATCAAGTTTATTGGGTGGATCATGGCGATCTACTTTCTGATGTAGAAGAAATTCAAATACAGAGAGGGATTGGCACCAACCTTTACGGTTCCTCATCGTTTGGTGGTTCAATTAATGCAACTACAAAGATAGGTAGCGATTCTCGAACTATTCAGCTCGTCCACGGTCAGGGTAATTGGAACACGCAGCAATACAGATTTAAATACCATTCTGGAAAAGACTTTGGAGAAAAAATTAGCTTTACTCTCAGAGCTTCAGCTATTGACTCAGATGGATACAGGAAGGAACATGGCTCTGCTCAGCGCAGCGCTTTCGTTGGTTTTGAGCACAGAGGCGAAGTTGTCAAAAATCAATTTAGAGCAATCATTGGATACGAAAATACACAACTGACATGGGATGGGATTTCTAAAGAAGATATCAATGATATTAAAAAGAGAAGAATGGGTTATAAGGCCTACACTGATGATTTCTTACAGCAAATATATTCCTTGAACTCATCCATGTCTTTGGGTAAAAACCTCAGCTTCAGAAACGTTAGCTATCTAGTTATGGGTAAAGGATATTATGAGGTATTTAAAGAGGATCAAGATTTTTACTCCTACAATCTTGACATCTATGATATTTTTTCAGATGCCGATGAGCAAGCTCAATCAACTGACCTTTTAAGACGAAAATGGATCGACAATAATTATTATGGCATTATACCTATGTTAACATACTTAGATAATAGTTTTCGACTAGATTTTGGAGGAGAATACAGAAAATATACTGGTGATCATTATGGTGAGGTTACAAATTTCTCAGTTCCGCATCTAAGCTCTTATTTTTCAGATGACTGGTATCGCTACTACAGATATATTGGCAAAAAACAAATTTTTACTGGATTTTTAAGGCTCCTCTGGTCCCCGATTGAACAGCCCTTTAGTGTTGCGATTGAACTTCAAAATCAAGACATAGATTGGGATTTGAACCAAGATAAAATAGGGCACGCTATTGGACACAATTTGAATGCTCCTTGGAATTTCTTTAATCCAAAATTGGGACTATCTTGGGATCTGACCGATTCTCTTAGTTGGTTTGCCAGCATTGGCAAAGCTCAAAAAGAACCAGCGGATAATCAAATAATTACTCCGGATGATATGTTTAGTCAGCCAATAATGGCTGCAAGTGAAGTAATTACTAATCTAGAACTAGGAATGAATTTCTCCTTTTCAAATGGTTTTGCTAAAGTCAATGGATACAGAATATTGTATTTAAATGAACAGTTAAAAAATATTAACCTTCAACAGGAGGGTGAGTATAGCTATTATTCTGCTGATTCAACCATGCATACGGGATTTGAATATGAAACGTTACTTCATTTGAACAATAAAACTGTTTTGGGGGTAAATGGAGCAATTCAAATGAATGTATTCACCAATGGAAATTTCCTACCCAATACGCCATCAAGCTTATTCAATCTTACGCTTCAACGCGATGTAAATGAAAAGCTAATGATTTTTTCTCATTTAAGACGGATAGGAGGTATGTATATTGACAATGCAAACGAGGAAGAGGGGTATATTAGCGCCTACAGTATTTTAGACGTCGCTGCGCATCTTTCATTAAATCGAATCAACCTTTCATTGCAGATCAACAATGTTTTCAATAAGCTATATTCCACCTATGGTTACAGCTACGAATATAATGGTTACAATGCTTTTTATTGGCCTGGAGCTACGCGAAATCTATTTATTAGAATTTCTTATGAAATATAGTTATTTGTGATACTTTTTATTCTGCAAGATTGTAATTGATCTGTAGATCTGCTCAAAAAGTATCATTTTAGCCATTTCGTGTGTGAAGGTCATTGAAGAAAGCGAAATGGTTTTGTCGCATTCTTTTTTTGTCTCTTGCGTGAGTCCCTCCGGACCACCAATAACAAAGGTAATTTTTTGATAATTAACATTTGATATAATTTGAGAAAAACCTTTAGAGTTGTAAGTCTCACCATCTGCGCTTAATGCGATCTTGTAGGCTGAATCTTTATTAAGATAACTAAGAATCTTTTTGTTCTCTATTTTGTTTTCTGAGTCCTTTATAACTACTTCATCTATTTTAGCGGAATGGGAAATTCGTTGCTTGAAATCATTGCACATATTTATGATGCTTATGTTTTTTAATTTTCCTACGGATACAATTACTATTTTCATATTAAATAATTTGAGATAATTAATTAGTAATTTCTTTTAACTTTATAACCTCATGCCACCAAATAATAAAGAAAATAAGCGTCTCTATTTGATTGATGGGTATGCAATGTTATATCGCGCCCATTTTGCCATGATTCGCAACCCTCTTATTAATAGTAAAGGTATGCATACTTCTGCTCTGTTTGGTTTTGTTAATCAAATCATGAAACTGATAAATACTGAAAAACCTGATCTTATGATTGCCGCATTTGATTCACCTCAAAAAACCTTTCGACATGAAAGATATTCCGAATATAAAGCTACTAGAGAGAAAATGCCTGAAGAAATGATAGAACAGCTTCCCTATCTTTGGAATATTTTAGAGTCAATGGACATACCTCTTTTAGAGGAGCCAGGGTTTGAAGCAGATGACATCATTGGAACGCTAGCAACAAAAGCTTCTAAAAAGGGTCTTGATGTATTTATTGTGAGCGGTGATAAGGATTTTATGCAATTGATCAACGATAAGATCTTTCTTTATGCTCCGTCAGGTCGGCAAGCAGATATAAAGATTTATGATAGAGAGGGAGTAATTGAAAAATGGGGGGTTCCACCTGAAAAGATTATTGACCTGTTGGGTTTAATGGGAGATTCATCGGATAATGTGCCTGGCGTTTTAGGTGTTGGTGAGAAAACAGCTGTAAAGTTGATTAATGAATATGGCTCCCTGGAGTCATCATTAGATAATGCAAATCATGTTAAGAATAAAAGAGCTAGGGAGGGTCTGTTAAATTCAAAAGAAAACGCTATTTTGAGCAAAGAACTTGTTACCATTGAGACACAAATGGACCTTGAAATAAATTTCTCTCAGCTTAAAACTAATAATGTAAAAAAAGAATCCTTGGCGAAGATTTTCCAGGAGCTTGAATTTGAATCATTGGCAAAACAGATCATAGGCGTTGATCTTTCTATTGCGCCGAACAAAGATAAGCCTAAAAAAGACTATTCAACTTTAATGAATGAAGATGATGTGGTTGTATTTTTTAATGATATCAAAGAAGGAAGTTGGCTCTCTTTTGATATTGAGACTACCTCTTTAGATCCTATGAGCTGTAATGTTGTAGGTTTTTCATTTTCTGTTTCCAAGAATTCTGGTGTTTATATCCCCATAAGATATCCAGAGTCTAAAATACCCAATCCAGACGATTATCAATCAAAAATTATCGAAATAATTAAACCTGCCATGGAAAACAGCGCCATTCCTAAGACGGGTCAAAATGTAAAATTCGACTCCTTGATATTAATGAGATTTGGAATAAATGTAAGCGGCTTGGAATTTGATACTATGATTGCAGCCCATCTTTTAAAGCCTGAACTTCGAAGCATCAAGCTTGATAGTCTAAGTCAAGAATACCTTGATTATTCAATGGTTCCCATAACAGATTTGATTGGAACGGGCCGCAACCAAATTACAATGGCTGAAGTTGATCTTGAAAGCGTAGCGTTCTATGCAGCTGAAGATGCGGATATTGCTCTCCAGTTGACGCATATCTTTTTAAGTAAATTAAAAGAGGAAAAGCTACTTTCTTTTTTTAATGAGGTTGAGCTTCCTCTCATTCCCGTGCTTTTAAAATTAGAGTTCACAGGTATGTATGTTGACCTAAAGCTTCTTGATGATATGTCTAAAGATTTTGGTAAAAAAATAGACATGCTTATCAAGGATATTCATTCTGAATCAGGTTTTGAGTTCAACGTAAATTCAACTCAACAATTAGCAAAGATACTTTTTGATGTAAAAGGGCTACCTGAAATCAAAAAAAGATCGACCGCTGAAAATGTACTTGAACAGTTGAAGGAAAAACATATCTTGCCCGGTATGATTCTAGAGTTTAGAAAGCTCAATAAATTAAAGAATACCTATATTGATGCACTTCCAGAGCTTGTGAATGAAGCCAGTGGCCGAATTCATTCATCCTTCAACCAGGCAATGACGGCCACCGGAAGACTTTCATCAAGCAATCCAAACTTTCAAAATATCCCTATCAAAACTCAAGAGGGGCGCGAAATTAGAAAAGCCTTTCGTTCAAGCGATCCGAATTGGCTAATCTTCTCAGCTGATTATTCTCAAATTGAATTAAGGATCATGGCGCATTTAAGCCAAGATGAGGCTTTGGTTAAAGCATTTAATCAAGGTGAGGACATACATGCTACCACAGCGGCAAACGTATTCAATGTTCCCCTAGATCAAGTTCAACCAGCAATGAGAAGAACTGCAAAAATTGTTAATTTTGGACTATTGTATGGAGCTGGCCCCTTCCGAATGAGTCAGGAGCTCGGAATACCTCAAAAAGAGGCCAAGTCCCTAATCGAGGCTTATTTTGCAACCTATTCAGGAATAAAAAAATATGTTGAATCTATGATGGAATTTGCAAAGGAAAATCGTTTTGTAACTACATTATTGGGAAGAAAAAGGCCGGTTTGGGATATTGATAGCAGCAACCATTTGCACAGGGAAGCTGCAAAACGAATGGCTATTAACATGCCGATACAAGGAACAAGCGCTGAGATGATAAAATTAGCAATGAAATCTATTCATGATTCAATGCTTGAAGGTAAAATGCAATCAAAAATGCTTCTCCAGATTCATGATGAATTAGTTTTTGAAACCCCTAAGGACGAGTTGGATGAGCTTAAAGAGATGGTTACTAATAAAATGATAAACGCAATGGCCTTATCAGTACCAATTGAGGTTGACAGTGGCTTCGGCAAATCCTGGTTTGAGGCTCACTGATGGAAGCTAGTATAACCTTAAAAAAAGTAGGGAAGCTCATTCATGACAAAACAATTTTAGCTGGACTAAACTTTGGCATTGAAAAAGGATCTCTTGTTGCCATAATTGGAGATAATGAGGCTGGAAAGTCAATATTACTGAAAGTTATCTCGTCAACTGAATATCAGGAATATGGCCAGGTATTTATCAATGGAGTCGATTCTAAAAAAAGACGCTCTGAAGTAGTTTCAAAAATTGGATATATGCCTCATGAACTTGACCTTGATCCATGGTTGACCCTCGAGCAAAATATAAGATTTTCAGGATTACTGTATTCTATAAGTTTAGAAACAATTAATACTAGAATGGTACAATATGCCAGAGATCTGCACATTGTTCCATATTTAAATAAAATGGTAAAAGATATTTCTCCGGGGATCATTCGAATGGGCATGGTTATTAAAACCTTAGTGCACGATCCAGATATATTGATATTAGATGACCCTACAGCTTTTATGGATGCAGAATCTTACAGATATACCTGGGATCTTTTATTAAGATTGAAGGGTTCAAAAACCATTGTCTACGTCAGTCAATCCCTTCAAGAGGTAGAGAGCGCTCATGATAGAATCCTGGTTCTTGAAAACGGTAGGATTGCTCTAGATGGAAGCCTTGATCGTCTGCTTGGCAGTACATTTGAGTTTCATCAGTTTCAAATTGAATTTGACTCCCTTTCTGATGAGCTATTTGAAAAACTTTCTAAAATCCCTCACGTCAAAAATCCATCTCGAGTAGGTCATAGTTTGCACTTTTATGGTAGAGAAAGAAAAGTTTTTTTTGAGGTTCTTAGTGAAGCAGCATCATCAACAATGAAAGATATAAGAATAAAAAAACTAGGCCTTCAAGATCTGATGGATGCAAAATATGCAAAGGATGGTATACATTGATCAGAGCACTTATCATGAGAAGATATTGGCTTTTAAGAAACCGTTTCTTTGCTACTCTTGCGATCGTTGTTTCTGTTTCAGTTGGTCTGCATTTTTTCCTCAGCGCTATTCTTCAAGAGATTTATTCCTTTTCACCAAATGGAATTTCTTTTCAGACCTGGTTGTTTCCCAGTACCATTCATGCTTTTGCATCTATCTTACTTTTTATTATTATTTACCGTGACCTATTTAGTCATCAGGGTAACGTTCAATTTTTAAAATCCCTAGCAATCTCTCCTAACAGTAAATTTAAAATCATATTAAGTATTGCAATAAGCTCTGTAATCGAATGCGCTTTATATGGACTTGTTTCTTCATTGGCTCTCCTTGTCATATTGCCTCAATTTATGTCATTTACTCATTATTTATCTTTGATCGGTTATTTATTGATGTATCTCATTCTTCTAGCAAATATCATGATAACATTCGCCATTATCTTTCAACGATTATTCATCTTCCTTTTTGTGTCAACTTCTTTTCTATTCTTTATATCAGCAGCTACTTCCTTTTTATTTGAAGATCAAATGAGCTCTTCGGTTTTAAGCTCAATCATTCTTAACAATCCTTTAACTATGATCGTCTTTGATCTAAGAGCACTCATTTTTTTTGGAGAGTTCCAAGTCTTATGGATCATCCTTTCAATTTTAATTTCACTTTTTTGGCTTGTTTTTAATGCCTTTCTTTTAAAGAGGAAATTAAAACAATGATAGCCTATTTATCAGGCGCAATGGAATTTGCTGAGGATGAGGGTGCAGTATGGAGAAAAGAATTAAATGCTTGGCTAAAAAGTGAACTTGGTCATTCTTCTATTGACCCAGTAATAGAATCAGCTAAAATTGTGGAGAAGAATAATGCCCATGACTACAGAGAATGGAAGATCAAAAATCCAGAAAAATACGCTGATTTTATAAGATTATGTGTATTGAATGATATTGATATTGTAGTTAATAGGGCTGATTATCTTATTTGTCTTTGGGATCAGAACGTCATTAAAGGCGCTGGAACTCACGCAGAAATAACCTTGGCATTTAAAGAGAATAAGCCAGTCTATTTAGTCAACAGGCTTTCACCTTCAGATCTGAGTGGATGGATAATGGCGTGTTCATCTGAGGTTTTTTCATCTTTCTCAGAGTTAAAAGAATTTTTAAATAGTAAGTATAAAGATGATTGGTCCTAAAGCAATCATTCATATTGATCGCTTACTCTCAAATTACGATCGTTTAAAGTCCCATCTTAATCAAAAGCGTATTATGGCAGTTGTTAAAGCCGATGCTTACGGACACGGCTCTGTCCAATGTGCTCGCGCTCTTGAAAATCACGGTTGCGACTCATTTGCTGTCTTTTCTTTTTCAGAAGCACTGGAGCTTAGACATGGTGGAGTTGTATCAGATATTTTGATTTTTAGCAAAACCCAGCAAGAATATATCGAACCAGCACTTCAAAATAATCTTACCTTAAATGCCTCGAGCCTCAGCGATATAGCCATCCTTGATTCTTACAAATTATCTAATGGAAGCATTCCAAACTTTCATGTCAAGTTTGACACCGGCATGACAAGGCTTGGAATTAGCTCAAAAGATGCTGCAACTGCATTTGAGAATATTAAAAAAAATATTGAGGCTGAATGCAAAGGCTTGTATTCGCATTATGCAACTGCCGATGAAGGCGACCTTTCTTTCGCGAACCATCAGCTTTCTATTTTTAACGAAGTAACTGAGATAGCAGTCAATAAAGGAGTAAGCTTCGACACTATTCATTTTTCAAATAGCGGTGCTACAATAAATTTAAATCAAAGCAAATTTGATCAGGTTCGCATCGGTATGTTATTATATGGCGCCTTTCCTTCAAATGAGGTATCTAAAAATCTTTCTATTGAGCCTGTGATGGAATATGTTGCTTCATTGGTTGAAGTGAGAAGAGTAAAAATGGATACCCCTGTCAGTTATGGAGGGGTATATAAAACCCCAAATGATTGTACTATTGGAGTTGTTCAATGTGGTTTTGCTGATGGCATTCCGCGCGAATGGTACGACCAAGGTTTTGTTGGGTACAAAGGAAAGACCTATAAAATAGCTGGTAGAATATGTATGGATCAATTTATGGTTAATTTTGAAGATGATAGTCCCAAAATAGGAGATGAAGTTCTTCTTTTTGGCAAAAATGAAAGTTGTGAAATCTCCATGGAGAATATTGCCGATACCTTAAATTCTACTCCT
>Ga0207993_1001037_pt1 | contig 10958 bp, 7 predicted proteins | sample ETN01SmetaG_2_FD_185791 | JGI IMG/M metagenome (GOLD analysis project Ga0207993, IMG submission 185791) | Marine microbial and viral communities from oxygen minimum zone, Eastern Pacific Ocean - ETNP2014F12-01SV265 (SPAdes) (version 2) | ecosystem: Environmental > Aquatic > Marine > Oceanic ...
CCCTGCAGAGAAGTTTTACATCGTCTGCAACATCTGATTCGTATCTATCTTCTATCATTCCCCAATAGTTCATGAGGTGTACGTAATAATCATTTACCGCCGCACTTCGTCCGTGTTTAGATGCAAGCTCTCCTCTAAGTGCAAATACTATGTCCTCTAGAGTAGTAAAATCATCCTGAGCATGGGCATAGGCTAGCCCAAAGGAAACATCAGCATCTCTTTTCCCATAGATATGTGGCACTCCCCAATCATCTCGCTCTATTTTAGCAGTAAAAAGTGAATCATTTACCGTAACTACATTTTGCTTACCTATTATAAAATTGAACAGCAATATTAGTGGAATGACTATCCTTATCAGATATCTTATCACCACTTTATGACAACTCCCTTAGATGTTTGATCCCATACTTCAAACTTGCTCATGATAGAAGTAAATAGTTTTGACTCTTTAAAGTTTTGTAACCAAATGAATAAATATTGAAACTCACTTTCAAACCAAGGCAAATCAACATGGGCACATTGCCTAATAAATGGCATCAGGGCAATATCAGCGAGTCTAATCTTTTCACCGCATAAATATTTTCGTGATTGTAGATTTCTATCGTATTCGCTCAAATACTTAGCAACATCATTCCTGTACTGCTCAAGGTCATTATCTGGATAGCGAACATGATACTTGTATTTATCTAATCTTTTTTTGAATTGATTATCATTGATTTTTATGAATTCGTCTTGGAGGCTCTTTTGTTCATTGTACCAATTTTCAGGGTCATTTTGATTAAGTGCCCATTTCATAATATCAATGCTCTCATCTATTACTGTTCCTTTATCCAATTGCAACACCGGGACCGTTCCCTTGGGCGAAATATCATATAGACTTTGCGGGCGATCTCTTAATAATATCTCTCTGTGTTCGTAAGATATTTGGCTATAGGCAAGTCCCATTCTTGCTCTCATTGCGTATGGGCATCTCCTGAATGAATACAATATTGGTAGGCTCAATCCTAAGTATCCATCCTTGGTTTGATTCTAGAATCAAAAAATGTTCGAGATATAATTCTTTCTGGATCTTTACGCAATTTCTTTTGCTGTTCAATAGGTAAAGCGGCAAAATCTTGGCACTCTTTAGAACAACAACCATTAAATAATTTTTTACACTTTTCGCATTGGATAAACAGGATGTGGCAGGCATCATTTTTACAATCTGTATGATCATCACAAGAATCACCACATATGTGACAAAAGGCAAGCACATCATCTGTTATTCGCTCACCAAGTCTATCATCAAAAACAAAGTTCTTTCCCCTAAACTTTGATTTCATATCATTACGTTTTATGTCATGAGCATATTGTATGATACCACCCTGTAGCTGGCTAACATCCTTAAAACCACTTTTTATCAGGTAGGAGCTAGCTTTCTCGCAACGGATTCCTCCGGTGCAATATAGAAGTATTTTTTCATTCTCCTTACCTTTTAAAAGGTTTTTTACTTCTGGCAATAATTCCTTTGAGGTTTCTACGTCAGGAATTATCGCATTTTCGAACCTTCCAATTTCACTTTCATAATAATTGCGCATATCTACCACGGTAGAGTCTTCTCTGTCTAAAGCGAGATTGTATTCACTTGCAGTTAAATGCTTACCAACTTTTCTCATGTCATATGATTCTTTTGGAACATCATAGGCCACCAGCTCTTTTCTTACCTTTATCTTTAGTTTATAAAAGGAGGATCCTTCCTGGATTGCCTTTTTAATTTTAACGTCCCTAAAAAGATCATTGTTACGAACTGAATCTTTAAATATCTCCCAATTTTGCTTAGGAATACTTACCTGAGCATTGATACCTTCATCTGCAATGTAAACTCTACCAAATACTCCCATTTGATTCCATACCTCATACAACTCATCACGGAGTTCATTTGGTACTGATATATCTACATATTTATAAAATGATGCCGTTATTCTTTCGAATGGCTCATTAGCAAGTGCAAATTTTAATTCTTCACTATTTATTTTATTGTAAAGGTGTTTTTTCTTCTTCATTTTTTTAAAACACGATTTAAAAACCCATCTGCATTTTTAAGAATCTTTTTCCCATCCTCAAGACCGCATTCGTTATGTTGCATTACCAATGCAAGTTTTACAGATCTATCTGCCTCTTCAAGTAGCTCATTAGCTGCATCATAGTCCAAGCCCGTAAGCTGCATAATAATCCTGGTTCCCCTATCAATTAGTTTCCTGTTCACAGCCATTAGGTCTACCATTAGATTACCATAAACCTTACCTAGTTTTATCATGGTGGTTGTTGAAATCATGTTCAAGATCATTTTAGTTGCTGTTCCAGCTTTCATTCTAGTTGATCCTGTAATTATTTCTGGACCAGTATCTACACAAATTAAGGTATTAACATTGGTCATCAAATGGGGAGAAGGATTGGTAACAAGATATACCGTCTTGGCTCCCTTTTCATTTGCATGGTCTAACGCTGAGATGACATAAGAGGCTGCTCCACTACATGATATGCCTATTACTGTGTCCTTTTCATCTAAATTAAAATGCTCTATATCTCTAAGGCCAGCATCTTCGCTGTCTTCTGCACCCTCAACTGATTTTCTGAGAGCTTTATCACCACCTGATATGATACCAATAAAGATATCATTTGATGCAGAGAATGTTGGTGGTATCTCAGATGCATCTAGAACACCCAACCTGCCACTCGTGCCTGCTCCAACATAGAATATACGTCCACCATTTTTAACTGAAGAAACCGCATAGTTTATGGTATCTTCAATTTCTGGTAATCCCATTCTTACTGCATTGGCAATGCTGGCATCCTCATTATTGATCGTGCGTAAAATCTCTGAAATTTCCATACCATCAATTTCAAGGGATTTTTTATTCTGCTGCTCTGTATTTAGGTCGCCGCGATATTTCATACCTTGTAAATTACTAATCAGTGAAGTACTGGAAAAATATAACTATTGATTTACCAGAAATGAATCTAAATGATGCTATGGATAAATTATTAGAAATGAATATTGTATCCGTTACCATCCTTGACAAGCGTGAAGTAAAAGACTCTGACTGGTTCCATGATCATACCAAACCATTAGCCTTTAGTCATAAGACGCACCAAATTTCAATACTTATTGATGATGAGTATGAAACCATAAAACTAGTTGATAACATTAAAATAAAATTAGATTTAAATGAAAGTCCATATTTTGTTGAAAAGAGATTTAAAGATCAAGATTGGAATACATACACCCAAAGTCAGTTCAATGAAATCATTGTATCTAAATCATTAAGAATTATACCTCCCTGGTTAAATAAACAAGGGTTTGAAGGTAATACCATTATAATTCAACCTGGATCTGGTTTTGGAACTGGTACCCATCCTACAACACGTTTGTGTTTAAAATGGCTTGAGAATAACGATATAAGCAACGATTCGCTTTTAGACTTTGGATCTGGATCAGGCGTTCTGGCTATCACTGCAAAGAAACTAGGCGCCTCTTTTGCAGAGGGTATCGAGATTGACCCTAAAGCTATCGATAATGCAAACCATAATGCGATGCTAAATGGAGTCGATATTCACTTCCACAAAACAGAAGAAAGTTTAAAAGATGACAGCTATGATAACGTCGTAGCAAATATACTCTCTGATACAATAATCAATATCTCTCCAAAACTAAAGAAGCTTACGAGAAAAAGGCTTGCACTTTCTGGGATACTTATAGATCAAGTAGAACGAGTTATTGATACTTATTCAGATTGGATATGTCTAAAGGTATCGGAAGAAATAGATGATTGGGTGTTACTCAACGGTAAACTATAAACTTGAAAAGTAACGTTTTGATTCTTTTAAAACTTTCGGCGCTAACAAAAAGGAGCTGATCATTGTTGGAATCACCATGAGTGCATATGCGCTATCAACAAAGTTAACCGCAATATCTAGAGATGCTACTGAGCCAACAATAATCATAAATACATAAAGAAAGTTGTATGCATTTTTAGCGCGCGTTCCAAACACATACGAGGCACATTTTTGCCCATAGTATGAATATCCAAACATGGTTGATAATGCAAAGTTAAGAACGGCAACCGTAAGAAAAATTTGTCCTGGAGTTCCTAATTCTCTCTTAAATGCTTCTGCAGTCATAGATACTCCGTTTAGATCTTCAACATATACACCGCTAATTAAAATGATAATAGCAGTGATAGAACAAACAATGATCGTGTCAATGAATGGCCCAAGCATTGCAACCAAACCTTCTCTAACAGGTTCAGTGGTTTTTGCTGCACCATGTGCCATTGTCTCTGTTCCGGTACCCGCCTCATTGGAAAACATACCACGACGAACACCAATAATAATCATGCTTCCCAATGCCCCTCCAGAAACAGCATTGCCTGTAAAAGCATCGTTGATAATCAGTGCAAATACTCCAGGGATATGAGCAATATTTTTAGAAAGAATCAAAAAGGCTGCAATAATATAGAGTCCCACCATTGTGGGTACCATTCTGCTTGCAACTTTTGCAATCCTCTGAATTCCTCCAAAAATTACCACCCCTACTAAAGCAGCTACTAAAATACCTGTGATAAAATTTCCAGTATTAGCATCGCTCTGAAATAAATGCATAGGAGCATATAGGTAATCCCGAATAATCTGGGATAATTGGTTTGCCTGAAAGAAAACAATGCAACCTAACAGTCCAGAAACACTAAACATTATTGCTAACGGCCTGAAAGACTTTCCTAGACCCTCCTCAATGAAATACATTACTCCACCCTGGATTTCCCCCTGGTCATCTTTTCCTCGATACATTAGTGCAAGTGTACATGTAAAAAATTTAGTACTCATTCCTAATATAGCAGTTACCCACATCCAGAATACTGCTCCTGGTCCTCCCGTATGTATAGCAACTGCAACACCTGCAATATTTCCCATCCCAACCGTTCCTGCCAATGCACTTGATAATGCCTCAAAATGGGTTATTTGGCCTGGATCATCATCTGAGTCATATTTACCTAGTAATATATCTATCCCATGTTTGAAATATAACATTGGAACAAAGCGACTGTACCCTGCAAAAAATATTCCTCCACCGAGCAGAAGTATAACAAGTGGCGTTCCCCAAAGAAAGCCAGCAAGATTAGCCATTGCAGTGTCTAGTATTTCATAAATATTCATTCAATATCATTTCATTATTGATACATTTTGTTCAAATTTGATTTTAGCTTATGCAGAATTTAATGTTAAATAGATTAGACCGATATCTGATTAATCAATTTTGGGTAATTCTTGGAATTGCGATAATGGGTTTTTTATCAATTTTCCTAGTTGTAGATCTCATAGAGAACTTAGATAGATTCATGGATAATAAGGTCCCAGCTGAAATAGTATTAAAGTATTACATATACACTATCCCTTATTTCATAAGCATTGGTCTTCCTATGGCTGTATTAATATCTACCGTATTTAGTCTCGGTTCTATGGTAAAACGAAACGAGTGGACTGCTATGAAAGCATCAGGGATAAGTCTTTATCGGGTTGCTACCCCGCTAATAGTATGTGGATTTTTACTTTCTGGAATTTCTTTTTTATTGGATAATAACCTTGTTTCATATGGAAATGAAAAAAGGTTTGAGATTGATAGAGATTATGTAAAACGTAAATCAAGACACAAATTGAAAAACACTTTAAAAGACATCTTTCTTCAAAAAAATTCATCTAGTCATATTTCTCTTTCAAAGTATCAAATACAAAAGAGGATTGGCTATGACCTTACCATGGTAGACCTTGGCCAATTAACTATTCGAGAGAGAGTTGATGCAAAAAAAATATCATGGAACTCAGATTCACTGAAATGGTTAGTGAGTGATTTTTCCATCAGGCAATTTGATCAGAGAGGATTGGAAACAGACGTAAGAATAGGAAAAAATGACAGTCTAATGAGCCTGGGATTTATTCCAGCTGACATACAACAACAAGCTCGAAAACCCGATGAGTTGGACTATTATAAACTAACTGAAAGGATTATACAATTAAAAGAAAATGGGGTTGATACTGTAAAGTGGGAGGTAACTCGCTACATAAAGATCTCATTTGCATTTACAAACTTGATTGTAATTCTTTGTGGCATTCCGCTGGTAGTTCTAAAAGAAAGAAACAGCCTATCTTTTGGAGCAGGTGCAAGTGTATTTGTAATCTTTGGATATTATGCTTTTATAAAATTTGGACAGTCTCTGGGGTTTAAGGGTGTAATGGATCCTCTAGCATCAGCTTGGATTGGAAACATAATTTTTACAGCAGGAGCAATTATTTTATTCTTGAAATCAAAGACCTAAACAATATGACTCAGGCTTGAGTCTAAGCCTACCTACTTTTTGGGATCTTTCTCTTTGCCAACAAATGTGATCCCAAATGACAGATTAAACCCTTTCATGGTGTGTAGCCACATGCCATTCCTGAATGCAAAGCCAAAATCAAACATTATCAGACCTCTTCTTACTCCAAAACCCATACCTAATTCCTTAAGATCACCTCCGCCCCAGCTGTACCCTATACGCAGAGGCATTTTGGGCATGCGGGTCCATTCAGTTGCAATAGACCATTTCCACTGTTTTCTAGCATAGTACTTATCTTGAAATCCTGCGACAAGGTCCGACGCAATTAAAAAGTTATCTAATTGTTTTGATGCACCAAGTCGAAATGTTGCTGGTACCCTGATTGTAAAGTCTTTTGTTTTTTTTGGAACAAAAAACCTCGTCTCATTTGTGAATAAAGAATCACCACCTAATTTATCAGCCCTGATCGTGTCTATATTAAAAGTATATAATATGGACTCATCGGCATTAAGTGTACTGTCCCCCCAAGTAAATGGATAAAAACTTGATGTTAGAGGATTAATATTTGAAGAACTATTTCCACCACCCTGTTTCCAACTAATGGTCCCAGTCAGATTTATTATAGAAGCGCCAAACTGCCATCCTCTATATGGCCTTGAAACAACACCAATATCCAAGCCAAAACCTGCGCCTCCAACACCTTGCCTGATAACATATTTTCCTGAGCCATAAATTCCCAGATCATCGGTTATCAGATTTGAGGATGAAGAATCCTCATCAACCCCAAGGTAAAATAGACCCTGTATATATTTTGCAGTAACCCCCCAAGACATTGACCTAAAAGGAATTCCAAACGAAAATCCATATTCATTCATGCCTAATATCTCATAATTAAATTCCAAATCTAAATCAGCCTTTTGCCCGTTACCATAAAACATAAGTTCTAAGAGTCCCATTGGCAGACGGTAGTTTTGAAGTATGATATTGTTAGCGGTAAATGCTTTATTACCCATGGATATGTTTAGAAGTGGTATGGGCATGTGCGTATCCATAAAAAATGCCATACCATCAGCATCTTCTAATTCTCTGAAGAGTGCATTTTTCTCTTTAATATCAAGAGTGTCTCCACTGTAGTTCGCGATATTTTGAATTGAAAAAAAGTTGCCTACTAGCCCAAAATCAAGTTGAAATCCTTGAACCATCAAAGGCTTATTCTGTTGTAAGCCAATTAATCCTGGATTATAACCGACACTAAAAATTCCATTTGCTATTGTAGTGTAAGAGCCAGCTAATGCAACCACTCTTGGATCGCGTTTTGTTTGAGAATGAACTGCGATAGAAAACAAAAGAAAAACTAGAATATATTTCTTCATTTTCTACCCCAACTGATCTTGGATTTTTTAAAATCATTCCCAATTGTATTTGATGAATTTCTAATTTTCACGTAATGACCGTTGATGTCACAGGCTTCACCATTTGAGGCAATAATCTTTAATCTTAATGAGTCGGTATCTGCAATACCACTTGAAGATAAATTCCATTCGTAGGAACCAGTATTATCAAGACCACCAGCTATTAGGGTCCAATTTTCTGTAAAGACACAATAACCCTGTTTGTAAGTATTTGTATCGCCTCCTGTTGAATAATAGAGGTCAACTTTCTCGTTACTTGTTCCATAAGATGCCCAAGTTATTTCATGCGAATCGCTGGTATTTAAGGTCTGTCCGCCATTGGGATAGGTCATAATGAGTTCATTTTTTGCTGAGCCAAACGCTCCAGAGCTACTAAGTGTGAATGTGATAAATGAACTTATATCAAGGTAATCTTCTACGGATACAAACACACCGGTATTACCAGTCCCAGGTAGATAGAATCGCGGCATTGTATAGTTGCTTCCGTAATTTGTTAGTAAAAATATTTTTGATGTATCAATTGTGCTAGGATACACTCCTGTTCCTGGAACAGCAACCATTCCCTCAGGGTACCCTGTAGAATCATTTTCTCCATAATATGATTTAGGATCAGGCAATAAAAATTTAAATAATGTATCAACATAAGAGAAAATGGTATCAGTTCCAGATCCGTTGGATTTCACAATGTATGGTAATCCATCAATGCATTCAGAATAATCTGTCATTATATCATATATATAAATATTACTGTTACTATCAGGTGAAATATCAGAGCATTTACGAACAATATAAAGACTATCTAAAAGCGAATCTAAGATCCCCTGTACTGCAAGAGTATCTCTAAAAAAGTTGAGCTGATCCCGGGAAGTATCTGTAGGAAATTGAGGATAATTGCTCATTAAGACTGATACCTCTGCTCCAAATGGTAGAGCATTGGTAATAGTAGAGACAAGGCTTGTTTCCAAGAGACTATTTCTAATCTTGTATCTGGTCTCATGCTCAAACTCTTCGATCTCGGTCGCCGTACCTCCCATAAATGTCATTGGCTCCAACTGGAGAACAAAAGGGATGGTTACCTTGAAGCCACCAGCGATTGCGGTTCCAGGAATCAGGTCCCCTTTTCCATCTATTTTTACCTCGGGATTAATAATCATCTGCACTGGATTTGATGCCAATAGATCAATAATAGTTGAACAAGTATCACATGGCGGTTGTGTTTTTGAATATGATGGAATAGTATCTTGTGATGATGCGTAAATCGTAATGGTTGTACCCAGTTTGTTAAGAGCAATTACAGTTGTTGCAGTATCAGTATCAAGGTCAGTAACTGGGATCCCTATTGTATCTATATTTACAGGGACGTAGGTAAGTTCTCCAAGAGAATTATATCCTTTGAACTCCATCAGCATTTCTATTGGCAGTCTTATCTGATTTTTAAAGATTATTTCAATCATAGCTTCAGTTGGGACTGCTCCTGTAAATCCAGGAGGAAATTCTTGCTCGGTTGGATCTGCAGGCATCTCCATAAAAATATTGGCACCAATCTTCTTAAACAAAAGTTCGTCCAATTGCATATTCATTGTAAACTCACCCAAAGGTGAGCCGTCAAGAGGGATAGATGCTTTTTGCTCTGGTATGGCAATATCAAACAATAGATCAAAGCTGGTAAAGGCACTGTCAGGCCACTCATCGTCATCGCAATTACCCTCAACCCAGTCTTGATATGAAGGGCAGGGTATCCCATCAATTCCATCATTATTACCGGAGGTACTTTGTAAACTATATCCTTTCATGTCAAAGGTTCTATTTATTGATACTCCCTTTTTTAAGACAGTATCTATCTTCACAGAATCTCCTCCCTGAGAAGGAGAAAAGTTCTTAAAGTTCATTAAGAAATTCATGTCAAAGGGCATGGTGCTTGCAAGATTACTAACTACTAATCTATTCTGATTAAACGCCACCTCATTATCATCATCAAGAACATTTCTATATATTTCCATTCTGGTTATACCCTGCTCCGTCATATCCATTTCAGGTAACTCAAGCACTGGAAAATCTATTGCATCAGATAGAGCATAATTATTTGTAGTTATATCAATACTGTCAATTCCTGCCATTTGAAAATGCAATTTAAAATCGACTGACAACGAACCGGGTAATATGGTAACATAATCATCTCCAGGGACAATAGATAAATTGGTATTAAGCTTTAAAAAATTAACTAAACCTTTTCCAGATAAATTTGTGGTATCTGCATAAGTCTCTCCGTTCGATAGTGATGGCATTTGATGATGATATGCCAAGGTATCACTCAAGGGTAATGAATTACCTGCCATCATATCTGAATAAACATTTTGAAGGCCTGTGGTTACACCATTATTTCTAAAATAAGTTCTATATACACTATTTGTTAGATGATTTCCAATGACCAAGGTATCTATGCTTGCAATAATTGGAGGGTCTTCGGGTAAAGGTATCTCTGAAAGACCTAAATTAATTGTTGTATCTATCACAGATGACAACACACCCATTACAGAATCAAATAGTGTAACTATGAGATTATTAAAATCATCTGCATGCATAGTTCTAACACTATCGGTTGGAAAAGAAAATGGCCGTCCTGCAACCGAACCATCAGTGGGATCTAGAAAACAAGTATCCACGGGAATACCAAATATTATCAATGTTGTACAATATTTTGCAGTATCTTGATATATTCTTTGCCCATATAAAACGAGATCTATTCTTTGGTCAATAGATATTGCAGGGAGTTCAATTCCTAAGTCAATACCAGGAATTTCACCAGAAGAAATTGATTGATTTAGTCCGAGAGGTATTGCTGGAAGATCAGGAAGCGGAGTTGCAGGCATCTCACCTTCTTGAATAATTTTAAAACCCAGAGAATCATCCGTAAGAAATATCCCCGCAGTAGAATCAGAGATATCTACCATTTGATATCTGGTCTGAACCAGCGGTATTTTTAAATCGAGATACCAAGTTGGCATTTCAAATTTATCTGGAATATCAAAATCACATGCACCTATGGTAAGCAATACCACAGTAGTGAGAAAAGTGCATACAATCCTTTTCTTCCATTGAATTAGGATATGTCTCGGGTTTACCTTCATTTTATGCCAATTATTTTGGACTTCCGCACCCGAATTTGAAGAATTATTATGAGAGAAACAAAAACAAA
>Ga0207993_1001042_pt1 | contig 10916 bp, 16 predicted proteins | sample ETN01SmetaG_2_FD_185791 | JGI IMG/M metagenome (GOLD analysis project Ga0207993, IMG submission 185791) | Marine microbial and viral communities from oxygen minimum zone, Eastern Pacific Ocean - ETNP2014F12-01SV265 (SPAdes) (version 2) | ecosystem: Environmental > Aquatic > Marine > Oceanic ...
TACTCGTACCAGTAAAAGGCAAAAATATTAAAATTACTTTTGATGATTGGATTTTTATGCAAGATGAGCGTGTAGCAATAAACAGAGCTACGATGACTAAGTTTGGAATTAAAGTTGCAGAGTTAACTGTAATGTTTGTAAAAGATTAGCGTTTTACTAATTTATCTACTAAAAATAAATATAGCCTATAAGGCAAAATCCTTAAAAATTTTAAAGTCAAGGTTAATCCTTTTGGAAAATGAATTTCAAAAGCACTACTTTTTACTAAGCCATTAAAAATTTTTTCTGCTGCATACTCGGGAGTTTTTAAAAATGGCATCGGGAATTCATTTTTATCAGTCAATGGGGTTTTTATAAACCCAGGTGATACAACTGAAACTCTCACCCCAAATTTTTTAAAATCAAAATAAATGCTCTCACTAAAATTAGTTAAAGCAGCTTTAGATGGTCCATATCCACTTGAATTTGGTAACCCTCTATAACCCGCAATAGATGAAACTATTGAAATATGTCCAGATTTTTTATCTTTAAAATATCTCTCAACAGATTTTACACAATCAATTACACCTAAAAAATTTACATTTATTACATTCTTTATTTTGTCAGGATCGATACTTTGTTCGTCTTTTGGCTCATATGTACCACTAGAAAATAAACATATATCTAAGTCGCCAAATTTATCTAAAATATTTTTAAAAACTTCATTAATTTGATTTCGATTAGTAACATCGAGAGGAAAAGATACTATATTAGTATTTTTAGCTAATTCATCAAGAAGTTCTTTTCGTCTAGCTGACACTGCAACTTTCCAACCCTCATTAGCAAACTTTTCAGCAACTGATTTTCCTATCCCGCTACTTGCACCAGTTATCCAAATTTTTTTCTGTTTTTCTGACATATAAAGTTTATATTTTAATAATGAATAATAAATATTTATCATTATTTATAATATTAACCATTACTTTTTTAGCCTCTGCAATTGGCGGTTTTACTACTTCAGCTTTTAAAGAACCTTGGTACTCACAATTAACACTAGCACCTTTTAATCCTCCAGCATGGGTTTTTGGACCTGTTTGGACAACGTTATATATTTTGATGTCAGTAGCAATATGGAAAATTTGGTTTAATACAAAAAATAAATATATTCTTAAGATTTATTTTATTCATCTTTTTTTTAATAGTACATGGAGCATTGCCTTTTTTGGATTTCACCAAATAGGTCTAGCATTAATAAATTTAATTATCATATTAGGGTTCATCACATTTCTTTTGAAAGAATACTTTAAAATAGACAAGATCAGCTATTATTTAATGATCCCTTATTTTTTATGGAGCACATACGCATTAATTTTAAATAGCTATATTTTTATTTATAATTAGAAAAATTTTGTTGGATAATTTCTTTTTAATAAATATTTGTTTATTAAAATTGACAAAATAATTATAATTATCGCCCCAGCTGCGACAGGCAAGAAGATAAATTCAAATGATACATCCGATAAAAGAGCTATCAATGGATTTGCAGCTGCTGGAGGATGCTCAACTTTAAAATACATCATCAAGGCTAAAGCAAATCCAACTGCTAATCCTAAAGTAATAAATGAAATTCCAAAAATTTCATTAAATAAGATACCTACTGTTATTGATACAAGATGACCAAAAAAAACATTTTTGGGTTGAGCCATATCGGCTTGATAAAATACTAAAACACTAAAAGTTGTAGCGCCAAAAGAAAATACTAACCAATATCCATAAGGAGTCTCAAAACTCAAAAAAGCCAACACTCCTATGATAAGTGCCGCTGATAAGCCTAAAATTATTGGGATTATCTTTTCGTTTATTTTCATATTTAAAAACTTTTTAATTAAGTTATATACTTATATGGACCAGAATAAAGCTATTAAATTTTTATATAATTTATCCTCTAAACTAAATAAGTTTTATAAATCAAATTCCAAAAAAAAATTAATTATTAACAATAAATCAAAAAGAAAAAAAATATTCAATCCAGTAACTAATTTCGATAAAAGTTTTGAAAAGATGATAAGAGCTTATATTGTAAAATCATTTCCCAATGACGGGATTATTGGAGAGGAATTTAAAGAGAAAAAAACCAAAAACAAAAACTACTGGATAATTGACCCAATAGATGGAACTAAGGCATTTGTTGCAGGTCTTCCTACTTGGTCTAATTTAGTTGGCATGATTTACAAAAAGAAATCAATAATAGGTATGGCTAATTTTCCAGAATTAAAAAAAACCTATATAAGCTATAATAACACTTCATACATTTTAGACAAAAATAAAAAAAAAAAATTGAAAACAAATTCGGTAACTAATTTCAAAAAAACAAAAATTTTATGCAATTTTCATAATCAAAATAAAAATTTAAAAATCTTAAAAAAGTTAGATAAATTGAATAAGAATATAAGCAGGATTACACTTGATGCATTCAGTTATTGTTTACTTGCAGAAGGTAAATTAGATGCAGTAATAGAGTCTAATCTTAAAATATATGATGTTGCCGCAATTATTCCAATTGTGGAAAATGCTGGTGGTTTTATTACCACATGGAATAATAAAAATGCTGAAAAAGCTGGAAATATCTTGGCAACTTCAAATAAAAAATTGCATTATAAATTATTAAAGATATTAAAGAGATAATTTTTGAATGTTTAACAAATTATTTGATAGAATATTTAGAGCCATCAAAATTGATGTTGAGCTCTATGAAGAGGTGGAGCGAGATAAGTCAGCAACGATTCAAGCTGGCCTAGTCGTTGTACTTTCAAGTATGGCTGCAGGTGTGGGCGCTTTACAATTAGGAGCATCTAATTTTTTATTAGCTCCAATTTTTTCTCTAATCAGTTGGTATGTGTGGGCGTATATTATTTATTTTGTTGGCGTAAAATTATTTCCTGAAAAAAATACTAAGAGTAATCATGGTGAGTTATTAAGAACTATAGGATTTTCTAGTGCCCCAGGTTTATTAAGGGTATTTGGTGTAACACCAGATCTAATGGCAGTAACTTTTATTGGGTCAGCTTTTTGGATGTTAGCTTGTATGGTAGTTGGGGTGAGAGCTGCTTTAGACTACAAATCTTTGTGGAGAGCTTTAGGCGTTGTAATTGTAGCCTGGTTATTTCAAGCGATTTTATTATTTACAATTTTAATTTTATTTAGAAATTTTTAGATCGGAAAAATTGTTTTTGATAGTTTGCAGCTATTACAAAATTTAAAACCATGCATAATTAAATTTTGTTTGACACTTTCATCTTCTTTTTTACATTCCTCACAGATAATATTATTTAAATCACTATTTTCATCTATGACAATATGATCATCGTTTTTCATAATAATTAATATATCATCTTTTCAATGAAAAAAATTATTCTAATCTTATTTATTTATTTTATAAACCACAGCGTATTTGCAACAGAGACTAAAAAAGCATATTTTGCAGGAGGTTGCTTTTGGTGTATGGAAGAGTCTTACGACCAAGTAGATGGAGTTTTATCATCAATTTCTGGATACTCGGGAGGGCATCTTAAGAATCCAAAATATGAGGATGTTATTTACAAAGATACTGGTCACGTAGAAGTAATAGAGGTTACATATAACCCTTTAGTGGTGAGCTATAAAGATTTATTAAATGTTTATTGGAAAAATATTGATCCCTTCGATGCTTCAGGTCAATTTTGTGATAAAGGCAAAAGTTATAGATCTGTGATTTTTTTTGAAAATAATAGTCAAAAAGAACTTATTGATCAATCATTTAAAGAAATAGAGAAAAAATTTGATAAAAAAATTGTTACTTTAGTTTGGAAATTTGACATTTTTTACCCTGCTGAAAATTATCACCAAGATTATTATGAAAAAAATTTTATTCGTTATCTAATGTACAAAAACGCTTGTAAAAGAGAAGAAACATTAAAAAAGATATGGAATTAAAAAAAATATTTATAACTTTATTATTTGTACTTACATTTAATACTCTAAATGCAGAAATGATTAAACCATCGAAAGATTTATCTGCTTTCGATGTAGTAAAAATTCAACTAGAAGCATTAAAAAAAAATAACAAGTTAAATGATGGAATAAAACAAACTTGGCTTTTTGCTCACCCAGATAATAAAAAATTTACTGGCCCATACAAAAGATTTGAGGGTATGTTGCTTGGTCAGCAGTATAAAATTCTTTTAAACCATTCGTCACATAAAATAAATTTAATTAGTAATAGCCCTAATACTTTTATTTATGGTGTTGAAGTATTAGACAATGATAAGAAATTATTTTTTTATGAGTGGCATGTACAAAAAGGCAGCGATAAAGATTGCAGCGATTGCTGGTTTACTTCTGCTGTTTCACAACCATTTGATCAAGGGAACACTATTTGAAACGTCCTCCTTTCATTTATAGATATATTATAGTTGGATTGATTCTAGTAGGACCGCCAATTTTAAGTGCTCACTATGGTTCTATATACTTAGGAAAAGAAAATGGAGTGCTTCTAGGATTTTCTGTTGGAATAATTTGCGTAACATTTGCTTGTTGGAAATTGTACATAGATGACTGGAGGGATGACGAAGATTAATGCAATTTGTAACCTCGAGATCAGAAGCTTTAGATAAGCTTAATAAATATATTGAAAACGATATTTCAAATTATAATTCAAAAAGAAATTTCGATTTTGGTGTAAATAATAGGAGCAATGTTTCTTGTTTATCTCCATATATAACTCATAGATTAATTAACGAATATGAAACTGCAAAACTTGTATTGAAGAAATATCCTTTCCAAAAAGTAGATAAATTTATTCAAGAAATATTTTGGAGAGTATACTGGAAAGGATGGCTCGAACTAAGACCAAAAGTTTGGACTGATTTCATAGAAGATCTTAAGACTATAAAAGAAGACGAAAAATATCTTAAAGCCGTAAAAGGAGAAACTGAAATTGAATGCTTTAATGATTGGGTAAATGAACTTAAAAATTTTAATTATCTTCATAATCACACGCGGATGTTGTTTGCTAGTATTTGGATATTCACATTAAGATTACCCTGGCAAAAGGGAGCAGAGTTTTTCATGAAACATTTATTTGATGGGGATGCAGCTTCCAATACTTTAAGTTGGCGATGGGTTGCTGGAATACAAACAAAAGGAAAAAATTATTTAGCCCAATCATGGAATATAAGTAAATTTACAAATAATAAATATAAAAATGTTAAGTTGAATGAGACTGCCTTACCGATTATTGACAAAAGAGAATATAAAATTTCACCTTTTCAAATAAATAAAAGTGAAGAAATAAACGAACAATTGATTGTATTTGAAAATGAAATGCACATTGATTTTTTTGATCTAAAAAAATACAAAAAAATTTACTTTGTTTTATTGGATAACAAAAATAGATCTCTTAAGCTATCTTCAAAAGTTATAGATTATAAAAAAGCTGTTGTTAAATCACAATTTAATGAATATCAATTTAAGGCTGAATTATTAGATGGAAACGGTTTAATAAATTTAATTAAAAACTCCAAAAAATTTGATGTTGTATACCCTTCAATCGGAGAAAATTTCTCATTTTTAAAAAGATTGATAAAGAATAATGACCTAGCTATAAATTTTATTACCCGAAATGAAGATGAGTTTTGTTGGAAGTTCTCTAATAAAGGTTATTTTAATTTTAAGTCAAATATACCAATAATATTATCTACTTTTAAATTGAATTAGATTTAGAGCATTTCTTAGAACAATATTTTACTTTTTCCCAATTAAGCCTCCATTTTTTGCGCCAATTAAAAGATTTATTACATACTGGGCAAACCTTCTTTGGAAGCTGGCTCTTTTTCATTTTTTTAAAAGGTGTTTATTTTTTAGAAATAAAAAATAAGCGGCAATTTCATAAAAAATATTTAGAAAAAAAAATAAGGGTTTAATTTTAAAAATTTTATACAAAAAATTATATTTTGGAATATTTTTCCATATAATTAAAAATGATTCAGCACCATCAATAACCTTGCCGTCTTGTATAACGTGCATCCTTCTTAAAAGTTCCCTATAAGATTTTGAGGTAATATTTTGTGCTTCCTTATTGTCTGTAACATCAATCCACCTAATTTTATCATCACTATGTTTTTTATAATGATTAATTTCTGTTCTACAGATATTACAAGAATTATTAAAAAAAACTTTAACCATTTGTATTTTCTTTTATAAAATTATTTGCTGCTTTAAATATTCTTGTTTTTCTCTCTTTATTCATTTTTTCTGAAATTCTTACCATCATTGCAAGGCGAGGATTTTTTAAAAAAAATGTTTTGTGCCTATCGATAAATTTCCAATATAATCCATCCATTACATCACACCAAGGACCTTTTTTAAAATGCATCATCTTTAAAAAATAACTTGATCCACAAATATATGGTTTTGTAGCAAATATACCTCCGTCACTAAATAAACCCATACCATAAACGTTAGGGGACATTACCCAGTCAGAAGAGTCTACAAACATTTCCATAAACCATTTATAAACTTGTTTAGGATGAATTTCACAGAGATTCATGATGTTTGCTAATATCATTAACCTTTCTATATGATGTGACCATCCAAAATTTTTTGCATTATTAATTGCGTGATCGAGAGGATCTAAACCAGTGGTTCCATTATACCAAGTATTTTTCATTTTTCTTTTATGATTAAAAAAATTTGTTTTCTCTAATCTTTGGTCAAAATTTTGGTAAATTCCTCTCATGAATTCTCTCCAACCAATAATTTGCCTAATGTAACCTTCTAGAGAATTTATTGGAACTTTATTCTCAATTTTTTTTAATTTCTCTAAAATCTCATTTGGCGTTATTAATCCTAAATTAATTAATGGACTTAGAGCACTATGAAATACAGTATTAGATTTATCAGTTACTGCATCCTCGTAATCACCAAATAATTTTATTCTCTCTTTTAAAAATTCATCTAGCCATTTGTTTGCATCTTTTCTAGTCGTTGGAAACCAAAATTTATCAAGATCTCCAGGATGGTTTTTAAAATTAGAGCTTATAAATTTTTTAAGCACTGTAGTTTCCTTAGTTTCTTTAACTTTTGAAATTTTAGGAATTTTTATCGAACTTGGTAATTTTTTTCTATTTTCTTCATCAAAACTCCATTTATTTCCTTTTGGAGTGCCATTCTTATTCATTAGTAAATTCGTTTTAGTTCTTACTATTTTATAAAAATTAGCCATAAAAGGCCTTTTATTTTTTGCAAGATAGCTTTTAAATTCATCTCTATTAATTAAAAACATTGGCGTTTTTATTTGATTTACTTTTAAAGAATTTTTTTTAGTTAATGACAAAATTCTTTTCTCAAAAAATTTATCTTCTATTTCAAAAAAAGATATTTCTTTTATTTTTTTTTCTTTAATTACTTTTTCAAGTTTTTTTTCATAAGAAAGTTTAAAATCTTTATTTCCATCTTTATAAAAAACATTGAAATTTTTGGATTTTAATTCATCTTTAAAAGATCTCATGGATGATAAAAAAAGAAGTATTTTTAGTTTGTGATGTTTTTCAAAGGTACAAAGGTTATAATCTTCAGCCATAAAGAATAAATGATCTTTATATGGGCTTAAATATTTTGGGTGAAACAGCTGATTTCCTAGAATGATGAATAGTTTCATAAATATCAATTTATATTGTTTTTATTGCAAAATACACGCGTCATTATTAGGCTGTCCAATTTCTCAGATCATGGTATTTAACCTTATGAAAAAATTAATTATAGGCGCTACTGGTTCTATTGGATCCGCAGTTTCGAGAAATATCCAAAAAAATGGTGGAAAATCTCATTTAGTGGGAAGGAATGAGAAAGAAATCTCAAGTTTAGCAAATGAACTTGGCTCTTCCTTTACTGTGGCTGATGTATTAAACGAAAATTTTAGTGACAAAATTATTAGCGACTTAGGAAATGAAGAAATTGATGGTTTAGCTTTTTGTGTAGGGTCAATAGATCTAAAGCCTTTAAAACTTACAAAAAAAAGTGATTACATGCAGTGCTTTAATTTAAATCTTATATCTGCAACAGAAATTATAAGAGCGACTTATGATAAACTAAAAAAAAATAAAGGTTCCATAGTTTTATTTTCAACCGTTGCTGCTAGAAAGGGATTTTTAAATCATAGTATTATAAGTTCTGCAAAAGCAGCCGTAGAAGGTTTAACGGTTGCATTGGCTGCTGAGTTTGCACCAAATGTAAGAGTAAATTGTATCGCGCCAAGTCTATCTAAATCAAAGATGGCTGGATCAATGTTAAAAAATGAAAAGATGGCTGAAAGTATTGCAAAAATGCATGCATTGAAAAGAATAGGTGAAGGCGATGATTTTTCTTCTTTAGTAAATTTTTTATTAAGTAAAGATAGTTCTTGGATAACAGGACAGATTATAGGGGTTGACGGAGGAAGATCATCTGTCGCATGACAAATTTAAGAAAAAATACTAAAATTTATTTATGAAAAAAATTTTAATTATCATTATAAGTTTTTTCTTCATAAACAACTTTGCTTTTGCAGCAGGTGGAGATAGTGGAGGAAGTTCTTCAAAAGTCTCAATGTATGACGAAGCTGTAAAATTAATTAAAAGAGCAGGAAAGCTTGAGAAAAAAGATAAAAAAGATAAAGCAGTTAAACTTTATAAAGAAGCTTTTAACAAATTAGAAACAGCTAATAAAAAAGACAAAAACAATCCAGACATATTAAATTATATGGGTTTCACATCAAGAAAGTCTGGAAATTTTAATGAAGCAGAAAAGTTTTATTTAAAAGGCTTAAGCTTAGATCCAAAGCATAACGGAATTAATGAATATTTAGGTGAACTTTATGTTCAAACAAATAGAATTGAAAAAGCAAAAGAAAGACTGGCAGTCCTTAAAAACTGTAACTGCAAAGAATTTCAAGAACTTGAGTTAATAATTAAAACTCGAGGTTCAAAAATTTACTAAGACAAATCAGCAGCAAATTTTTTTAACTTTTCCAAAGGTATTAATTCGAGTGTTTTGATATTTGTTTTCTTTAAAAAAACAGTACAAGCTTTATTCTCTTCAATAGACCTCGCGTACCAAGTGGCACATACACACCAACAATCTCCATCTTTTAAACCGGGAAAACCAAACTCGGGATGTGGTGTGATTAAATCATTTCCTACTTTTTTGGACCATTCTAAAAATTCACTAGTAACTTTTGCACACACAGTATGAACTCCACGATCATTTTCGTCAGTGTTGCAACAACCATCTCTAAACCAACCCGTTAAAGGTTCATTTGAACAAGGTTCGAGAGGTTCGCCAAAAACATTTTTTTGAGTTTCTTTAGACATCTTTAAAGTTTAGTTGGATTAGGTTGTCCTTTATAAACTTTTTCTGGATCAAATTTTTTCTCTTTTTCCTCAAATTTCATTTCAACTTTTTCAGAATGATCTATTTTACCTAATGGTATCGATCTATAAAAACATGATTTATAACCCACATGACAACTAGCACCGTTTCCTATATCAACACTTAACCAAACAGAATCTTGATCATCATCAATTCTTATTTGAGTTACTTTTTGAGTAAAACCACTGGTTTTTCCTTTGTGCCAAATAGATTTTCTTGACCTGCTCCAGTAATGAGCTTCTTTTGTCTCTATAGTTTTTTTTAAAGCCTCAGAATTCATATAACCATGCATTAAAACTTCTCCAGTTTTAACGTCCGTAGTGATTACTGGAATTAGGCCTTGGCTATCAAATTTAGGAGATAAAAATTTTCCTTCTTCAACTTCAAAAACACTGTCTCTTTTTTTAAACATGTAGCTAAAATAGTGAAAAAAAGACAAAATAGCAATTTGCATTAACAACATATGTCCTATAATAATGTTTAAAAAATTATGAAATTAGTCAAAGATTTAGAGAAATCATCGATAAATCAGAGCGGAGTCACTGATAAAGAAGCAGAAGATGCTTTCAAGACTATTCTGAAGTGGATAGGCGAAAATCCAGATAGAGAAGGTCTTAAAGAAACACCAAAAAGAGTCGTTAAAGCATTTAAGGAGTATTTTAGTGGATATCATCAAGATGCCAACAAAGTTCTTAATAAAACTTTTGGAGATGTTGATGGATATGATGACATGGTTTTAGAAAAAAATATTTCTTTTGAGAGTCATTGTGAACATCACATGGCTCCAATTATCGGTGTAATTCATATCGCTTATATTCCAAATAAAAAAGTTGTTGGTTTAAGTAAATTAGCTAGAACCGTAGAAGTTTATGCTAAGAGATTACAAACTCAAGAAAGATTAAATATGCAAATAGCTAAGACTTTAATGAGTGGATTAGAAGCAAAAGGTGTAGCTGTAACTATAGATGCTTCCCACCAGTGCATGACTATGCGAGGTATTAAAAAAGAAAAAGCGATGACTCTTACAAATTATTTTTTAGGAACATTTAAAGAAGATCTTTCACTTCAAAATAGATATTTAAAGCATATCGGAAAATAATGACTGTAAAATTTAAAGCAGTAGTTATAGATAATCAAAACGAGAAATTTACAAGAGATATCAAAGAAATCGAAAGCGGTCATTTAAAAGATGGAAATGTTTTAATCAAAATTGATTACTCAAGTTTAAATTATAAGGATGCTTTAATCCTTAAAGATGGTGGAAAAATAGTTAGAAAATTTCCATTTGTTCCTGGTATTGATTTTTCTGGAAAAGTTGTCGAAAGCGGTGATGATAAATTTAAAAAAGATGAAACTGTAATTTGCACAGGATTTAGAGTTGGAGAAATGTATTATGGAGGGTTTTCGCAGTACGCAAAAGTAGACTCAAATTTCTTAATTAAGAATCCAAAAAATATTGATGCTGAACAATCTATGATGCTAGGTACTGCAGG
>Ga0207993_1001043_pt1 | contig 10907 bp, 8 predicted proteins | sample ETN01SmetaG_2_FD_185791 | JGI IMG/M metagenome (GOLD analysis project Ga0207993, IMG submission 185791) | Marine microbial and viral communities from oxygen minimum zone, Eastern Pacific Ocean - ETNP2014F12-01SV265 (SPAdes) (version 2) | ecosystem: Environmental > Aquatic > Marine > Oceanic ...
TATGAAAAAGATTCTATTATTAAACTTACTATTTGTAGGTTCATTGTTTTCTCAAGATTATTATTTTGAAAAATATGCTCCATTTGATGAAAATATTAAATCACCAGAAGAATTTTTAGGATATCCTATTGGTGAAATGCATACTAGGCATGATTTAATTGTTTCATATATGGAATATTTGTCGGAAGTATCAGATAAAGCACAAATATTACATTATGGAGAAACTTATGAGAAGAGAAAGCTTCTAATACTTGCTATAAGCTCACCAGATAAAATTTCTAATCTAGAGAGCATTCGAGATAAGCATCTATCATATATTAATCCAGATCATCAAAATTATAATGAAGATTTAAAAAAACCAGAAGATTTTCCTGTGATAATAAACTTAGGTTATGGTGTTCATGGTAATGAGCCATCAAGTTCTGAAGCAGCATTACTTACGGCCTATACCTTAGTGAGCTCTAAACTAGATGAGGTAAATGACTATTTGTCTAATTCTATAATTTTAGTTGACCCAACAATTAATCCTGATGGTAGAGATAGACATTCAAATTGGGCTAATACTTATAAAGGATCTCCATTGGTTGACGACCCACAAGATGCTGAGCATAATGAATATTGGCCTGGTGGAAGAACTAACCATTACTGGTTTGACTTAAATAGAGACTGGTATCTAGGAATTCATCCTGAAAGTAGGGGCAAGTTAAAATGGTATCACTCATGGCAGCCAAATGTGACTACAGATTTCCATGAGATGGGTTCAAATAGCACCTACTTCTTTGTTCCGTTTAAACCAAATGGTTCTTTAAATCCAGTAATACCAAAGGAAAATTATGATTATTTTAATTTCCTATTTGGTTCATATTATGCTAAAGCTTTAGATGATATTGGAACGTTATATTTTACAAGAGAAGTATTTGATAGAACATATCCAGGTTATGGATCAGCATATCCAGATTATCTAGGTGGGATAGGAATTCTATTTGAACAAGCAAGTTCAAGGGGGCATAAGCAGAAGACACAATTTGGAGAAATTACATTCCCTTTTACAATTAGAAATCAATACATATCTGGTATGACAACAGTTAAGGCCTCAGTGGAAAATAAAGAATCACTTAAAGATTATCAAAGTAAATTTTTTAAGTCTGCAATAACTGAATCAACTCAAAAAAGAGTCAAAGGATATACGTTTAATAAAGGAAATGATAACAATAAAACAAAAGCATTTATTGATAAATTAAAATTACATAACATAGAGGTTCTTAGAAATGAAAATCAATTTTATGTTCCAACCGTCCAAAAAAATTACAGGTTGGTTCGTTCTTTCTTTGAAACGCATGAGAAATATAGAGACAGTGTTTTTTATGATGCATCAGCATGGTCCATGGCAAATATCTATGATATAGATTACTCTGCATCAAACAAAGATTTTGTAGGTAAAGAAGTTGAAGATATTGACCAACTTTTTGAAGTTAACGAATTATCTGAGTCAAACTATGCATATATCATAGATTCCCAAGATTATAATATTCCAGCAGTTACTTATGATCTATTAAATAATGAGGTATTCACATCTGCATCATTTAAACCATTTACAATTCAGACTTCAACTGGAACTAAGAGCTTCAATTATGGATCTCTTATAATTCCTTTATCAGTTCAGAAAAAATTAAATTCAGATGAACTTTATGAGAAAATGAAAAGTATTCAAAAAAAGTATGAGGTTAACATTTACTCAGTAGAAAGTGGACTTAGTTCAACTGGGGTTGACCTAGGTAGTGGATATGTTATGCCTCTAAATAAACCAAGTGCAATGATGTTAATCGGAACTGGTGTAAGGTCTTATGAAGCTGGCGAGGTCTGGCATTTACTTGATCAAAGAGTAGGAATGCCGATAACAAAAGTTCCAATGAGAAACTTTGACAATATATCAATGGATAAATACAATGTATTGGTATTAGTTTCTGGTAATTATAAGTTCTCTGATAGTCAAATTGAAAAAATAAAGACTTGGGCAGAGAATGGTAATACAATAATAAGTATAGGAAGTGGATCTAAATTATTAATTGATAAAAAAATAGTTGACGAGAATCTTCTTGAAAAGGAAGAATCCAATGCAATAAATTATCTAGCATATGGAGATGCTAGAGAAAATAGAGGTAAAGAGCAGATTGGTGGTGTTATATTAAACTCTATAATAGATCTTTCACATCCGTTAGCCTTTGGGTATGAAAATAATACTTTACCACTTTATAAGAATAACTCAATATGGTTAAAACCTTCAAAGAATAATTATTCGTCTGTAGTAAGGTACTCAGACAACTCCCTTATAGATGGATTTCTTTCTGAAAACAATAAGGAAAAAATAAAGGAGTCAGTTTCATTAGTCGTATCTAGAGTAGGCAGGGGGATTGCTGTAATGTTTGCAGATAATCCCAATTTTAGAGGTGCATGGTATGGGACTAACAGGCTTTTTCTTAATGCTATATTTCTTGGAGATAAGATATATATCCCATAATGAGATGGTTTAGAGATATAGGACCAGGTGTATTAATTGCTGCAGCTTTTATTGGACCTGGTACTGTGACTCTATGTACTATTGCAGGAGCCTCATTTGGTTATTCTTTAATATGGGCTATAATTTTATCAATATTTTCTACAATTGTTCTTCAAGAGATGTCTCTTAGAATAGGATTGATTACTAAGATGAACTTAGCTCAAGTAATTAGAATAAATATTAAATCTAAATTTTTAAACAGACTTCTGTTAATTCTAATAATCAGTTCAATATTAATTGGAAATGCCGCATATGAAGCTGGAAATATTACAGGAGCTTCACTAGGTATTTCCGCAATTCTAAACTCACAATCTATCAATTATATACCAATTTTTATTGGGTTGATAGCATTTATTGTCCTTTATCAAGGAGATTATAAAGTATTAGAAAGATCACTTGTTTTTCTAGTTTTAATTATGAGTATATCTTTTTTTATAACTGCAATTATAACTAAGCCTGATATTAATGCACTAATCAATGGAGTTATAACTCCAAAAATCGATTCAAATAATTTAATGATTATTTTAGGGTTAATTGGAACAACTGTAGTACCGTACAATCTTTTTCTTCATTCATCTTTAGTCTCTGAAAAGTGGAACTCGGTAAATAAATTAAAAGTTGCAAGATTTGAAAGTTTCTTTTCAATTCTTATTGGAGGTCTTGTATCTCTTTCTATTATAATTACTGCAGCCTCGGTAAATAATAAAGATGTAAATGGAGTAATTGATCTAGCCAAAGGGTTAGAGCCTTTATATGGAAATTTTGCGATATATTTTTTAGGTATAGGCCTCTTTGCATCAGGCATTACTTCATCTATTACAGCTCCTTTAGCTGCTGCTTATGTAGCTAAAAGTTGCTTTGGTTGGCGAGATTCACTTAAGAGTAGAAAATTTAGAGCTATTTGGATCATTATTTTAATTATTGGTGTACTAGTGTCTATGGTAAAAATAAATCCAATTGAAATAATAAAGTTTGCTCAGTTTTCTAATAGTCTTCTACTACCAATTATTGCAATAATTCTTTTATGGCTAATTAATAATAAAAATATAATCAGTAATGAGTATAGCTATAGATATCAAAATATTTTTGGTTTTCTCATAGTGATTATATCGATAATACTGGGGACTAAAGGCTTAATATCACTCATATAATGTTAAATATAAATTGTGATTTAGGAGAGGGACTTAATAATGAGCATATTATTATGCCGTTAATTGATTCATGTAATATTGCATGTGGTGGTCATGCAGGTGATAGCGGAAGTATGATTGAATGTGTTGAAATATCTATAAAAAATAATGTAAAAATAGGTGCTCACCCATCTTATCCGGACAAAATAAATTTTGGAAGAAAAAAAATAGATATTTCACCTTCTGAATTATCTTACAGCATAATATCGCAAATTGAATCTCTTGAGACAATTGCTGATTCATATGGTCTTGAACTTAATCATATTAAAGCCCATGGAGCTCTTTATAATCAAATGATGATTGATGCTGAACTTTCTAATTTTTACTTAGATACTATAAAAGACTTTAAAAATAAATGTTCGCTTTATATACCATATAAATCCGAAATTGAAAAAATAGCTTTAAAAAAAGGGTTTAGTATTATTTATGAAGTATTTGGAGATAGAAATTATAATGATGATTTAAGTTTAGTTTCTCGTAATAATGAAGATGCCTTAATTACTGATCCAGAAAGTGTTGTAGATCATATAAAGACAATTAAAGAGACTGAATCTGTAAAAACCATTAATGGAAATTATAAAAAGATAAAGTTTGACACAATCTGTATTCATTCTGATACAAATAACTCAATTGAGATTTTAAAAAAAATAAATCAAGAATTTGATGAAAGCTAGCTCAAAAAGGTATTTCATTTTCAATGAAAACTCTATTTTAATATCATATGATCATCCAATTGATTCTGAATTAGTATATACTATTTCTAATTATAAAATCAATATTGAAAAACATGTTAAAGACTATGTCATTGAAATTGTTCAGTCTATTAATTCTTTACTAATTATTTTTAATAAAGATAAAGTTTCATCCAATGAGCTTATATCAGAGTTAAAAAAAATTGAAAATAAAGAGAGTGATTATTTAAAATCAAATAAAATATGGCAAATACCAGTTTGTTATGATACTAAATATGCTGTTGACCTTGAAAGCTTAGCAAATGATAAGCAATTGTCTCCATCAGAAATTATTGATGCTCACAAATCAAAAGTATATGATGTTTTGTCTATGGGGTTTCTACCTGGTTTTATGTATTTAGGTTTTACAGATGAACATCTTCATTGTGAAAGAAAACAGACTCCCTCTTTGGACATAAAGAAAGGGTCTATTGGAATTGCATTAAATCAAACATGTATATATCCACAAGATAGTCCTGGTGGTTGGCATATTATAGGTATTTCTCCTATTGATTTTTTTGATTTAGGGTCTAAAACACCATGTTTCGCAAAGCCTGGTGATAAAATTAAGTTTGTTGAAATATCCAGTAAACAATACCAAAAAATGAAAAAAGAAAAGTCATTAAAACCAATATCTAAATAAATGATTAAAGTAATTCAACCAGGTCTTTTCACCACAATACAGGATGGAGGAAGACATGGGTATAGAAATATTGGTATACCTACCTCTGGTTTTATGGATAAAGAAAGCGCATGGGCTGCTAATAATATTGTTGACAATGATAGGGAAGAATCGCTTATTGAGATAACATTAAAAGGTCCAACATTGCTTTTTAATAATAACTACACTATATCAATTACGGGTGGAGATTTTAATCCTTTAATTAATGATATGCCAATTAAAATGTATGAGTCAATTAATGTAAAATTAGGAGATACATTAAAAATCAATAATACAAAAAATGGTGCAAGATGCTATTTAGCCATATCTGGTGGAATAGATGTTAAATCTATATTCGGAAGTAAATCGTTTCTGAGTAATATATCAGAATCATATTATTTAAGAAAAGGAGATGAGATCAGAATTTCTGATAATTCCAATAATAAAATTTTAAAGAAAAATAAATTAAAATTTAAATTAAACAGATCTATGGAAGTCTTTAAAGGTCCTGAATTTGATTTATTGAGCATTAAAGTAAAAGACATGTTATTTAAAAATAAATTTACTGTAAGAACCAATAGCAGAATGGCATATAATCTTGAGGAAAAGGTTCAGATTGGAATAAAATCAATCATCTCATCACCCGTATTGCCTGGTTCGGTTCAATTAACTCCATCTGGAAAAATGATTATACTTCACAGAGATTGCCAAACTACTGGTGGATACCCAAGAATTCTTCAACTTAGTAGAAACTCGCTGAACAATTTATCACAATTAACATCTGGTGAAAAAATTGAACTAAAATTAATTAATCAGTAAAAATTTTTATTTCAATAAGTGCATTTTCTGAAAATTCCTTATTTAATCTTTTCTTTATTCTAAAAAGCTTATTTAATTCTCTCTCTTTCTTTTTATTTGCCTTATCAATTTCCGGAAGAACTATTGTATCACCTTTAACCTCTAATTTCATCTCATCTATTAGTTTTTCAATACTTTCATCATTCAGTTTAATTTGCTTTCCAATTGCTCTTCTCTTTATTATACCCGCTAAACTACTATCAATTTTTACATTTTTCACTCTTAGAAGTAGTCTCACTAATTTACTGTCATCCTTAACTTGAAATGTTTGACGATTACTGCTTTCAGAATTATAATAATTTTGATTTTTTAATTTTCTACCATCAAGCTGAATCTCAACAGGACCACTGTGTTCAAAACTAAATTTTCTTTTGGAGGTAAATTCTTGAAGATTAATTACAACTTTTAAATCAGTACGATAGAATTGAGATCTTAGCAAGCCCCTAATAAGTTCATTCCTATCTCTAGCAGTGTATTCTTCTCCAAATAAAAATATTGTAGGAAGTCTTTTTGTTCCAACACTAACATTTTTGAGATCAATTTTAGACCCTTCCTGAGAATAAAGAGTACCAAATGAAAGCACTATTACTAAAAAAGTGATAAAATAAGGTCTCATATTTAAAATTAAGAAAAACTATTAATATTATTCTGGCACTATAAAAACTAAAGGATCAAAATCCCATAAATAGGGAAGCAGAAAGAAAACGAATAATGTTAAGAGAATAATTGAAATCAAATTCATCCATATCCCAACTCTTACCATATCAGGAATACGAAGATAGCCTGATCCAAAGACTATGGCATTTGGGGGTGTAGCTACAGGAAGCATAAATGCACATGAAGCTGCAACTGTTGCAGATACCATCAAAATAAATGGATGGACGTCAATTGTCATAGACATTGGATAAAGAATAGGAAGCAGCATTGCAGTTGTTGCTAGATTAGATGTAATTTCAGTTAAAAAATTAACAGATGCAATCAGTATGAAGACTAATAATATCAATGAAACACCATCTAATAAAGTCATTTGGTTCCCTATCCATAATGCTAGGCCACTGTCTTTAAATCCTGCTGCCAATGCCATACCTCCTCCAAATAATAATAAGATTCCCCATGGTAATTTAACAGCCTCTTCCCATTTTAAAATTTTTCTTTTCCTGTTCTTTGTTGGTAATAAAAATATTATGATAGCTCCTATCATAGCAATAATCGTATCATCAATCCCAGGTATAATCGATTCAAGTAAATAAGAACGGCTTATCCAAGCAAATGCAGTTAATGCAAAAACTCCAGCAACTAATTTTTCTTCATAGCTTATTTTTCCAAGTGCATTTAATTGTTTAGAAATTTCTTCTCTTCCACCAGGAAAAGTTTTCTGTTTAAACTTAAATGCAATACTTGTTAAGTATTTCCAGCATATAAATAAAAGAATAATTGATATTGGAAAACCAAATTGGAACCATTTAGCAAAGGTTATCTCATATCCAAAAGTTTCTTCTACAACACCAGCTAATACAAGGTTAGGAGGTGTTCCAATTAAAGTAGCTACACCACCAATAGATGCACTGTATGCAATAGCTAGCATAAGAGCTTTTCCGAAATTTAAATTTTCATCCTCAATAGTATTTGGATTATCTCTTAATTGAGCAACAATCGCAATTGCAATTGGTAACATCATAACAGCAGTCGCTGTATTTGATATCCACATTGACATAAATGCAGTAGCAATCATAAAACCAAGGATAATTTTCACAATGTTAGTTCCAATTAGATTAATAATATTTAATGCTATTCGCTTATGTAAATTCCATTTCTCAATTGCGATAGCAATTATAAAACCACCTATGTAAAGAAAAACATACTTATGCCCAAATGAAGCAGTTGTCTCTGTTAATCCTAATCCACCGGTAAGGGGAAACAGTATAATTGGTAATAATGCAGTTACAGCTATTGGAATAGCTTCTGTAATCCACCAGATTGCTATCCAGACAGTTGAAGCAAGTATAGCATTTGCTCTAGGGTTTAGTCCTTCAGGATTAAAGAAAAATAATACAACTAAAAAAGCTAAAGGCCCTGATATTAAGCCTATATTTTTTGAATTAATATTCATATTGTGATTTTAAAAATAATCTATTTTTGTTTACAATAGATAGAAAAACCATTTTGCAATGAAAATTTTAATTGCTCCTGATAAATTCAAAGGTTCTTTGAGTGCTTCTCAAGTATGTGACGCAATTACAAAAGGGATAAACATTAATAAACCTAAACATGAAATAGTATCATGTCCAATGGCTGACGGGGGAGAAGGGTCGATTGATATAATAAATAATTATTTAAGCCTTAAACCTATTGAATTGATTGTTAATGATCCTTTGTTTCGTCCAATAAAATCTACTTATTATTTTTCAGATCTAACAGCTTATATTGAAATGTCATCAGCTTCAGGATTAAACTTACTTAAAAAAGAAGAGCAAAACTGTATGAACACATCTTCTTTTGGAACTGGTGAATTGATTAAGGATGCAATTACAAAAGGTTTTAAAACTATTAACTTATATATTGGAGGAAGTGCAACAAATGACGCTGGAATAGGCATAGCTTCAGCATTAGGATTCCAGTTTTATGATAAGTCTAAAAGACTATTATCACCAATAGGTAAAAACCTTATATCAATTGATTCAATTAATACGAGTGAGGTTAGCTTTAACCTCAATAATATTGATATAAATGTAATATGTGATGTTAATAATCCATTACATGGTAAAAATGGTGCTGCCTTTATTTATGCTAAACAAAAAGGAGCAGACTTAATTGAAATTGAAGAGTTAGACAAAGGCTTAGTTAACCTTCAGTCAAAGTTAGTTAAACATAGCTTTCCAAATATTGCAAATATTCCTGGATCTGGAGCTGCAGGTGGAGTAGGAGGTGGAATGATTGCTTTCCTTGGAGCAAAATTAATTTCTGGAATTCAAAATTTAATTGAGGTTACTCAATTAGAAAACATTGTTAAGGATTGTGATTTAATAATAACTGGAGAAGGAAAAATAGACGATCAAACCGAAAAAGGGAAAGTAATAAGTGGTGTTTCTAATCTAGCAAGAAAATATAAAAAACCTATAATTGCGGTTTGTGGGGATGAGGATAAAAGTGCCTCTAAAAAATTAGGATTAAAAAAAGTATTTACAATTTTAGAAAGATCAAATTCAATTAACGATGCTATTGTTAATGCAGAAAAGTATCTGATTGAAATTGGTTCTGAAATAATAGTTGTTATTTAAAAAAAAACCCTGATAAAATCAGGGTTTTGCGGAGAAAGAGGGATTCGAACCCCCGGAGGTATGACCCTCAACAGTTTTCAAGACTGCCGCATTCGACCACTCTGCCATTTCTCCAAATGCAGTTGCAAATATACATGATTTTAGATATAAAAAAATAATTTAATACTAAGCTAAATCAAAAAATAATTGTGTTACTTTTAAGCTCATGCTACTTGATGTAAATTCAATTTTAATTCTCTTTGCTCTTGGTTTATTTGCTGGCGTAGTTAATACTCTAGCAGGTGGTGGATCTCTTGTAACCTTACCTGTCTTGATACTTTTTCTTGGATTAGATGAGGCTACCGCGAACGGTACAAATAGGCTAATGGTCATATCAGCTGCGTTAGTTGCAAGCTATGGATACAGAAGCAAGGGTATAGCAACCCATCCATGGGGACTATATTTTGGAATAGCAGCAACTTTTGGAGCAATAATCGGTGCAAGAATAGCAATAGATATAGACGGAGATACATTTAAAAGGTTTTTAGCTATTATAATGATAACAGTTGGAATGATAATAGTCTTTAGATCTAAGTCGATTGCATCTTTAGACTTACCAGAGAGATTGACTGGTAAATATTTGATTGGGGGTCTTATTGGTTTCTTCTTTATTGGAGTATATGGTGGGTTTCTTCAAGCGGGAGTTGGTATAATTATAATGTTACTATTAACACAATTAAACAGAATGAATTTGCTTAGGACTAACTCTGTTAAAGCATTCTCAGTATTTATTTATTCTATTGCTGCAGTATTAATTTTTGCATTGGACGGTAAGATATTATGGATGGTAGGATTCTGGATGGTCCTTGGCTCCATAATAGGTGCATGGTTATCTAGCAGATGGTCTGTGAAAAAAGGAGACAAAGTAATTAGAATAACTCTTTTAATAATGGTCTCGTACATGGCTGTTAAATTATGGATGGATACCTTTAGTAGCTAGTATGTTCTTTAATGCTAAGTCCATAACCTGATAGCCCTACACGATTTATCTGCTTAGAGTTGCTCAGTAAATTTATATTTGAAATACCTAAATCGTGAAGTATTTGTGCGCCTATTCCAAAGTCTTTAAAATCAATCTTTGGTCTATCTTCTTTATTATTAAATGATTTTAATTTTTTTATGATATCATCAGGTGATTGATTCTGATTAATAAATATAACTGCTCCTTTTCCTTCTTTATTGATCTTTTCAAATATCTTATCATACCTTTTCTCATTTGTTCCAGATAAAATTTTAGTAACATCATTATCAATAACAGAGGAATTTATTCTTGTTAATACTGAATCACTGTCACTAAACTCGCCTAAAGTTAACGCCATATGGATCTGATCATTGTTTGTTTGCCTATATCCTCTAAGTCGATAACTTCCAAACTGTGTATCAACATCTTCATCAAAAATTTTACTTATTAGACTATCATTTTTCATTCTGTAAGCAACTAGGTCCTCAATTGACACGATTTTAAGATTAAACTTATTAGCGACTTGCATCAATTCCGGGAGCCTTGACATCGAACCGTCATCATTCATGATCTCAACAATAACACCAGCAGATTTAAATCCAGCAAGTCTTGCAAAATCAATTGCAGCTTCT
>Ga0207993_1001045_pt1 | contig 10899 bp, 9 predicted proteins | sample ETN01SmetaG_2_FD_185791 | JGI IMG/M metagenome (GOLD analysis project Ga0207993, IMG submission 185791) | Marine microbial and viral communities from oxygen minimum zone, Eastern Pacific Ocean - ETNP2014F12-01SV265 (SPAdes) (version 2) | ecosystem: Environmental > Aquatic > Marine > Oceanic ...
TGCATATCCTTTGTGGCTGCTATAGCAAGATCATAGACGTACGGGCCTAGTAGCGCCACATGCCTGACATTTCAGCAGATAAGTACGATCTTCTTTGATGAATCTGGTATCTGGTGCTTTACACTGCCCGCAAAGAATGAATGTCTTGACATAGGCCACTATCTTCTCCTTGATTCTCTTCGGAGGCACTCTTCCTTTGAGCAATATCCGAGTAGATTCCTGGGTGCCAGAAGTGCCCAGCTCATTGATTAGGAATTGATAGACATGGTTGGCATCGCGATCCATTGAGTCGACTATCGAGGAGAAGTTTCGAAGTATGGTCTGATTTCCTTCCAGAAGGATTTCTGGCTCAGGCATTGTCCAGCGAGCACGTTCGCTGATATCCTTTGGAATACGGTCTCTGGCCCTGTCCAACAGCGACTCGTAATCGAACTCTCCCATGTGGCTGCTGAACCACCCGTCCCTTTTCACCTCACCGGAGAGGATATGGGCACATAGCCCTCGCAAAGGACATGGTCGCTCCCATCGAAGTGAAGGTGGTACGCACGCACCCTGATGCTGCATTACCCGTGAGAGGCTCGGAATACGCAGCCGGATGGGACATAAGAGCCGTCGAACAGACCATCGTAGAATTCAGAAGTTCAACCATGGTTCCGACCGGGTTGAAAGTTGCCATTCCAGTGGGGTACGAGGGGCAGATACGTGCAAGATCGTCTCTTGGTCGAAAGGGGCTCATTCTTCCACACAGCATTGGAACGATTGATGCCGATTATCGAGGAGAGTTGTTCGTACTCATGACATGGATTGGAGAAGGGAGTTCATACACCATAGAGAAAGGAGAACGCATTGCACAGATGGTGATAGCGCCCATCCCGCCGAGCGAGTTTACTGAGGTGGATCTGGAGTCTCTAGGCGACACGGAAAGAGGGGAAGGCGGTTTTGGCTCAACAGGGCGTTTCTGAGTTCAAAACGTAAACTATGTCCGAAGCATTCTTGTTACTCGGGGTGGGCTTCAAGCCATGCCACCTCAGTCCATCGATGAGCTCCGCTCAGCAGTTGCCACAATGAAAGCAAAGGGGCTTAACTCTCAACAAATCGCTGATGAGCTCTCTTTGTCCCAGACAACGATCCAATGGTTATCGTCCAGTCAGCAGCCAGTTGAAGATCATCCTGCGGACATCAGAGTCGGATGGAGATCGATAGCTGTCAAGGGCGAGAGGATCGAAGCTGTCTCGGAAATATTCGCAGACATAATGGTGGAAGAAATAGGGGACGAGGTTGACTCAATAGTTGGTATTTCCATCAACGGCATACCATTTGCCACATGCATAGCTTCTGGGATGGATCTTGAATTTAGTGTGGCTCGTAGTATCAGCGAAGAGGAAGGTGGGCACCTGTCAGAAGTTTTTGCAGGCGTAGAAGGCAAAAGAGTCGTTGTTATAGACGACGTTGTTTCGTCGGGTTTGACAATGCGTAAGACCATCGAACACCTCACTAATGCTGGTGCTGAAGTTGTACTCTGTCTTGTACTAGTGAACAAGACTTGGATGGATGAGATCGATGGCGTCCCCCTGAGAGCCCTTGTTCGCGCCGCTAGAATCTGAGGAAGGCACACATGCACTGGGCGGATCATGCTGCAAGAGTCCTCTCAGAGAGAGGTGGACCACAGACGGTGGCATCGGGGATAACTCCATCTGGAAGTTTCCACATAGGCCATCTGAGAGAGATTCTTTCGGCGGAAATGATACATCGAGGCTGCCTAGACAGAGGCGTCGAATCGAGATACATATTCATCGTAGACAGCATGGATCCGTTGAGGAGAGTGTATTCATTTCTCGATGATTCTTATGAGCAGTATATCGGCCATCCTCTTGCATTCATACCAGCCCCAGGGGTTGATGGAAAGCCAGATGCTTCGCTAGGAAGCTATGCTGACCATTTTCTAGATCCCTTCCTGAAGTCTCTAGAAGCCATAGGCGTAGTACCAGAAGTGGTTCTAAACCACGAAGTATACGCATCGGGAGCCTTGGAGAACAGAATACATTCCGCTATCGAGAAGCGTGATGAGATAAGGGGCATCATAGAAACCATATCCGGCAGGGATCTCGATGAATATTGGTTCCCATACAATCCTCTTGGATCCGATGGTAGCCTCGATGGAGTCAAGGTGACAGGGTATGATCGGCCATATGTCCTTTGGAAGGATAGGCACGGCGTGGAAGGAAAGTCAGACATAAGGAAAGCAGACGGAAAGATGCCTTGGAGGGTTGATTGGGCTGCTCGGTGGGGCCTTCATGGCATAACCTGTGAGCCGGCTGGCAAGGACCATGGCTCAGCAGGCGGCTCATATGACACAGGAATACCGATATCACGTCTCTTGGGCCATGAGCCTCCCAGTAAAATGGTCTATGAATGGATACAGATCAAAGGCATGGGACCCATGTCCAGTTCCAGCGGCAATACGATTGGTCCAATGGAAACTCTAGAAATCGTCCCTCCAGAGATTGTAAGGTACATGATTGCCAGAACGAAGATGTCCAAGCACATCGACTTCAATACGGGGAATATGCTGTTCGAAACAGCAGATGAATATGAAAGACTTGTGAAATCCCCTCCCGTTGTTCGAGATGACGAACCTCGACGGAAGCAAGTGGCAGCGGCTACGGCACGTGGCGCACTCAGACTGAGCCAAATTGCGAGAGATGTGCCTATTGAGGCAGGACAGGTTCCATTCAGACACCTTTCACTTTTAGCGCAAATCAGATCCGAGGACGAACTTGTGTGGGAATCATTACGAAAATCCGGGCATCTTTCAGGATACCCTTCTGAGGCTTTGAAATTACGTCTATCAAAGATGCGGGCTTGGATTAATGGAAAGCACTTTCCCGAAGAAAGCCGCATAGAGATATCGAAAATTGCAGATCGCGCAATGGTAGATTCACTTGATAGTGCACAAATTGCTTTCATAAGGCATCTTGGGAGTCAACTCAAAGAATGTGAATGGAGCGATTCAAGCATAGGATCTTTGATTGCTGATTCCATGAACATATGCGACATAGGAGCAAGGGAGGGGTATTTGGCCATATATTCGATACTGATCGGAAGAAGCAACGGGCCCAAGGCCTCCACATTAATGGTAGAATGTGATCGTAAAGAGTTGTCAGAGTTATTTTTCCTGGCTTAGACAGTCCCAATTGTCAGACTCCTCGGCTCAGGTACTCCCTTGATCAATTCAGATATCGCCTTAACTTCCATCTTTGCACCTGAAAGTGTTGTTACAAAGGGGATGTTTAGCTCGACGGCGAGTCTTCTCATCATATTTCCATCGAGTATCGCGCCCCCGGAACCAGTAGGCGTATTGATGATCAGTTGGATCTTTCCTTGGCGCATCAAGTCTAACGCGTCTGGCGAACCCTGTTCAGCTATCCTGTAGGCGGTATTGGTGGGCAGGCCCCCGGACTCCCGAAGTACAGAGGCAGTTCCATGCGTTGCGTGTATGACGAATCCCATTGAATGCAGCTCCTCAGCGAGGGGTATGATCGAATGTTTGTCTGCATCCTTCACTGTAATGTACACGCCTCCATGGGTTGGGACTGGTATCTCTGTAGCCATCCTTGCTTTCAGATAGGCAGCGGCAGGAGATTTGTGTGAGCCCATCACCTCTCCTGTGGATTTCATCTCTGGCCCGGGCGCCGGGTCTAGCCCTCTGAGCTTTATGAATGGGAAAACTGGCGCCTTGACTGCGACTGCGTCAATCTGTCTCTCAGGTATGTCCAAGTCCTCTAGACGGTCGCCCATTGTGATTCTTGCAGCTATTCTTGCGAGAGGGATGCCTGTTGATTTCGCGACGAAGGGGAATGTCCTGGAGCCCCTCGGATTGACCTCAAGCACAAATAGTGTATCGCCCTTTATCGCGAACTGTATGTTGTAACATCCAATCACGCCCAGTTTGAGTCCTATTCGTTTTGTCCACTCTTCGACCTCCTCAAGGATAGCGTCTGATACATTCTGAGTGGGGATGAAGCACGTTGAATCGCCAGAATGTATCCCTGCCTCTTCTAGGTGCTCCATTACTGCGCCTATCAGCACCTCGTGGCCATCGCACACGGCATCTACATCCAACTCTATGGCATTGCCGAGATATTCGTCAACGAGCAGGGGTTTCTCAGGGGCGACGTAGGCCTCAGACATGTATGCATCTAGTTGCTTTGAGTCCGCGAGTACCTCCATCCCTCTGCCACCCAACACATAGGACGGTCTGATCAAAACAGGGAATCCTATCTCAGCAGCACCATTCCTAACTGCGAGGGGATCTTTTGCCGTAATGCCTCTCGGCATCCTCAATTCATTCCTAGCGGCGAACTCCTCGAAACGATGCCTGTCGCTCGCTTCATCGACTGCATCAGGAGATGTTCCAGCCATCTTCAATTCTACTCCCATGGAATGCAAATGGTCAAGCTGGCTTTGTATCGGCAATGCAAGGTTGATTGCTGTCTGTCCGCCGAATTGCAAAATTATGCCATCTGCCCTTTCCCTAAGGAGTATTTCGATAACTGATTCAAGAGTTAAGGGGTCGAAATAAAGACGATCGCTAGTGTCGAAGTCAGTTGATACTGTTTCAGGATTATTATTGATTATAATGGCCTCATGCCCCATATCCCGTATCGCGCCTACTGCATGGACACAGCCATAATCGAATTCAATTCCCTGGCCTATCCTAATTGGCCCCGATCCTATCACCACCATTCTCCTGACTTCTTTCGAGGATTCTGTTTGGACCCTGTCTATTCCTCTTGAGGCATTGCCACCCTCATATGTCGAATAATAGTAGGGAGTTACTGCAGCGAACTCAGCAGCACATGAGTCGACCATCCTGAATACCGGGTGTATTCCTAACGAGTGCCTGTGCTTCGTCATCTCGGAAACGACGGAGGCATCTAGCTGTGGCTTGAACCCATTCATCGCATCGACGATATGTGCGTCTGAAAAGCCGTATCCTTTCCATCGCCTGATTGAGTCTTCTTCGATTTTTTCTATATCTGAAGAGATGCCGGCCTCGATAATCTCTGCTTCGATTGAAGCCATTGTCGAGAATCTGTGCAGGAACCACCTGGTTATTCCCCCAGAAATTTCTCTAACCCTCTCTATGTCCCACCCTCTCCTGAATGATTCAAAGAGTGCAGCCATCCTACGGTCGGATGGTATGGATAACCATGTTTCTAGAGTCGCATCATCAAGGGGTATCGCGGCCCTCTCATCCATTGTCTCCCCCCCAGATGCATCCGCCATTGTAAGTGGGCGTGGGTGGGGTGAGCCGTATTCTAGGCTAGACCATGCTTTCAGGAATGCTTCTTCGAAGCCCCTTCCTATTGCCATTACTTCGCCAGTGGACTTCATTGATGTCCCGATGGTCCTGTCTGCGGTTCTGAATTTGTCAAAAGGCCACCTAGGTATTTTTACAACGCAATAGTCCAATGTCGGCTCAAACGCAGCCGTGGTCCCTTCTCCGGTGATAGGATTCGGTAACTCATCGAGCGTGTAGCCAACAGCGATTAACGCCGCCATCCTAGCAATCGGATAACCAGTCGCCTTAGATGCCAGGGCGGAGGACCTTGAGACTCTCGGGTTGACCTCTATAACTCGATATTCGCCTGTTGACTGTTCTACAGCAAACTGGACATTGCAGCCTCCCTTTATGTTCAATCTTCTAATTAGTTTGAGTGCTGCATCCCTGAGATTCTGATGATCCCTGTCTGACAGAGTCTGTTGGGGTGCGACTACAACAGATTCCCCTGTATGGACGCCCATTGGGTCCAGATTTTCCATCGTACAGACAATTATTGCATTATCTGATGTGTCACGCATAACCTCGTACTCATGCTCCTGCCACCCTAGGATACTTTCCTCGATGAGAACCTGCCCTATGGAGGAGTGCAGTATGCCCTGTCTTGCTATCTCAACGAGTTCCCCCGTATTGAATGCAGTGCCGCCCCCGAGGCCCCCTAGCGTAAACGCTGGGCGTATTAGCAGGGGGTATGCTCCGAGATCTTCTGCTGCAGCTAGAACCTCGTCTATCGAGCTGCAAGCTATCGCACGGCACACGGGGAGATCTATTTCTTCGCAGACTTTCTTGAATCGATCTCTGTCTTCGGCATCATCTATTGCCTGTAGATCGCACCCGATTAATTCCACACCAAGTTTTGCCAGTGTCCCCTCGTGGGCTAATGCTGTGGCTATGTTGAGTGCTGTCTGGCCGCCCATCCCGGCGAGAAGTGCGTCCGGCGATTCGATTTCCAGTATTCTTGCGACGACTTCGGGCAAAAGTGGCTCAATGTATATTTTATCTGCCATCTCGGGATCATTCTGTATTGTGGCTGGATTGGAATTGATGAGTATGACCTCATAACCATCATTTCGAAGTGCTCGGCATGCTTGTGAGCCTGAAAAGTCAAATTCTGCAGCTTGACCTATTCTGATGGGCCCCGATCCAAGTATCACGATCCTCTTCAGATCATCTCTCCGAGGCATTAGGCTCTACTCCTGACTTCCAGGGTGGAATTCAAATGGTCGTCAACGATATCTGAAAACCGGTCGAAGAGCAGGGACGCGTCATGAGGGCCGGGACAAGCCTCGGGGTGGAATTGAATTGTGAAGCATGGCCTATCTATGAGGTCTAGGCCTTCTACGGTCCCGTCGTTTGCGTTGACGTATCGTACCTCAAATTTACTTTCTAAGATATTCTCATTCGAGTCTGAATGGGCTCCAGAAGGATGTGGTGCGAGCATTCCCTTGGCTGGATCTTCGACTGCAAAGCCGTGATTCTGACTGGTGATATGCACTTTGTTGGAATGTAGGTCAAGGACAGGTTGATTTGCACCCCTGTGCCCATATCTGAGCTTGTATGTCCTGAGGCCTGCTGCCAATCCCATTAGTTGGTGCCCAAGGCATATTCCCATGACTGGGAGTCCTGCCCTAACAGCCTCTGCCAGAGTGTTTCTGGCATCACTAGCAGCACCGGGATGTGCAGGGTCCCCGGGCCCATTTGAGGCGAACAATGCTACTGGCTTCCAATCTGAGACGATGTTCTCGAATGGTAAACTCGCTGGGCACCACACGACCTCGAATCTGCTACATAATTCTCGGAGAATATTGTACTTAATTCCACAGTCTAACACGGCAAGTCTGGGGAGTGGCTTGCCCTCTTCATCGCTGGCCCCAGGATTGAGGATAGCGGCATGGTTCAGCGTTACTTCTCCCACCAGATCTTCTTGATCAGGAGGGTGCATGCTTTCGAGTCTCTTCTTCAACTCATCTTCACGGTCGATGGGGCCGAATATTGCTAGAAGCGTTCCGTGTTCCCGTACTCTACGAGTCAAAGCTCGAGTATCGATATCGCATATGCCCGGGACATCGTGGGATCTGAGGAAATCGTGTACGCTGCCAATCGAGTCCCTGTGATCTGGATTGACCATGAGTTCTCTGCATACTATCCCGCGAGGATGTATTCCGGAAGATTCGCTTGTTCCGGGGTGTATTCCGTAGTTGCCGAGTAATGGCCAAGTGAATGTTAGAATCTGGCCAGCAAAGGACGGGTCTGTCATACTCTCCTGATATCCACACATACCGGTAGTGAAGACGAGTTCTCCTTCCCCTGTAGAGCAAGAGCCGAAGAGGCGCCCCTCCGCCCTAGTGCCGTCTGCTAGAAGCAACACCCCTGGTGGTCCCATAAACGGTTCTTCGGATGTATTTTTGAGGAGTTTGTCAGCAGCATCAGGGAATGATGGGGGGTCTATAACGCCCTTCTGATTGAGGCCGGGGCTGAATCCACCGGGGTGAGGAGGCCTCGACATCGAGTATGATGCCTGAATGCGATTCTTATACATTCACGACACGTCGGTATTTTTTTCATCGACAACATTCTTCCCTTCTCTTGAGGGTATGACTCTTATTGAACCGCCTTCAAATCGGCTCTGTATGGCAACAGAACTGTGCCACTGCGAGAGTGCGACTGCCAGAGCTGCAACTTCTGAATGTGGTTGATTTCCAACGGCTACATTGTGGTTTGAGATGCCAAATAGCTCCCCGGGCACTTTCGCGCCGCCGACGACTAATGCCACTGGACGATCTCGCCGAATCTTCGGAAGCGCCTCTGAAACTTCCTCCCCGTACATGGTGAGATGTACTATGATTCCCGGAGGCCTCTCTTTTGTTCCTTTTTTGAAAGATTTCAGATATGCCATCGGTCTTGATTCGTATCTTGCTGAAAAGGACCCGCCGAAACGTTCTGACACATTATTCCAAGTTTCAATGATGCTCGGATCTTCATCTCCGCATAGAACAATTCCATCAGCCCCGAGCGCCCTAGCAGTGAGGCCGAGATGGGATGTAATTCTCTTGTCTCGATCTATACGGTGCCCCAATCTGACAACCTCTAGCCAGGGTAAATGCTGTTGGACCACGAGTCACGGGAAGGGTGGGGACACATCATCATCACCCTCATCGGAATCATCCACCATCTCAAAGACATCGAATGGGAGATAGTGGTGCTGTCCGAGGACCCAAGACAGTAGTATCGCGCTTATCCCGCTCATAGTGGATGCATAAGTGAGCGCAGATAGCACGGCTAGACGCCCCGTTGCAGTCAGTGCGACACCCGCTTCGTCTATCGGCCCTATCAGGAAAAGTCCTAGTGGCTCTATTACAAGATAGGCTACCAGCAGAGCAGTGGCGCCTCCGGTGAGAAGAAGTGCTGGATTACCCCTGTAGCTCCCGAGTGCGAAAACAAATGCGGATATTAGGACCAAGATCGGAACCATGATGCTGATCGAGTGGAATTGCATGCCAATCAGAGATGTTGGGATATCTTGATCTCCGAGTTGGGCGCCGCCTTTAGCAACGGTGATCCACCACATTAGGCCTACTGCCATGGCGTAGGCCCCGGATTGCAATCCAGCATTAGTCATGAGTGTGCGCATGTGGTGTGGATCTCTTGGCCTATGCCTCACAACAATGGATTGCATGAGCTCCATAGTCTCCGGCGAGAGGGGTTCCTCCACAGGGTTATCGGCACCGCCCTCCTCCATCATTGGCCTCCATCGTCTTCCATCACATCATAAAGCCAACGTTGTTTCCAGCACACGTGAGGGCGGACTTGGAGGGTGGAGCGTTCACCGAGGGGATTCGTCCCCCGGCACTTATGGGCGTCGTGAATGTGACTCCAGACTCATTCCACCCAAACTCTCGATCACGTGATTCATCTCATGCTGTGTCTCGAGGAATTTCGATGATGGACGAGGGTGCCTCGATAATTGATATCGGGGGCGAGTCAACTAGGCCGGGTGCCATTCCGGTGGGCGTAGAGGATGAGCTTTCTAGGACCATTCCCGTGATTGAAGGCATCTTGCATGAGAGGCCTGATGCATTCATATCGATAGATACTAGCAAGCCTAGAGTTGCTAGCGAGGCTCTAAGAAAGGGCTGTCGCATGATTAATGACGTAACCGGCGCAGAAAATAAAGAAATGATTGAATTAATTTCCGATGCGGGAGCTGAAATTTGTGTCATGCACATGAAAGGCGAACCGCGAACCATGCAAGTGGATCCCGTATACAGCGATGTGGTTTCAGAGGTTGGCGACTACCTAAGCGGCAGGGTAAATGCTCTGCTTGAAGCAGGTATACCTCCAGAGGATATACTCGTAGATCCTGGAATTGGCTTCGGTAAACGTCTCGAGGATAATATTGCATTGCTGAAGGCGGGTCGGAAAATAGTGCCGAGGAAGGATGTAGGGCTGCTTTGGGGCGTCAGTCGTAAGAGGATATTTTTGGATCTTCTGGGGCGGAAAGATAGCAATGAAAGGCTTTTCGGGACGCTTGGTGTTGCGGCTTCTGCGGCATATTCAGGTGTCGATGTCCTAAGGGTTCACGATGTGCTGGAGCATGCGGATCTTCTCAAAGCGATGACTTCGACGATAGGAGGCCAATGAATGAGTGACACTGTAATCAATCTCGATGATAATGTCAGAGTCGTAGGTACCGCACATGTCAGTAGGACATCGATAGATTTGGTACAGGAGCAAATTTCAGAATTTGAGCCGGATATTGTTGCTGTTGAATTGTGTGAATCAAGATTGAAATCGCTGGAGAATCCTTCTGCATTAGACAATGAAGATCTTCTCTCCATCATAAAAGACGGTCGTTCTGGCATGATATTGCTTCAGTCCGCTCTTGCTAGTCAGCAAAGAAGGATGGGGATTGAACAAGGAGAGAAGCCTGGAGCAGAGCTTCTTCGAGCCATTGACCTTGCGAATGAGATGGAGATATCTGTTGAATTGATCGATCGGGACATAGTTACCACTCTCAGAAGAGCTTGGAAGAAGATGGGGATTATGGAGAAATTTCGTGTCCTCAACGCCCTCCTCTGGAGCGATGAGGAGGAAGATGGCGAAGACATAGAGGCATTGCTCGAAGATTCGGATATGCTCAGTAAAGTCCTGGAAGAGGCTCGCGATGTTGCTCCCAAGGCAGGCGTTGTTCTGATTGATGAAAGAGACCGGTATATGGCTAGCAGGATACGTCAAGTATCGGAACAAGGAAAGGTACTGGCGGTCGTAGGTGCTGGTCACTTAAGCGGAATTAAGACAGCGTGGGAAACGCCGCCTGATGAAGACGCTGGCGAGGTCATCTCAAAGCTGGATGTAATTCCAACCCCCTCGAGATGGCCGAAGATTCTGGTGGGCGCTATCCCGGCGATTCTCGTCGGGATTATTGGGTGGATGTGGCTGCAGGGGGATTTAGAGGGCATAGGAAATACTCTCGGATACTGGATGATAGCAAATGCTGCCTTTGCTGGCCTAGGAGTAGCCATTGCAGGAGGGCATCCTCTTTCGGTATTGGTAGG
>Ga0207993_1001046_pt1 | contig 10898 bp, 10 predicted proteins | sample ETN01SmetaG_2_FD_185791 | JGI IMG/M metagenome (GOLD analysis project Ga0207993, IMG submission 185791) | Marine microbial and viral communities from oxygen minimum zone, Eastern Pacific Ocean - ETNP2014F12-01SV265 (SPAdes) (version 2) | ecosystem: Environmental > Aquatic > Marine > Oceanic ...
CTGGAAATCAGGGTGGAGTCGGGTTCCAAAGGCATCAGGAAACCGCTCCTAATTCCAGCACCTCATCCCCAACCCGCTCTGCCTGGCGGGAATCATGAGACACCCAGATCCAGGTTCGTCCGGGAACCTGCTTCTGCCATTCGTTCAAAAGTTCTTCCATCTTCTTCGATTTTGACTCGTCCAGGGCTGAGGCAGGTTCATCCAGGAGAAGCAAATGGGGATCAAACTGGAGCATCCTTAAAAGTGCGGCCAACTGTCTTTCTCCCCCTGAAAGTTCCACAGTCTGTTTACGGGCAAAATCGGTTGGAAGTTCGAGCATCTCGAGCCATGGCTTGAACCGTGAGGAATCAAAGTGTTGATTGCTTCGTTCCCGGAAATCGAACGGCATCCGCCAATTCTTTTCGACGCTTCCTTCCTGAAACGCAGGACGCTGGGGAAGAAGCGCGACTTGAGTCCGGTATTCCGGCATCTTCCATTGATTTTGATCTCGATCCTGAAAAAACACCTTTCCATGGTCCGGGTTTTCCAATCCTGCCAATACCCGAAGAAGCAGTGTTTTTCCGGACCCGGTGGGCCCCTTAAGCACGATCCTCGACCCTGCCTCTACCTTGAGGTTGAGATCTTTCCAGATCCAACGGTTTTCCAGCCGGCGTCCCAGTTCTTGCGTTTCGAGAATGAACGAAGATTTCATCATCGTCTGAACTCTGTCGGGCTCATTGGCATTACCCTGTTTCCAATAGCTGACCACTGGCTTCCGGAATAGGCTGTTCGAGATGTTTGTCCGAGACTTGGACTTGACATGGTTAAATGACAAAGGTTAGGAAATAGAATTTGAAGGGATAGGGTCAAGTTTAATTTTTTTGATTGTTGAAAGCATTTGAATCATGGTCATCCTTCAAGCGGGCGATTGTAAGTCTTTTGGGTTTTGCATGCATCAACCATCTTTTACCCTTTCATCAACATGATTTATACTCAACAACTATTCTAAATAGGATTTATGAATTACAGAATTTTGTGCTTGGTTTTGCCGTTCATCATGCTTTTTTCTGCATCTTCCGTGTTTTCTGCAGGCAGCGATTCCGATGATTCGTCTTCGTCAGCGGATACCTTGGATGTGAACTATCTTAACGGGAAAGAACAAGTTGCGAATCAGGATTACCAGGCAGCCATTCGGTATTTGCTGAAAGCAGTTGAAACGGATCCTGAAAACGCAGATGTCTATAATTTACTCGGCTATAGTCATCGCAATTTGGAAATGAACGATAAAGCCTTTGTTTATTATGAAAAGGCATTGTCTCTCGACCCACGTCATAAAGGAGCCCATGAATACATTGGGGAACTTTACCTGAAACTGAAACAGCCTGAAAAAGCAAAAGAACATCTCGCAAAGTTGGACAGCATCTGTTTTTTTGGCTGCGAGGAATTTGATGAACTGAAAGAGGCCATTCAGGATTACGAAAAAAATAACTGAACCGAAAGTTTATCAAACTCAAAAAATTTCAGTGGGAGTCTCTCACCTGCCCGATAACCCTTTCCCTTCTCCATCATCCAGTTTGAACTTGCCAAGCAGATGAACATAAAATATTTTTTTGTGATGAAATTACATCCCTTTTAAGCAGCCTTCCCTGAGTGCATGAATTCACTGTTGCAGCAAAGACTGCGTCAGTTCCTGGTCCATTCCTATCTTTATTACAAACTTGACGAATCGATCATCAGCGACACCGAATATGATCGAATCTGTATGGAATTAAGGGAATTGCTGAAGAAACATCCTGAAGCGGACCTGCCTTTCAGGAAAATTGCTGAAAAAGCGCTTGGCGATGAAGCCAGCGGGTACAGCATTCGCCAATACCCTCCGTCCATCATCAGTGCATCGATGCATTTGCTCTATCAGAATAATTATCGGCAGCAAATGTCTTTTACTCATTTTCTGGAACGTTTCGGGGCCAGGGTCGCAACGGAAAGTCATGGTTGAAGATTTAATGACAGAGTCTTCGCTGACGGATTTGAGTCAGATCGGCTACCGGATAAGAAGCGAACGTGAAAAAAACGGATGGTCGATTTCAGAAGTTTCTGCTTACCTGCGGATCAACGAAAAAATCCTGAAAGCGATCGAAGAGGGACGAACCGAGGAAGGGATTGCCCCGGTTTTCATGCGGGGTTTCATCCGTTCCTACCTGAGGTATCTCAAGCTCTGGGATGATTCCATGGACACCCCCCTGCAGAACACCCCGGAACTGAAACAGAATGCAATTAAACCGGTGTTCCAGAAAAGCAGGGTTCCCGAGGAATCCAATTTTCTGAAGTATTTCACGGTTCTGCTTTTTGTACTTGGCTCGGGCTACCTGATATACGCTTATTATTTTGCACCGGAAATCGTCCCTGATCCCATCCCTGTTGCAGAACAGGAAATCACCGAGGAGCCTCAGCCAACGCCTCAGGCTGAAGAAGAATTGGTGATAAGTAAAGAATCACCAGCCTTGCCAGCTCAAGCCTCTGAGGTTTTGGAAAGCATTGCAGCCCAAACCCTTGATCCTAAAATTGAAGCCGCTTTAGCAGATCCCCTGGATTCAAACCAGGATCCGATTCTCCGGGAAACCTTGGATAATCCGGAAGTTCCTGCTGATTCCGGGAGAACTCCTGCCAATCCGGAACTTCCTGAATCGTCAACTGAAGGGGAAGCGATGCAATCCTTTGTAACCGAACCAGAGGAAAACAAACCCCTGCCTCTTCCACCAATGGAACTGCTGATCAGTGCCACAGAAAGGACCTGGATGTCGATTGCATTGGATGGTGATGAGTATCTGGATGTGCAGTTCGATGCTGGAGAAAGTTATATCTGGGAAGCGAAAGAAAGTTTCCGACTGACCCTGGGCAACACCGCTGTGATGTACATGATGCTGGATGGCAGGGAAATCGAATTCGACCGGAGTAAAAGCCTGCTGGAGGATTGGGTCATCCATTCCAACCCGAACCAATGATCCCGTCCTCCTGAAAGCTGATGTTAGAAAATTCTTTAGCAAATACGTCACAAGCAACGGATGCCTGGATCAATCATCATGATTCATCCTCTGCTGCTTTTTCCAAAAACAAGAAGCATGATTGGCAAGGGAAACCCTATCATCCCATCAGTCGGCATTATCGTGAATGTTTTGGAACCAAGGTTTTCAAAGTCAGCGTTTCGGTCGCCGAGACCTGCCCGAACCGGGAGGGTCTGAACGGGAGCAAAATCTGCAGTTTCTGTGATGAGTGGGGATCGGCGGCTTACCATCTCGAACGTGACAAACCGCTTTCGGAACAAATCAAAATCAACCGTGAAGCCATCCGCAAACGTTATCGGGCCGAGCGTTTCCTCGTCTATTTCCAGGCCTATACCAACACCCTGGGCAAAGTGCAGAAATTACAAGATTGGTTCGATGCTGCTCTGATGGAAAAAGATGTGGTGGGAATTGTCCTGGGAACACGGCCTGACTGCCTTCCCAGCAGAGTCTTGAAGCTTTTCCAGGAATACTCCGAACGAACTTATCTGTCCGTCGAACTTGGAATCCAGACCCTGGATGATGATCAACTCGACTTCCTTTCACGCGGACATGACTCGCAATGTTCCCTGGACGCTATTGACAAGCTGAAGGAAATTCCGGGATTAAATGTCTGCACTCATCTGATCTTCGGGATTCCGGGAGAAACGGATGAGCAACTGATTGAAACTGCCAGAGTGCTATCCGCAAAAAAAATCGATGGTGTGAAACTTCACAATCTTCATGTCCTTCAGGGGACTCCCCTCGAACAAATCTTCGGTAAAGGGGATTTTGCCCCCCTGAGCCTCGAGGAATACACCCGCAAAGTTGCACTCTTTCTCGAATATCTGGATCCTTCTGTAGCAGTCCACCGACTTGCGGCGGTTGCATCACGCTGGAATGAATTGTTGGCTCCGGAATGGAATCGTGAAAAAATGAGACCAATGCAGTTTATTGAAGACTATATGCTGAATAACCAAATGTTTCAGGGCAGATTGAGCTAAAAAAACCTCTTAAATTTGCCACAGACAAAACCGATCCTTCAACCAGGAGTCCGTATCTGAATAACACAGCCCCTTCCGAAAAAAACCTCTCTTCAGCAAACTCTGTTGAAGAAAAGGACCGCACCCCAAAAGTCCTGTCAGATCTTATCCTGGAACAACTCCAGGAAGCCAAAGCACTCCAAATATGCCGTATTGATTTGCAGGGAAAATCTTCCCTGACCGACCTGCTTCTGATTTGTGAAGGAAGGTCTCATCTTCATTCCAGAGGCATCGCGGAGCGTGTTCTGGAATCACTGAAAAAAACCGGTATCCGTCCCCAGGGGGTTGAAGGAGAAAGAGAAGGCAACTGGATCCTGTTGGATTATGGTGAGGTGATCCTTCACGTCTTCCATCCGGTCATTCGGAAATATTATGACCTCGAAGAGCTGCATTCCGGATCGCCTATTGAAACCTGGAATGATCCGGCATGAATGATGAAAACAAAATTCCGGAATGGGCCCCTGCTTTAGAAGATTTGAAACTCGGTTCAAGGGTCCGCTGGAATGAATCCCTGAAACGATTCAATACCTGGAGAATTGGCGGGCCTTCACGTGGTCTGGTCGATGTCGAAACCGAGGAAGACTTAGCCAGACTGCTCCCCTTTTTAAACAAAAATGATATTCCGTGGTTCCTGATTGGGAAAGGATCCAACCTGCTGATTCATGACCGAATCTGGGAAGGAGTGATCCTTCACCTCACGGGGGATTTTAAAAGCTGGCAGCCCCAAGAGCATCCGCAAACCGTCTGTGCCGGTGCAGCACTGGCTGATGTCACTTTTGCACAACGATGTGTTAGTCAGGGGTGGTCCGGGATGGAATTCATGATCGGTATTCCGGGAACCATCGGCGGAGCCGTAGCCACCAATGCAGGAGCCCATGGTGGAGAAACCAGCGAATTTGTCCGAAGCATCCGCTGGATGGATCTGGATGGTATCGTCCATCAGGATCAACGTGACGCTTTTCAGTTCGCCTACCGTTTTTCAGAACTTGACGCCAAACAGGGCCGGGTCGTGATCTCTGCAACCTTTGAGCTTGCTGAGGAAGACCCTCAACAGGTAAAACAAACATTATTGGAGTGTCAGCGCTTTAGGATGGAGAAACAACCCTACAACCAGCCAAGCTGCGGATCTGTTTTTAAAAATCCTCCCCAGGATTATGCGGCAAGGCTGATTGAATTAAGCCGATTGAAAGGTAAAGTTCGCGGAAGGGCTCAGGTCAGCCCCAAACATGCGAACTTCATTGTCAATCTGGGTGATGCCGCATCAGATGATATTCTTGGGTTGATGGACGAGATCCGGGAGCAGGTCTACAGGGATCATAAGATTGATTTGATTCCTGAGGTGCAAATCCTGCAGTAAGTGTTATGTTGAAATAAACAACCCTTTTCCAAATCGGAACCGAAGCATTATGCAGGACTGGAAACAACATAGCAGCAGGCGCTCCCCCTACCGCAGACAACGTTCCAGTTCCATCAGTGTCCGTAAAGATCGCGGAAGTACTTTCATCCAGGCAAAATCCAGTGTTCTCAAGGACCGGCCCCGCAGGAAACTGATTTCTTTTTTCCGCAATCCATTCAAGGAGCATCCTGAACCGGAACTGCTGAGAATGAAGCTGAGGAATGGGATTCGCAAAGTTTTCGGCATGCTGATCCTGTCCGGAATGCTCTGGCTCAGTGGAGGCACGGCCTATCTCGGTTGGAGTTATTTCCAGCAGCCCCTGAAAGATGTGCGAATCAGCGGCAACCAACTGCTCGAGCCTGCCGAAGTCCTTAAAATCAGCGGGCTGCAACCCGGAATATTACTCGCAGACCTAGACCCTTACCTGGTCGCAAGCCGCATACAGAGCCACCCTATTGTAAAAAAAGTGGATGTCCGCAGAGAATTTCCCGGCAGCCTGCATCTGGTGCTTTTCGAGCAGGATCCTTTCGTGCTGGTAGAAAAATCTGATCCAAATCAATACCTCCCAGACAAATACTGGCTGCTGAACCGTGAAAAACTTGTACTGAAATCGATTCCAGCAGGAGTCATTGCTACCCCGGAATTTCGTGATTTCCCCCGGATCAAAGGACTTTCTGATCCGGGCATCACTTCCGGAGTCAAATGGAATTCGTTGGCACTCGAAAGAGGCCTTCAGTTTTTGGAGACCGTCGGAACTTGGGCTGAAAAAACTCAACCTTCCTCTGCCGGAAATCTAGAGGACCTTCCTCCTTTGTTGCCAAGCTTGTCTAGTACCAAGGGGCTGGTACTGGATCTGACTGACCCTCTCAACCTGATGATGCGCTGGAGATTCAGTGCCGAAGAATCGGGGAAGGAGGTGGCGCAAAAAGACAAGAGCCTAAAACCACTCAGTTCACCGGTGCTGGTTCAGTTAGGCCGGGATCAGTATGCCGAACGGTTAAAAAGGCTGGAAGAACTGCTCCCCGGCCTAATCAAAGAACATCCGGAAATCAAAAGCATCGACCTGCGCTATCCAGACCGGGTCACCCTGGTTCCCTGACCCCAGGAACCAAAACCATTCTCTCTCCTGCAGGGCCGTTACGTTCATTCGTAACCGGCTGGTTGATTCAGCCATTAAATACTGTTTTCTGAATATTCATAAAACAGGATCTATTCCTGTTTAGGGAACATGAGACTGATCGAAAGAGTTTGTGAAGAAAACCTGCTGAACCCTCAAGTGCTAGCTTCAGCAAACGAGAATTCCCAGGTCAAGTCCGACATGGGACAGGTTCAGCGGCTATCCAAAATGAATCTTTTGGATGAAGACTCACTGTTGAAACTATTTTCTTCCAGGTACGGCATCCCAATGCTCTCGGAAGCTTCCCAGGTGGTAAAAACAAGACCTGAAGTTGATCAGGTGAAAACCATTTTTGAAGCCACTCAGATCCTCCCCATTCTTTCAGGAAACAGGGATGGCGCGCTGCTTGGAATCAATTCAAACTGGCTCGATATCTCAAAATTCGAATTTCACTACGGGGAAGACCTAGACTGGTATCTTGCATCCCGGGATCAGATCAGCAGTCTCCTGGAAAAAGGAGAACTCCCTGATGAAAAATCGAAGGAAACCGTTTCCTCGCTGATCCAACGGTTGCTTGAAAAAGCCATCAACCTTAATGCATCAGACATCCACCTGGAACTCCAAAAGGATTTTCTCAGGGTTCGTTTCAGAATCGACGGTGTGCTTCAGGAGATGGGAAAACTTTCTAAGGAACTGAGTCCCCAGATCTTCTCCCGAATGAAAATACTGGGAGACATGGATATAGCTGTTCAGAGACAGCCACAGGATGGTCACTATTCCTACCTTGCCAAAAACCACAGCCATTTCGATCTCAGGATATCGACCATTCCAGCTCAAAAAGGGGAGAAAATGGTTCTGAGGCTGTTGGACCAGATTCCCGTCACCCACAATCTGGAGGCATTGGGTTTTTTTGAAGAGGATTTGAGCGTGCTAAAAAATGCATGCCGTGCCGCGAGCGGGATGGTGATCATGGTCGGCCCCACAGGAAGCGGTAAAACCACGACCCTTTACGCGATGCTGAACCTCATCAATTCTCCCTCAAGAAACATCCTGACCATTGAAAACCCGGTAGAATATGAGCTTCCAGGAATCACTCAGATCTCGATTGATCCCGATCAGGATCTCGACTTTTCCAAAACCCTTCGTGCAGCCTTGAGGCAAGATCCTGATGTGATCCTGATTGGTGAAATCAGGGATGAAGAAACCGCTGAAATTGCTGTAAAAGCGGCATTGACAGGACATCTTGTCCTCACTACCCTTCATAGCCGAGACGCATTGACGGTCATCCAACGTTTAAAAAACCTCGGTATTTCCGCAGACCTGCTTTCTGAAACACTGAACCTGATCGTTTCCCAAAAATTAGTCCGCCGACTCTGCCGACATCACCGGAGAGAGAAAAACTGCAGAAACTGCCGTGGAACAGGTTACCACGGTAGAACCCCGCTTTACGAAATCCTGAAGTTGGATCAAAACTTTAGAGATCGAATCCGGGAAAATGTCAGCGGTCCGGCTTTACTGGAAGGAATCGAAGGAGTGTATTTTCGGGGAATGAAGGAAACTGCCGGATTGCTTTTGGAACAAAGAATCACGGATAAAAAGGAACTGCGTCCGCATCTGGAAGGTTTTTAACTAATTTTTTCAAATCATGAAAAAAATACTCAGTCCTCAAGCATAATCGGCCTTAGCGCTTGACGTATGTTTTCAGGGACTCGGACAGGCCTGCGATTTTCACGATCGACATAGACATGCACAAAATGCCCTGAAGCGGCAGGTTCCGAGTCATCTTCAATGAATAGACCAACTCGGTAGGTAACACTGCTGTTTCCAATCTTTTCCACAAGCAGTCCTGCTTCAATGACCTGCGGGAAACTCAACTCCCGATGAAAGGTGCATCCGCTTTCAACAACGATCCCGATTGCATCCTGACTGCGGATGTCTTGTCCTGTTGCCCGAATCAGGTTGCCGTTGACCGCCGTATCGAAATAGGAATAATAAACAACATTATTGACATGACCGTAGATGTCATCATCCATCCAGCGGGTTGGGATTTTGCTCCAAGCCTTTAAATCTTCACGATTCCATTTCATTTCATTTTTTTCTGAAGATATGTTCCTTCAAAGAGAACAAAAGCATGCAGGTTCTTCAAGCAGTTTTAAAGATGATAGCATTCTCCAATGAGGAAATTTTGTTTATCCATAGATGATTCGATGGGTTAAAATAGAGAGGAAATTCTTGCATTTCCCATACGAATCACTGTCCCTTGCGCAAGCTTCGAAACTGTGACAAGCTTCAATCGGTTGATCTCAATGAACCTTTCCAAATTCTTCAGCTCCACTACGATGAAGGGTTCATTCCTACATAAAGACAAGTCCTGATGAAAACACCCTTTACATGTCACATTCTGATTCCAGAAGATTTGAGGGAAAATCCTCTTTTCCAGATCCCTGAAGGAATCAAACAGGAACTGACCTGCGAGTATTACCAAACGGTTTCTCCAAAAATGATGGAATGCGGCCATGCCATCCAATTGGTTGTTCTTCATGAAGAAGCATTCGAAAGTTGGCGCCAATTCAAAATTCCCCAGAAATTGACTACAGGAGTATTCCTTCTAGATGGTGAAACCGGGAAAACGCTTCCGAGTTCTGAGGTGGTCATGGCCTGGGTCAACCCTGCCACCATCAGTAAAAGACGCTGGAATTATCTTTTCCAACAGTGTCTTCACAGGCTTGAAAAAAGACGTGAAATGTCCTTGATGGATTCCAGGATCAAACGGCGTGAGCAACAGATGAAGGAGTTGAATGAAATCGGGTTGCTCCTTTCCAGCGAAAGGGATTTAAAAAAACTGCTGCATCTGGTGGTTTCCAAATCGATACGTCTGACTTCTGCCGATGGAGGAGCCCTCTACCTGCTTGAACCAATTCCGGAAAATGCTGCCGATGCTGATGATTTTTTTGCAAACAAGGAACTGAAACTCCAGGTACTGAACATGACTTCCAGGGATGTTTCCCAGGAACATGTCCTCAGCATTCAGGAACCAAAGCACTCACTTTTAGGACAATCGATTCTAAAACGCACCTCTATCAACATCGAAGATGTTTATCAAATACCACCTGATTCCGGGATCAAATGGTACGGTCAGGAATTTGACCGGATATACAATTACACAACACGTTCCGTCTTAACCGTTCCCATGTTCAACCATCGGCAAGAGGCGGTTGGGGTGATCCAACTGATCAACTGCAAAAATGATGTAGATCAAATCCTTGATGGCATTGAAAGTGTGGATGAAGCGGTTCAAGCCTTTGAAGAATCGGATGCCAAGGCAATGGAGTCCGTTGCCTCCCAGGCTGCGGTCGCTCTTGAAAACGCAGAACTTTTCGATTCGATCCAGATCCTGTTCGATGGATTCATCAATGCCAGTGTTAAGGCCATCGAATCAAGAGATCCTACCACTTCCGGTCATTCAAGCCGCGTCGCGACCTTGACCATCGCTCTGGCCGAAGCAGCCCATCAACTGGATAGCGGACCCTTTGGTTCCCTGCGTTTTACCCATGACCAGATGAACGAAATTCGCTACGCCTCACTGCTCCATGATTTTGGAAAAATCGGAGTCCAGGAGCGGGTCCTGGTCAAATCCAAGAAACTCTATCCTGAAGAAGAGCAGGCGGTGATGGACCGCTTCCGCATGATCCGTCAGGGTATCGAACTGGAAATGACCAAAAAACAGCTTGAATACTTCATGGCGGAGTCCAGGGAAGATGCCTTGGCGAAATACGGGAATCATTCCCAGGAACTGAAAGAAAAACTTGATGAGTTGGATGACGCCCTGAAATTCATCATCAAGGCCAACGAACCCACCGTGCTTGCCCAGGGAGGATTTGAAAGGCTCCAGGATATCGGCCGCAAACTTTTTCAGCATCCCTCAGGAATCCAAACCCCCTACCTGAATGGTTTTGAAGTGGGGTCGCTTTCGGTTCCGAAAGGATCACTGAATGAAAAAGACCGCCAGGAGATTGAATCCCATGTCACCCATACGTTCAATTTTCTGAGCATCATTCCCTGGTCTGACGAACTTTCCCGTGTTCCGGACATTGCCTATGCCCATCACGAAAAACTGGACGGCAGTGGTTACCCCAGAAAACTGAATGCGGATCAAATTCCAGTCCAGGCCAAGATGATGACGATCGCCGATATCTATGATGCTTTGACCGCCTGGGACCGCCCTTACAAAAAATCGATGCCTCCTGAAAGAGCGCTGAACATCCTGGGCTTTGAAGCCAAAGACAAGCATGTGGATCAGGACCTGCTCGATCTGTTTATTGACG
>Ga0207993_1001048_pt1 | contig 10887 bp, 10 predicted proteins | sample ETN01SmetaG_2_FD_185791 | JGI IMG/M metagenome (GOLD analysis project Ga0207993, IMG submission 185791) | Marine microbial and viral communities from oxygen minimum zone, Eastern Pacific Ocean - ETNP2014F12-01SV265 (SPAdes) (version 2) | ecosystem: Environmental > Aquatic > Marine > Oceanic ...
ATGTCTGATATATCAACATTGGATAAATCCAATCTCTGAATATTTTCAGAAACCTTTGATAATAGGTTTAATTGTTTTGATCCAAAATTTAGACCATCATATTTAAGATCAATAAAATTCGATTCAACACTTATTCTCTCAACCCTAAAATCATTTTCCATAAGATTGACTAGATTCTTTTTTGAAGGTGGCTCAACATCTGCTACCAATGGTGGTAAATATGTTAGAATTTGATTTGACAGTTCATTGTCACTAATTGTTGTGAATCCATCGAATTGAGCACCACCATCAATCCACATCTTTATTAAGTTTTTTTCATTTTCAGTTAATTGAGAGTTGCCGTCTGGTGGCATATGCATCTTATCATCTAGTGGTAAATTAAGATATGTATACAACTTACTTTGTGAGGAATTATTAGCCAAAAATATTTTTCCATTTTCTCCTCCCTTTAAAATCTCTTGTTGATTCGTTAACATCAATCCGCCTTTGCTTTTTGACATGTTATGGCACTTGACACACTTTGAATCTATAATTGAAGAAACGACATCATCATATAGATGAATACTGTCATAAGTTACAAAACGAACAGTTTGATTTATCTCAGGTAATTTTAAATAATCTTTACCATGTGTAATAGAACCGCCATAATGTCCAGTTACAGTCATAAAAATTACTGCACTTACAAAGGTGTGAGCTAAATATTTATTTTCTTCATTTTTCTTATGGATATAATATATAGCTCCAATAAGTAATGTTGTTGCTATTGCGAGCCACATATGAAAATTAACCAAGGAATCATCATAATCTCCATAATACTGAAGAATAAAGCCTAAAATCGATGAAACAATTGCTGAAATAAATGAGAAAACTAAACCTAATCTAATAGGAATAGTAAGGGATATTTTAGTAAACTTTTGGTAGGAAAATAATAATAATGTAAATAAAAAAGCACCTATTGGTAAGTGTAAAACAACAGGATGAAAATTACCTAAATATTTAACTATTTCCTCCATTATTTAATTTCATATTTGGCATCTATCATTTTTTGCTCTACTGAGTCATGCAATGCATAATTGAATCCTTTTTTTAAACTATATCCAGCATGTTCACCATTTTTATTTAGAGCGATAAAACCAACTTGAAGATACTCCCATTCTGGTCTATTTTCATGAATTTTAGAAATTCTATTAACAATCTCCTTACAAGCTTCTAAAGGCGTCGCTCCTTGCCTCATTACTTCAACTACCATTGCGCTACCTGCCGTTCTTATTACAGCTTCGCCAAGTCCTGTAGCAGCAGCAGCTCCAACATCATTATCTAAAAATAGTCCTGCACCAATTATTGGTGAATCACCAACTCTTCCATGAAGTTTCCATGCAGCTCCGCTTGTTGTACACGCGCCAAATAAATCTTGATTATCATCAATTAACAACATACTTATTGTATCATGATTTTCAATATTAATTACAGGTTTATAGTCAGAACTTTTTTTCCATTTTTGCCAAGCTTCTTCAGCTTTTTTAGTGAGCAAATTTTGACTTTTAAATCCTTGCTCAATAGCAAAATCATATGCGCCCTTTCCTGAAAGCATAATGTGTGGAGTTTTTTCCATAACTAGACGAGCAACAGAAATTGGATTTTTTATGTTTTCTAAGAAACTTACTGAACCACAATCATTATTGTTATCCATTATACAAGCATCTAAAGTTACTTTACCTGTTCTGTCTGGTAATCCACCTAGACCAACAGACATCTCGTTGGGATCATCCTCAGAAACACGAACTCCGTATTCAACTGCTGTTAAACCTCCTTTCCCAGACGATAAATTATTCCAAGCTACTTTATTTGCTTCGAAGCCGTGATTCCAAGTTGAGATAATTCTTGGGCCAGAAAATTCTTTAAAATTTAAATTTTTAAAGGAAAGACCTATGCCTCCAGACGCAACAGATCCTAAAACTGTATTTTTTATAAACTTTCTTCTACTCACACAATAATTTTTAATCTATCATACCAATTTCTCTAACACCTTTGCCAGTTCTAGAGGTCAACTTGTCTCCAAGCTCGTTTCTAGCTCTTTCACCCATCTCCTCTAATTTTTTTGCAATTTCAATATTTTCATCATAGATATTATATTCTTCTCTTGGGTCATTTTTGAGGTTATATAGCTCATTACTATTTACTTTATTCATCTCATATTTAACAGGCATTCCATTAGTTCCGCCAGGCTTGCCATTTAATGACCTATAAGTTCTGGGGAAATATAGCTTCCAATCACCTGACCTTACAGCATGGAGTTCATTTTGTCTATAGTAAAAATATAACTCATCATGTGGAGAATTTTTTTCTTTTTGAGTTATTAGTGGCCATATATCTTTACCGTCAATTTTGTTTTCTGAAAGATTAGATCCTGTTAGTTTAGAAAAAGTTGGCATCCAATCAATACCCATTACTGGTTCGTCAATTACAGTTCCAGCCTTAATTTCATTGGGATACTTAATTATACATGGAACTCTTTGCCCTCCTTCCCATGCTGTTCCTTTTCCTTCTCTATATATTCCAGATGAACCTGCGTGATCACCATAAGAAAGCCATGGTCCATTATCAGATGTAAAAACAACTATTGTGTTTTCAGAAAGGTTATGCTTTTCTAATGCATCTATAACTCTTCCTACTGAAAAATCGATTTCGGTAATAACATCTGCAAATAAACCCTCCCCCGTAGAACCATCAAATTCCTTTGATGCAAATAATGGAACATGAGGTTGAGGATGAGCTATATATAAGAAAAATTGATTGTCTTTATTCTCCTCAATGAAACGAATACTTTCATCTGTGATATTTTTTGTCAAATCAGACTGGTCTATCAAAGTTTCGATAGGCTCCATATTTCTATATAATAAAAGATCCTCCGGAAAAGCATTTGGAAATTCAGGATGATAAGGCCACATATCGTTTGAGAAGAGTATCCCATAAAATTCATCAAATCCATGATTAGTAGGCATAAACTTTTCTGCATCTCCCAAATGCCACTTGCCAAAAATTCCTGTTTTATAATTATTATTTTTAAGCATTTCAGATAATAATAATTCATCAGGATTAATTCCTCGTTTTGATCTCGGTCCAAAAGCTCCACTTATGCCAAGACGGTTTGGATAACACCCAGTTAATATTGCTGCCCTTGAGGCAGAACAAACTGCTTGTGCTGCATAATATGATGTCAATTTTACACCATCATTTGCCATTTTATCTAGGTAAGGGGTGTTTATAAAGTCTGAGCCATAAGAGCTTAAGTCAGCATATGCTAGATCGTCTGTTAAAATAAAAACAATATTTGGTGGTGTTTCAGTGCTTTTGTCACATCCAAAAACAAAAATCACAATTATTAAAATCAGGTTTTTAAAGTTATATTTTTTCATCTTTTTTACTTATTAGTTTTAGAGCCGCATCAACATTATCTACAGGAAACTTACATGTATTATTTACACAGACATAAATTAAGTTTTCACCTTTAATATATCTATTTTTAAGCAAATATTTATCACTGTCTTTTTTAGAGGCAGCAATTAAAATATTTGGGAAATAACTTGAATTAATTTCTTTTGCCATCTGATAAGATTTCTTTCCTGAAATAACAACTTCAAAAAATTCATCATTATAATCTAATGCAACATTCAGCCAATTCATGTAATCCAAAGTATTAGTAATTAAATCATTGGTTATTGCATCAATCATTGATTTTCCAATATCAAAGTATTCTCTATTTCCAGTGTAATGGGATAGCAGAAAAAGGTTTTTTGACATAACTGAATTAGCTGAAGGCATAACTCCATCTTGATTTACAAATAAGTTATCAGAAAAAAGTAGAGACTGGTCGGAACTAAATCTCAGAAATGGTGATTCTGTATGATTGAAAATTGATAAAGATTTATTTATTAGTTTGTCAGCTTTGTCAATTAAATTATATTCAAAAGTAGATTGATATAAGCTTATGTAGGCAGAAATTAAATAGCTATAATCCTCCAAAAAAATGACATTATTATCAGAGGATGATAGAGATCTTTGGACTTCCAAATTATCGTTAATCAGGTTTGATTCAATTGCTTGCAGAATCTTTAATGCTTTATCTAAATATTTCTTCTCACCTGTTGATTGGTACGCTTCCGACAATCCAATAATGGATAAAGAGTTCCAAGATGTTAAGACTTTCTGATCTGTTATTGGTTTTTTTCTATCATTTTTCGATTTTCTTAAAATTTCTAATGATTCTAAAATTTTTGAATGTAAAGTCTTAGATGAAATATTGTATTTTTTTATGAAAAAATCATCATCATTTTCCCTCTTTAATACGTATTTTTTTTCCTCCCATAATCCATTTTTATTCACACTAAAGTAATCTTGAAATAATTCAAAATTTTTCCCTAATACTTTCTTTAATACATCTTTATCCCACACGTAATAATCACCTTCAATCTTTTCATCTCCAATTTCAGTAACAGCAGAAATACTCGAATACAGTAACCCGTCATTTCCACTTAAATTATTCTCAATGAAACTAAAAATATTATCAATTTCTCTTTTGTATAATTGTTTTTTTGTTGACCTATATGCTTTTGCGTAGACAGATAACATTTGTGCATTATCATAGAGCATTTTTTCAAAATGAGGTACATGCCAAATTGAATCAACAGTATATCTATGTAGGCCCCCTTCAATATGATCATTTATTCCGCCATAAGAGATATTTTTAAGTGTTAAATCAACAAAATCAGAATATTTTTTTTCTTCAAATTGATTACCTCCCCTCAAATAATAATCAATCATGGATGGTAAATGAAATTTTTGAAATGATCTCAAACCTCCATTTACAATATCCAATGAATTGAATGAAAGTTTAGTGGCATTCTTAATTTTTAGTAGTAATTCAGACGATTCGAATTTATTTTCAATAATTTCTTTTGGCTTTAAACCTACTTTCAATTTTGTAGAATAATCTAATACATCCTCATATCTAGTTTTATACAATTCATCTATTTGATTCAATACATTGATCCAGTTATCTTTTGGCAAATAGGTTCCTCCCCAAATTGGAGATCCATCAGGGAGAGCAATAATATTCATTGGCCACCCCCCACTGCCTGTCATCAATACAAGTGATTTCATGTATAATTCATCAACATCAGGTCTTTCTTCTCTATCAACTTTAACATTAATAAATTTATCATTCATAATCTTAGCAGCTTCTTCATTACTGAAAGTTTCTTCCTCCATAACATGACACCAATGACAAGATGAATAACCTACACTTATTATCATTAGTTTTTTTTGACCTTTAGCCAGACTTAAAGCATCATCGCCCCATGGCATCCAATCTACTGGATTACTAGAGTGTTGTTTAAGATATAGGCTTTTTTCATTTATAAGTTTATTCATTCTTTCTTGACTGAAATTTGGAAATGAAATTAAAAACGTAATAGCTAAAAAAAATATTTTTTTTAATGTCATCAATTAAATTAATGATTTGAAAATTAATTCCTAATTTACCTTTTAATTGTATTAATTATAAATACAAATTATAAATTATGAAAAAAGTAGCATTCCTTATAATATTTTTTCTCCTAAGTTGTAATAATTATAATAAAAAAACTCCCAATATTTTATTTATTATGTCAGATGATCATACTTCACAATCATGGGGTATATATGGTGGAATTTTACAAGACTACGTTAAAAATGAAGGAATAAAAAGACTTGAAAAATCAGGTATTGTACTTGAAAATCTATTTTGTACCAACGCAATATGTGTGCCCAGCAGAGCATCAATACTAACTGGTCAATATAGCCACTTAAATGGTGTTTATAATCTACCAGATGCTCTTGAGCCTGATTCATTGAATGTTGCTAAAATTTTAAAAAACAATGGTTATCAAACATCAATTATTGGTAAATGGCATTTAAAAAAGGAGCCAACTGGCTTCGACTACTACAAGGTTCTTCCCGGCCAAGGTTTATATAATAATCCTTTTTTCAAAACTAAAGACAATTGGGAGGATGGTTACAAGGGAGGTGTACAAGAATCCGGTTTTTCTGCGGATATAATTGGTGATAGTTCAATAGAATGGTTAAAAAAAATTGATGATGATAAACCATTTTTCTTGATGACTCATTTCAAGGCTACACATGAACCTTTTGATTATCCAGAAAGAAATAAAGATTTAAATAAAGGTGTTTTTTTCCCAGAGCCAACATCACTTTATGAATTTGATCCTGAAGATTCAGGTAGAAAACACATCGGTCAAGTTGTTGAAAATTTAACTGAAAGATGGGTAAACGCAACCATAAACAATACAGCTAGATATCCTGGAATGCCTTTCTCAGTAGATAATCTTAATAAAAGAGATACCCGGTCAAAAACATATCAAAAATTTATTGGTGATTTTCTTAAAAGCGGAGCTGCAATTGATGATAACATTGTCAAAATACTTGATTTCTTAGAAAGCAGCGGATTAATTGAAAACACTTTAATTATTTATACTTCAGATCAAGGATATTTTCTGGGTGAACATGGTTATATGGATAAAAGATGGTTTTATGAAGAGTCTGCTAGAATGCCATTTGTTATTTCCTATCCAAATCAGCTCCCAAAGGGCAAAAGAATTGATGATTTACTGTTAAACATTGATATTCCCTCATTATTTTTAGATTTTGCAGGTGTTGAACAACCAAAAAGTTTTCAAGGATATAGTTTTAAAGAAAACTTAATTTCAAGTGAATCAAAATCAAGAGAATACATTTATTACAGGTATTGGCAACATGATATAAAAAGACCTGCTCATTTAGGCATAAGGTCAAAAGACTATAAATTAATTTACAATTACGGAGAGGGGCTTGGTAAGTCTGGAACAAATAAACAAAAAACTGAACCAAACTGGGAATTCTACGATTTGGTAAATGATCCAGGTGAAAATTTTAATAGTATTGATAATCCAGATTACAAAAAAATTATAGATAAGCTGCACAAACAACTAATTATTGAGAAAAATAAAACAAAAGACTTTGAGCTTGAGATTCCACAAATATCATGATTCGAATAATACTCTTAATAGTTCTGTTTAATATAAGTCCAATTTGTTCACAAAATTTCAAGAAAATTGACAGTCTAATTGAAAATAGCATAGAACTTAAAGCTTTCCCTGGCGCTCAACTTTACTTAAAAAATCCTGATTATACTTATTCAAAATCTTATGGTTTTCATACTTATGATTCATTAATAAAAGTTGAGCAAGATCACTTGTATGATTTAGCTTCTATAACCAAGACATTGGCAGCAACTTTAGCAATCATGAAGTTGTATGATGAAAAAAAATTAAGGCTTGATGATATTATCTCAAAATACATCAAAAGATTAAATAGTTCAAACAAAAAAAATTCAAGTTTTCATGAACTTTTAATTCATCAATCTGGATGGAAACCATATATAAGTCATCAGCTATCACTTATTAAAAAAAATGGAAAATTAAAATCTAGATTTATTGATGATGAAAGCTCAAAAAAAAGGATACATGTCGCAAATAATCTATTTATAAAAAAAAGCTATTACAATAAAATTGTTAGAAAAATTAAAAGGACTAAAATTAAATCTAAAGGTGAATATTTATATTCGGGATTGTTCTTTTGCTTAGTTCCAGAAATAGTTGAAAACATCTCTGGAGAATCTTTTCAGAGTTATTTATATGAAAATTTTTATTCAAAAATTGGAGTTAACTTAACGTTTAATCCAGCTAAAAATTACCAACTAAATAAAATTGTACCAACTGAAAATGATGTTACTTTTAGGAAGCAATTGATTCAAGGATATGTTCACGACGAAACAGCAGCAATAATGGGGGGTATATCTGGAAATGCAGGATTATTTGGTAGTGCAAATGATGTCGGAAAAATGTCTGAATTATTATTAAATAAAGGTAAATTTAATAGTGAACAAATAGTAAATGAAAGCACTGTTAAATATTTTTCCAATCCAGAAAATTATAAAAATGAAAGAGCTGTTCGCGGCTTAGGATTTGACAAACCTCGCTTGACATCAAGTGGAAAAATAACGCCAAGTCAAAAATTTTCTGATTTAAGTTATGGGCATACTGGTTTTACTGGAACTTTTTTTTGGATAGATCCTGAAAAGGAGACAATCATAGTATTATTAACAAATAGGGTCTACCCATCAAGAAGTTATGAAAACTTGTATGATTTAGATGTTAGGAGAAAACTTGTAGATATAGTAATAGAAAATTAATCTCTTGAATTGATTTTAGCAAGAAGTCTAAGGATTTCCAAATACAACCACACTAGTGTCACCATAAGACCAAAAGCAGCATACCACTCCATATATTTTGGAGCTCCATTTTCTGAGGCTTCCTCTATAAAATCAAAATCTAAAACTAGATTTAGAGAAGCAATAACAACTATAAAAAGCGTGATTAAAATGCTAGTGATTGAACCATCAGTTGGACTTAAAAATGGAATTTCAAATCCAAACAAGAGGCCAATAAAACCTATTATATAGAACAACGCAATTCCACCTGTCGCAGCAAAAATTCCTAATTTGAGATTATCTGTAGCTCTTATTATTCGAGACTTGTAAGCAAAGAGTAAGGATAAGAGAATGAATGCTGTTAGACATACAGCATTAAAAACTATCCCTTCAAACTGTTGAGCATACATGTATGAAATACCTCCTAGTACAACTCCTTGACACAAAGAGTAAATGGGTGTTGTTATCGGGGCATATTCTTTTTTAAAAAAAGTAACAAAAAATGCTACTAAACCAAGACCAAAACCAACCCATACAAATGAGCCCATAAATGATGAATATGCGTAATAACCTGATGACATTAATAATAAAAGTGATAGAGCAGTTTTGTTTACTGTTCCCTCAATTGTCATTACATTATCATTGATAATTGGTCCTGAAGATCTTTCAGCACGCAAACCTTTAAAAGTATTTTTATTTAATGCTGGATTTCCTGATCTAAAAGAAAGATGTCTAGCCATTTTGAATTAAATTTGTGTTAAATTTATTTTTATGCATCGTATACTTATACTATTCTTACTCATTTCTTTCAACAATCATGCCCAAATTGAAAATGATATTGAAGAAGTATTTCCAATTTTCCCAATTTGTAAACTTATTCCGGATAATAAGCAAAATCAATGCTTTGACGAAAGCATGTTTGAACATATCGAAAAGAACTTTAAATATCCTCAAACCGCTTGGGATTTGGATCTTGAATCACTTGTAAGAATAAGGTTTGATATAAATGAAGATGGTAAAGTTGAAAATATTATAGCAAATGCTGCTGTGGTTGGAATCAGTTTTATTGAAAAAGAAGCTCTAAGAGCCGCAGAAAGTATGTTTGAAGTTGCTGCTGCTAATATAGTAAGGTCTCTTCCAGAAATGACTCCAGCAAAAAAAAATGGTGAGCCCATTAAAAAGACTTTTCAGGTAGCTGTTGAATATAAAATACCAACACAACTTGACTATGATGAAATTGATAAAGCACCCTCTTTTCCAGGATGTGAAGATGTAGAAATTGAAAAATCGAAAGAATGTTTCGAGAGCTATATAAGTGATCATATTAATAAGAATTTAAGATATCCAAAAAGAGCACTAAAAAATAATATTGAGGGTGACGTATTTATACAATTTGAAATAACAAGAGATGGCTATTTTATAAATTTTTCAACAATTGGACCCAATAAAATTCTCGAGGATGAAGCTTATAGAATCATGGCTAAACTTCCTCAAGTTAAACCAGGTGAATATCTTGAAAAAAAGGTAAGTGTTCTCTATGGCTTACCCATATCCTTCAGACTGAACTAAACACAGTATGAAAAAAATTAATCTAAAAAATAAATTCAAAAAGTTTTCTGAACATTGGTCGCCAAAAGTCATTGCTGAGCTTAATGATTATCAATTTAAACTAGTTAAAATTAAAGATGATTTTGTTTGGCATAATCATCAACATACAGATGAAGCTTTTATTGTAATAAAAGGGCAAATTTTTATTGAATTTGAAGATAGAACTGAAGAGCTTAATGAAGGTGAAATGATTATAGTTCCCAAAGGAGTAAACCATAAGCCATATGCAAAAAATGAAGCAGAAATTATGATTGTGGAACCACGAGGAGTAATAAATACCGGAAAGGTCAATGATGATTTAACTGCTCCAAATGATCAATGGATTTAAATTAAAATAACTTTAAATGGTTATATTTAATAGACATGAAAAAAATATCCATAAGCTACTTATCAAAAAAAATAAACAAACTCAATAAAAAAATTCACAGAGCAGAGGATCAAAATGAAGAGAATAAAGTTTGGTGGAGAAAAATGAAATTAGAGAAGCTCAAGCATAAACTCAAAAAAATTAGTTAAAATGTCAAAAGTTCTTTCAAAAGATGAATTAAATAAAAATATGGATCTTCTATCGAATAGTTGGTCTATCGAGGGTTTGTATCTTAAAGGTTCATATAGCTTTAATAATTTTGACAATGCTTTTTCTTTTATGAAAGAGGTTGCTGTAAAATGTGAAGAAATGAATCACCATCCAAAATGGACAAATGTTTATAACAAATTAGATATTGAATTATACACACATGATTTAGGAGGAATTACTGAAAAGGATTTTGAACTATCATCTTTTATGGATAGTACATTTCAAAAATTTAAATAATGAAAAAATTAATTTTACTATTACTATTTCTTCCGATTATTTCATTATCGCAAATTGAAGGTAAACAACATGATCAATTGATATTAAGAGGGGCTACAATAATCAACAGTACTGGTGCTCCACCATTAGGTCCTGTTGATATTGTAATAGAAAAAAATAT
>Ga0207993_1001051_pt1 | contig 10879 bp, 8 predicted proteins | sample ETN01SmetaG_2_FD_185791 | JGI IMG/M metagenome (GOLD analysis project Ga0207993, IMG submission 185791) | Marine microbial and viral communities from oxygen minimum zone, Eastern Pacific Ocean - ETNP2014F12-01SV265 (SPAdes) (version 2) | ecosystem: Environmental > Aquatic > Marine > Oceanic ...
CTTTTATATTTATTAGATTAAGAATGTTTAGAATGAATATATAGAATTATATTTTTTTATACCTTGAAAAACATTAAATAAAAAAGAACCCATAAAAATATGAGTTCTTTTTTATTTACTACTTTATTGTAAAAAGGGGTTAGTTTCCAGGAACTGCATCAACCATAATAGCTGATGTATGTGCAATATCTCCTCCACCTGATGCTGTGATAGCTATTGGATATATTCCATTACCATCTGCGTCTACCCATGAGAAAGAACTTGTAGGAAGTGATATTGATGTTTCAAAATTACCAGCTCCGTCGGAAGAAAGAGCAGATACACCTGATTTATCAACACCAACTACGTTCTTAGCAAATCCTGATGAATTGATAGCTGAAATTGTTATTTCTGAGTTTGGTGAAAATCCTGAACCTATTAGATGTACATCAATATTGTCAGCATTTCTACTCCACTCAATTGTGCTTGATCCATTTGAACCAACTGCTGTTAGCCCTGATGTTGAACCTGCTTTACCATCTTTTCCTGCTGGTCCTGGTACACCTGGAGGTCCATCAGTTCCGTCGGCTCCTGCTGGTCCTGGATTTCCTGGTTCACCTGGTAGTCCTGGTGCTCCTGGTGCTCCTGCTGCTCCTGCAGGTCCTGTAGATCCAGCACATGCATACATAAATAATGAAGCAGCTACGATCGAAATTATCAATAATGATCTCTTCATATTGGTTACCCCTTTTGTAAACAACTTGTCAAAATTATTATAACTCTGACACAGTCTAATTAAATTTTTTGTTGATTTATATTCCATCATTATACACGTAAGATAAAATTTATCACTATACAAATATTATTAAAAGCGTATATTTAAGTGAAATATACTCAAATCTATATATCATCTTATTTATTTTAGATTGTCTATGTCAAGTAAACTTGCTACAGATTGTTTGAATTTTTATGTTTTTTATCTTTTTGTATAATTTTAAAAAAATCAGACATGAATATTAGCTACAATTTATACTTTTAGTGATAAGATAATGAAATAACGAATAATAAAGAGAAAAAAGAAAGGTATAAGTCCCCATTTAAGTAATAGTCAAGAAAAAAGATTTTTGGGGTAGAAATTAGTAAATTGTCTAAAAAAAACGATCCAACACTAACTAAATTATTGAAACACGATAAAGATACTGGTTCATCAGAAGCACAAATCATATCTATGACCGGTAGGATCAATCAATTAAATGAACACTTTAAACACCATAAGCACGATCAGGCCTCAAAGAGAGGATTGCTGAAAATTGTTGGTAAAAGAAGAAGGCTTTTAAAATATTTAAAGTCTAATAATTCTGAAAAGTATGAACAGGTTATAAAATCCTTGGATTTACGAGGATAGTTTTACAATCTTATTTCTATTTCGCAGTTCCTGATTTCTTGGGGACATTTAGAAAAAATGGTAAATAATATAAAAAAATATTCATTAGATATTAACGGTAAGAATCTAGATGTAGAAGTAGGCAGAGTAGCAAATTTAGCAAATGGCTCATGTGTATTAACTCTTGGTGAAACTGTTGTTTTAGCAACCGCATCTGCTATGAATGAGGCAAAGGAAGGGATTGATTTTCTTCCCTTAACTGTGGATGTTCAAGAAAAAGCTTATGCGTTAGGGAAATTGCCAGGAGGTTTTTTTAAGAGAGAAGGTCGACCAACCACTGATGCAACTTTGGTCTGTAGATTAATTGATAGGCCACTAAGGCCCCTATTCCCTAAAACATATCATAATGACACACAAATCATAATAAGTGTTTTATCATCAGATGAAGAGAATCCTTATGATGCATTAGGAATAGTAGGATCTTCAATTTCATTAGCGATATCGGACATTCCTTTTAAAGACCCTGTTGGAGCATGTGTTATTGGATTGATTGACGATGAATTGATAGTAAATCCAACCTATGAGCAGTTGCAAGTTAGTAAGTTAGATCTTACAGTTGCAGGAACCGAAGACGCAATAATGATGGTTGAGTCTGGTTCAGAATTTGTCAGTGAAGAAATTTTGCTTGATGCTCTAAAATTAGCCCAAGAAGTTAATGGAAAAATAGTTAGATTTATAAAAGAAATAGTAGAAGAAATAGGGAAACCTAAATGGGAAATAGACGAAAATGATACTTCTCTTGAGGGTGTAAAGGAAAAGTTAACTTCTTCATATCTAGAAGATATAAAGAAAATTGTTAGATCTAAAGATAACAAAACAGAAAAAATAGAAAAATATAACTCTTTGAGAGAAAAAATCATCTCAGAAATTTCAGAAGAATTTGAAGAAGAGGATATCAATTCATCTTTAGACTCAATAGAAAAAAAAGAAATTCGAGAAGCTTTATTAAATGAGCAAATAAGACCAGATGGAAGAGACTTTGATGAAATAAGAGAATTATCATCAGAAGTAAGATATCTTCCTAGAGTGCATGGATCTGGTATTTTTACTAGAGGTGAAACTCAAATACTTAATGCAGTGACATTGGCTCCATTGGCAGATAGTCAAAAATTAGATGGATTTAATCCAATTAAAGAAAAGCATTTTATACATCATTATAATTTCCCTCCATTTTCTGTAGGAGAGCCAGGAAGAATGATGACAGGAAGAAGGGAAGTAGGACACGGAGCTCTTGCAGAAAGAGCCATAATACCAGTGTTGCCTAGTACTGAAGATTTCCCTTATACGATTCGGTCTGTTTCAGAAGCATTGTCATCCAATGGATCTACATCTATGGCTTCAGTTTGTTCTTCTTCTTTAGCGCTAATGGATGCAGGTGTACCAATTAGCTCCCCAGTTGCAGGGATTGCTATGGGTCTAATCACTGATGAAAAAGGAAAATTTGCTGTTTTGACTGACATTCAAGGTGCAGAAGATCATATTGGAGATATGGATTTCAAAGTAGCAGGAACTAAAGATGGAGTAACTGCTCTCCAAATGGATATAAAGGTCAAAGGAATCACATTTGAAATTATGGAACAAGCTCTTGCAAAGGCTAAAATAGCAAGAATGAAAATACTAGATCACATGGCAACTACCATATCTGAAGCTAGTCAAGAACTTTCCAAATATGCACCAAAAATAACAACAATTAATGTTCCTCAGGAGAAAATAGGTGCAGTAATAGGCTCTGGAGGAGCAACAATTAAAGGGTTACAATCTGACTTTGATGTTTCAATAAATATCGATGAAGACGGTAAAGTAATGATTGGAGCCAATAATTCTGAGGTTGCTGATAATGTTGTTGCTGCAATAAATGCAATAATCAAAGATGTTGAAACTGGAGATGTTTACAATGCAAAAGTCGTAAAATTAATGAATTTTGGAGCATTTGCTGAAATATTGCCTGGAAAGCAAGGACTTATTCACATAAGTGAGATTTCAACCGAAAGAGTTGAGAACGTAGAATCTGTTCTATCTGTTGGAGATACCGTTGATGTAAAAGTTATAAAGGTTGATAAACAAGGAAGAATAGATCTTTCTATTAAGGCTCTAAGCTCCTCATCAAAACATAATTCTAAATCATCAGAAGACGTAGAAAATTCTGATGATGACCACAAGCAATCAAGACGATCAGGGAAAAGGAAACAGGTTGGAGGATAAAGATGATTAAAGTAAGTGTCAATGGTGCATTAGGTAGAATGGGTTCAACAGTTTGTGAGGCTATTATCGCCGATTCGGAAACTGAACTTTTAGACTCCGTGGATTTTAATTCTAACGGACAAAAGACTCCTAATGACAAATTGATAGTTAATAATTTTGATTATCTTACAAAAGATAATAAACCAGATGTGATTGTAGATTTTACTAACCGTGATGGTTTGATGAATTTGGTGAATATAGCTTTACCTCTTGGTATATCGATTGTTAGTGGTTCAACTGGTTTGTTAGAAGAGGATTATAGTACTTTGGAGGATGTTTCAAAAAAGTATTCCTGTGGTATATTATCTGCATCTAATTTTGCTATAGGTGCAGTCCTAATGATGGAGCTTGCTTCAATAGCAGGTAAATATTTTGATTATGCTGATTTAGTGGAAAGTCATCATGAGAATAAAATAGATGCTCCATCTGGAACAGCTATTTCTATTGCAGAAGCAGCTGTGTCAAAGAGAAATAAAAATTTTCATCAAAATGAGACTGAGAAGCAGACTATAAAAAATACTAGAGGAGGCTCTCTGGGAGGTGTACAAATACATTCGTCTAGAATGCCTGGAAGAGTCGCAAGGCATGAATTAGTTTTTGGAGGCTTGGGGCAAACCTTTACAATGTTGCATGACTCAATTGACAGGCAATCTTTTATGCCTGGTGTAGTTTTAGGAGTCAAAGAAATTTTAAATAAGAAAGAGTTGGTAGTTGGTCTAGATAAAATAATGGGGATTTAAGATGAACTTAAAAAATGCAAACATTGGAATTATAGGAGCAACTGGTGCTGTTGGAGTTGAGGCATTAAAGCTTCTGTCTGAAATTAATCATCCTGCTGATAATATATATTTATTTGCTTCAGATAGGTCTAAAGGGAAAAAAATTAAGTATAAAAATACAGAACTTAGTGTAAAGACCACTGATTCAGAGGACTTCAATAAAATTGATGTGGCGTTAATATCTGTAAGTTCTGAAATTAGTAAATCACTTGCTCCCAAAATTGTAAAAAATGGAGGAGTTGTAATCGATGACGGTTCTGCATACAGAATGGAAAAAAATGTTCCTTTAGTTGTTCCTGAAATTAATGAGAATGATCTAAGCTTTCATGAAGGAATTGTGTCAATTCCAAACTGTACTACAACTCCACTGGTAATGGTTATTGATGCGATTAATTCATTGACTAAAGTTAAAAAAGTAATAGTTTCAACTTACCAAGCAGTTTCAGGTACAGGTAAAGAAGCTGTGAATGAGTTAGTAAATCAGCAATCAGGTGATCAATCAGTAGATGTATATGATTTTCCTATTGCTAATAATGTTTTCCCTCATGTAGATGACTTTTTAGAAGATGGTTTTACTAAAGAAGAGCATAAAATGATAAACGAAACTAAGAAAATACTTCACGATCAAGAAATTGAAGTCATTCCAACCTGTGTAAGAGTACCTGTGAGAATTGGACACTCTGAATCTTTATGTATATCTCTTGAAAATGACATTTCTATTGAAGAAATTGTTAATTGCCTTAATAATTATTCAGGAATTAAAGTTTTAGGTGAATCTGATGAAACTCCATATCCTATGCCTTTATATGTAGAAGGTGAAAAAGACGTTTTTGTTGGAAGAATAAGGAAAAGTTTGAATAATTCTAAAGAATTAAATTTATGGTTAAGTTGCGATAATTTGATTAAAGGAGCTGCATACAACGCTCTACAAATATTAGAATCAATGATAAAAAAAGAATTAATAAAATAATAATTAATTTAACATAATAGGCGGATGAGAGGCAAGATTATGACAGATTTAGGAAGACTAATAACAGCAATGGTTACTCCATTTAAAGACAATGGAGATGTAGATTTTGAAAGAGCTAAGGAATTTGCAAAAGCCTTGGTTAATACTGGCTCTGATGGATTGCTTATAGGTGGTACAACAGGCGAATCTCCATCAATGAGTGAAGAAGAAAAATTAGAATTATTTAAGTCAGTCAAGGATGCTGTAGGTTCTACTGCTTCAGTTATTGCAGGAACTACAGATAATAATACTAATGCTTCAATAGATTTATCAAAAAAAGCTGAAGCACTAGGAGTTGATGCAATTTTACTTACTGTGCCTGCTTACAATAAACCTACTCAAGAAGGTCTTTTTCAACATTTTAAAAAAATATCTGAATCTGTTAGCATTCCTGGTATTCTATATAATGTTCCCTCAAGAACTGCTTTAAATATGGATGTAGATACAACAATTAGGCTCTCAAAAATAGAAAATATTGTAGGAGTCAAAGAAGCTTCTTCTGATCCAGATCAAATTACAAATATTATTTCTAAGGCTGATAATGATTTCAAGATATGGAGTGGAAATGATAACGAAACATTTTCAATAATGTCTACAGGAGGTCATGGAGTTGTAAGTGTAGCATCAAACATAATTGGAAATCAGGTAAAAAAACTTATGGGATATGTTTTAGATGGACAAACTGATTTAGCGGCGACTGAACATAAAAGATTATTGCTCTTTTTCAATGCTTTATTTTGGGTTACAAATCCAATTCCTATAAGATATGCACTTAATAGATCTGGATTCCATATGGGACCTCCGAGGTTGCCAATGACTGAGGCCCCTGATGATTTTAAGAAATCATTTGATCCTGTAATGGATCAGTATGATATGGATATTTCTTGAAATAAATGAAATCTCAAAACTTAAATTCCTTCCTGTTTTTTGGTGGAGGAACTGGTATGTCCAGAATTATAAAGCCATTTATATCATCTGAGAATTTCTGTACAGAATCTAAGATTTATGCGATAGTTTCTACTTTTGACAATGGAGGATCATCTGGTATTTTGAGATCACATTATGGAGCCCCTGCTTTGGGTGATATAAGAAAAGTTTTATCTGCATTGTCTAATAAAAGTAATTCAGAATTTTTAGAATATAGATTTAAAAACGAACCTCTTGCCGGCCATACTGTTGGAAATTTATTATTATATTCATACTTGAAAAAAACAAATTCTTTAGAATCAGCTATAAAAATATATCAAGAAAAATATACAGAAAAAACTATTAATTTATTACCTTCTTCAGTGCTTTCTGCAAATTTAATTGCAAATTTTCAAAGCGAATTGATTTTTGGAGAAAGTAGAGTTGAAAAAATTTCACATGAAAAAATTGATGATTTATATCTTCTTTCTAAAGATAAATCTGAGATAAATGCAGATAAAAAAATTATAGATATTATAAATAAATGTTCATTTATATTTTTTTCTCCAGGTAGCTTTTATACGAGCTTACTTGCCTCTATGCTTCCAGTTGGAATTGTTCAAGCTATAAAATCTTCAAATGCAAAAATTGTCTTGTTTCAGAATAGAGATAAAGAAAGTTTTATGAATCATATTAACTTCATGAATTATAAACTTAATGGCTTAACTCCTGATATTATTGCATCTTCAAATGAGAGTTTAAGAACAAATTTAGAAAAAAAATATCCACAAATTAAATTTATTTATCATGATTTTTTTTCAGATAATTCAAAACTTCATGATTTTGATAAAACTAAAATGTTTTTTGAAGATTTTTTGAAATCTATATATTCTTAAGAGATATAGTTGCTTTTCTGTTAGGACCCGTTGAAATTATACTTACTGGAATCCCAACAATTTTTTCAAGACTTTCAATGAATTCTTTAGCACTAGAGTTTATTTTTTCAATTGAATCTAAATTATAAGTTGATTCTTTCCAACCCTCAAATTCTTCATAAATAGGATTTACTTTTGAAAGTATATTTTCATCTGTAGGGAAAAAATCTATTTTTTCGCCCTCATACTCATAACTTGTACATACTTTGATTTTTTCAAAATGATCTAAAATGTCTAACTTTGTTATTACCAAGGAATCTAATCCATTTATCTTGGCAGAATATTTTGCTGCAACCGCATCAAACCAACCAATTCTTCTAGGTCTTCCTGTTGTAGTTCCGAATTCACCTGCAATCTCTCTAATCTTTTCAGCCTCTTCTCCAAAGATCTCTGTTGGAAATGGGCCTTCTCCAACTCTTGTACAAAAAGCTTTGAATACTCCTAGTACATTATTTATTTCTTTTGCTCCAATTCCTAGGCCAGTTAATGAACCTCCAGATATAGAATTTGAAGATGTAACAAAAGGATAAGTACCATGATCTATATCTAGTAAAGCACCTTGAGCTCCTTCAATAAGTATGGAATTATTTTGGTCTATGCTTTGGTGTATTATTTGTTCTGTATTCGAAATATATTTGGAAAGTTTTTTGTGCCACTTATCTAAATTTTTAAATATTTCAGATTCTGAAATTTCTTCAGAACCATAAATTTCTTTCAAAATCTTATTCTTGATTTTTAGATTTTCTGAGATTTTTGATTTGATTTTTTCTAAATTATTAAGATCTCCTGCTCTGATTCCGTTTCTAGAAATTTTATCTGCGTATGCTGGCCCAATTCCTCTTCCTGTTGTTCCAACAGCCTTATCTCCTCTTTGAAATTCTTCAGCCTGATCAAGTTTTATATGATAAGGCATAATTAAGTGAGCTTTTTCGCTGATAAATATTTCGCCTGGAAGATTATTTTTTTTTATCATTTCTAGTTCTTCGATCAGTACATTAGGGTCTATTACTGTGCCTGATCCAATAATATTTTTTGTTTTCTCCCAACCTACCCCGCAAGGAACAAGATGTAATGCAAAGTTTCCAAGATCATTTTCTATAGTGTGCCCGGCATTATTACCGCCTGAATATCTTGCGACTAAATCTGCATTTTTAGCCAAGTGGTCTATTATTTTCCCTTTTCCTTCATCCCCCCATTGACCGCCTATGATGGTAGTAATTGTCATTCTAACTCCAGTAATTGATAAAAAATTAATTTTTTACTTGAATAAATTTTTCGAACATTGAGATTATATCAGTCTTTATAATTAAAGGAATATTAAAAAAATAAAAACAAATCTATTGACTTGTACCACATTTAAAAGAGATAATAAAAGTCTGACCAAAAAAAATCTTAAAAAATTTGTTTTTGGAATAGCACTTTAATAAAAGAATAATTTTTGTTTTATCGAGACCATTGAATTAACGAATTTAAGGTTCAAATTATTATGGGTTTATGGGGAATGCCTTGGCGTCAAAAGCCGAAGAAGGGCGTAGCAAGTCTGCGATAAGCCTCGGTTTGCTGACTAGCAAGCTTAGCCGGGGATACCCGAATAGGAAAACCTGATCATATGATCAACCTTTTTTAAGGTAGGTAAGCAGGAGAACTGAAACATCTAAGTATCCTGAGGAAAATAAATCAAACGAGATTCCCTAAGTAGCGGCGAGCGAAATGGGATCAGCCTAAACCGTGTGGGATTTATCCTGTGCGGGGTTGTAGGGCACTTTTTATAAAAGTTACAAAATGACATTTTAGTAGAATAGATTGGAAAATCTAACCATAGAGGGTGAAAGTCCCGTAAACGAAAAGGTGTCAACTTTTTAAGTGTTCCTGAGTACGACGGGACACGTGAAATCTTGTCGGAATCCGGGGGGACCACCCTCCAAGGCTAAATACTTTTGACGACCGATAGTGAACTAGTACCGTGAGGGAAAGGTGAAAAGAACCCCGAGAGGGGAGTGAAATAGAACTGAAACCATAAACCTACAAACCGTGGGAGCTTGTATTTATATGAGTGACCGCGTGCCTATTGAAGAATGAGCCAACGAGTTACTTGGTACGGCGAGATTAAGAAGTTAAGCTTTGAAGTCGAAGCGAAAGCAAGTCTGAATAGGGCGAATTAGTCGTGTCAAGTAGACCCGAAACCGTGTGAGCTACCTATGGCCAGGTTGAAGCGAGAGTAAAATCTTGTGAAGGACCGAACCCGTGTACGCTGCAAAGTGCTGGGATGAGCTGTGGGTAGAGGTAAAATGCCAAACGAACACGGAGATAGCTGGTTCTCTCCGAAATGTATTTAGGTACAGCGTTATGTAATACTTCATGGAGGTAGAGCACTGGATAGACTAGGGGGCGCAAGCTTACCAAACCTAACCAAACTCCGAATACCATGAAGGGTATCATAGCAGTGAGACTGTGGGGGATAAGCTCCATTGTCGAAAGGGAAACAGCCCAGATCGCAAGTTAAGGTCCCAAAGTATATGCTAAGTGTTAAACGAAGTAGGGTCGCCCAGACAGCCAGGAGGTTGGCTTAGAAGCAGCCATCCTTTAAAGAGTGCGTAATAGCCCACTGGTCAAGGGGCCCCGCACGGAAAATAAACGGGGCTAAGCATATCACCGAGACTGCGGGATCTATTTTTATAGATCGGTAGGAGAGTGTCGTTAAAGCGCTGAAGCTAAGCTGTAAGGCTTGGTGGAGTTTTAACAAGTAAGAATGTTGGCATGAGTAGCAAAAATGCCGGTGAGAATCCGGCAGGCCGAAAGTCTAAGGATTCCTACGCAACGTTGATCGGCGTAGGGTTAGTCGGTCCTAAGGCGTATCCGAAAGGAAAAGTCGATGGATAGCTGGTGAATATTCCAGCACCTATAATTAATTGTTTGATTCAAAGGGGTGACGCAGAAGGATAAACAGAGCATACGTATTGGACATCGTGTGTTTTTGCTTGTAGATGAGTAGAAAGGGTTAAAATACTTTTTACGTTTGAATTGAGGAGTGAGAAAACTATGAGGTTCGCCTCGTAGAATTCTGTCGAATCTATACTGCCCAGAAAAGCCTCGTTGATTAGATTTTTTGTAGACCGTACCGCAAACCAACACAGGTAGACAGGGATAAAAGTCCCAAGGCCCTCGAGAGAACCATCGTTAAGGAACTCGGCAAATTGACCCCGTAACTTAGGGAGAAGGGGGACCTTCTTTGTATATGAGCTTGCCTCAAAAAGCATTGAAGGTAGCATAAAATAGGCTGAAGCGACTGTTTACCAAAAACACAGGTCCATGCCAAAGCGAAAGCTGATGTATATGGGCTGACGCCTGCCCAGTGCCGGTAGGTTAAGGAAGGTTGTGCAAGCAACTGACTGAAGCCCCGGTGAACGGCGGCCGTAACTATAACGGTCCTAAGGTAGCGAAGTCCCTTGTCGGGTAAGTTCCGACCCGCACGAATGGCGTAACGACTTCAGCACTGTCTCAACGATGGACTCGGTGAAATTGCAGGACCGGTAAAGATGCCGGTTACGCGCAGCAGGACAAAAAGACCCCGTGGAGCTTTACTGCA
>Ga0207993_1001055_pt1 | contig 10858 bp, 10 predicted proteins | sample ETN01SmetaG_2_FD_185791 | JGI IMG/M metagenome (GOLD analysis project Ga0207993, IMG submission 185791) | Marine microbial and viral communities from oxygen minimum zone, Eastern Pacific Ocean - ETNP2014F12-01SV265 (SPAdes) (version 2) | ecosystem: Environmental > Aquatic > Marine > Oceanic ...
AGTCTCTCCGATAACCAGACTTCTTGCAGGAAAATCAAAGCATTTTTTGGAAACTGTCTGGATGATCAGATTGTTAATTTTAGATCATTAAGAGCGGAAGGAGGTCCTAAATATTTCCCGGGAATGAATGAGTTCAATGATTTAACAAAGTTTTTCAATTGTTTTGTTGATATCCTGAATGCTGTCAACTTTCACAGCATGCATTCCAAGATCATTGGCAGCAACGATATTTTCCTCGGTATCATCAAAGAATAATATTTTTTCTGGAAGTACGTCCATTTGAGAACACACTTCCAGAAAAGATTCTTTTTCCGGTTTTCTCATACCCAATTCAAAAGATGTGAAAATCTTTTGGAAATGTTTCAGAAGTTCAGAGTATTCATTTCTCCAAAATTCTGCATGAGAGATTGAGGTATTGGAAAATATGTACAAGGGATACTTTGAAACCAAACGATCAATATTATCTCTAATCCCGATATTTTCACCAACGAATATTTTATTCCATCCCTCAAGAACCTCTTCATCGGTGATATCTAAATCCAATTCTTTTTTTAAAGACTCAATAAATTGAGCAGTAGATATTTCACCTCTTTCATATTTTTCATTTGTGCGACCAAGTATTGAATCTTTCGTTACTTCAATATTGTTTTTTCCAGAAAATTTTTGCCATTCCGAGATGACCCTTGAAAAATCAATTTCGATCACCACATTTCCTAAATCAAATAAAATCACTTCTATTTCATTTAATTTCATAGGAATGCATTTTCTTTGGATTCTGATATGGACAATACAGCATACACCGCAAGACCTGTGGTAATGAGGAGTATTGATGACAAAGCAGCAGCAGTTCCAAACTCCCCGTCAAGAACAGACAGATAGATTCTCACTGGCATAGTTACCGTACCCCCGACATAAAGGATGATTGATGAAGATAGTTCGTTAATTGCAGTAACAAAAGCCATCAAAGCTCCTGCTATTACACCCGGCATCATAAGGGGTAATGTGATTTTTAAGAAAGCTTTACTTGGGATTGTTCCAAGGTTGATTGCCGCTTCTTCCACTCCAGTTCTAATTTGCTTTAATATAGATGAACTTGAGCGAACAGAATAAGGCAATCTTCGGATAAATATTGCAAGAATTATGATCAATGGCGTTCCAACCAGAACCAAAGGTTTACTGTTATACGATACGATAAGTCCCAACCCGAGAACAATCCCTGGAACTATATATGGAATCATAATCATAGAATCTAAAATATCTGTCACAAATGATTGTTTTCTTGCAATTACATATCCTATCAGCGTGCCAAGTACAACTACCATGGCGACTGAAGCAATGGAGAACATGAAACTATTAAAGATCGCATCTGGTACATCCCCTATAATACGACGATAACTGTCTATACCGAAACCCGGTTTAAAGACTGGCCCGCTTGTATTCCTGAACGAATTAAATATGACAACAATCGAGGGTATTGAACTGAATAATACTAAAAAATAGCATAAAAAATGTACTGGTATAGAATATATTTTTTTTAATTTCTTTACCGTTGGACGATTAAGAAGACTACTTCCGTAATCTTTTCTTTTATTTAACCTTCTTTGAAAATAAACAAAGATTAGAGATATAAATATAAGAATAATACTGACTGTTGAAGCCAGGCCCGGATTCCCCCCCATCTCACTTGTATAAAGATTATAAGCAAGAGTAGAAAGAACCTTGTAATTTCTGCCAATGATTGAAGGAGTTCCAAAATCTGCTAAAGATAATACAAATGCTAAAAGTGCTCCCGCACTTACGGCTGGAAAAACTAACGGTAAAGTAACCCTAATGAATTTTGTGAAAGGGTTGCATCCTAAATTGTCTGCAGCATCTTCAAGTGAAACATTAATCGTACTCAAGGCACCTGAAGTTAATAAGAAGACAAAAGGATAAAATTTTAAACTAAAAACAAGTACGATTCCAAAAGGCCCATAAATTGTTGGAATAAAAATTCCAAAATTCTGTAATAAATGTCTCAGCCATCCGTTTGAACCTAACATAGTTATCCATGCATATGCTCCAATAAATGGTGGTGAAACTAATGCTAAGATCGCTAATGTTGTAATCAGAGATTTACCTTTTATCTGATATCGGGTTGTAAAATAAGCGAGTGGGATACCTATGATAAGTGCTCCCACCATGCCCGCTATACCGACTACGATAGAGTTATATATGGCCGTTCTGTAATAACGCCTCCCCAGGATGTCTGAATAATTTTGAAGTGTAAACAGACCACTTTCGTTATCTATAAAACTTGAGAAAAATATACTAAAAAGTGGATAAATTAAAAGAAGAGCAATAACAGAAAATGAAAAAATTATTACATAATTCCATATATTATTGAGAGAGTATAAAAATTTCATCATTCAATAACACCTCAAACCACTTTTTTTATTAAATAACATCATTGAATTTTTTGAAATTTCTAATTCCACTTGACTACCAATCTCATCAATTGACAATTCATCAGGGCAATAAATATTCACAAGTAATCTAACATCATCATTTACTCGAACATGATAAACAGCTTCACGTCCAGAATAAGATATTTTTTCAATGAATCCAGGAAGAATAATATTATCATTTTCTTCTTTAATCGATTTTCTTCTAATGACAATGTCTTCTGGCCTGATTCCAATCATTAAATCTTCATCATTGAAATCATTACTATTTTCATATGAATCTTTGAATTTATTTTCAACCAATACCTTTTCTTTTTGGTCCCATGATATTAGTGACCATTTTAAGAAATTCATACTTCCAACAAATGAAGCAACAAAATATTTTTTAGGGTCCTTATACACTTTCCAGGGTGTATCAACTTGAGCAACTTCACCAGAATTCATAATGCAAATACGATCAGAAATAACTAATGCTTCTTCCTGATCATGGGTAACATAAATCGTAGTTATTTTAAGTTTCTTTTGTATTTCTCTAATATCTTCTCTTAGCTCAATTCTTAGTTTAGCATCAAGATTTGAGAGTGGCTCATCCATCAATAAGACTTTAGGTTTGATAACCATTGCTCTTGCAAGACCCACACGTTGCTGTTGTCCTCCACTTAATTCATTTGGCATCCGTTTTTCCAGGCCAAGAAGTCTAACGGTTGCCAGAGCTTCAGTAACAAGTTCCTTTGTTTCTTTAGCACTTACGTTTTTGTTTTTTAATCCGAAACTGACATTATCTCCCACAGTCATGTGTGGAAAAATAGCATAATCCTGAAAGACCATTCCTGTATCCCTTCGATAGGCAGGTAGATGATCTATAATTTTACCATCAATTTTGATGGATCCCGAATCTTGTTTGTGAAAACCTGCGATGGTCCTAAGAAGAGTTGTTTTACCACAACCACTTGGGCCTAATAGTGTAAAAAGCTCACCTGACTTGATTTCTAAGTTAATATCATGAAGAGCCTTTGTCTGACCATAGTTTTTAAAAATATTGATCAGTGTAACAGAGGACATCAGATTTAATTTTATTATAAAAAAAGGAGGGAGGGGCTAAAATTTAAACCTTATTTAAAAAAGCCTTTAAATTTTAGCCTTATAATGTGGGATTACGAATCAATCTCCTATAAGAAGATCATTCCATTTCTTTCTAAATAAATCTTTGTTCCCAGCGGACCAAGAGAAATCGTATGGAACAACTTTAAAAGAAGATAAGGGTGGTAAATCACCACTAGCCGAAACGTCTGTTCGTATTGGTCGTCTTCCCATCTCTTGAACAAGAAAGTCTTGTGTTTCTTTTGAAAGAGCCCAGTCAATAAATATCTTCCCATTTTGTGAATTCGGACCGTTTTTAACCAGTGCGATTCCATCAGGCGCTGCAACCGTTCCATCTTCAGGATAAACAATTTCAACAGGCCCACCTCCTTGGACGTATTTGTATGCATTATCCTCAAGTGTAACTCCTACTGCAGCCTCCCCATCATTCACAAATCTGGGAACAGCACTTGAACTTCCTGAGAGAACAAAATTTTGAAGAATTGGTTTGTATACATCCCAACCTTTATCTCCATAAATTGTTAAAACCGTTGCAAGTTGCATATAAGAGGATCCTGATTTGTCTGCCCTTGCAGATGAAATTCGGCCTTTTAGATTTGATCGTCCCAGATCTGGCCATGTTCTGGGATACTCACTTGAATTGAGTTGATTTTTATTGACTATGAAAACATTAACGATGGCTGTGTAGGGTAACCAGTTAGTTCCAACCATAAATACTGGATCAATTTTATTGGCATCCTTTGGAGTGTATTTCTGAAGAATATCTGAACTGGCCTCTAGTTGTTCGCCTCCTATGGACCAAATTACATCAGCTTGAGGATTTCCCTTTTCTGCATTGGCCCGATTTATAATATCTCCGGAGCCTGCTTTAATAACTTCAGCGTTAATTCCCGTCTTTTTTTCAAAAAGAGGTATCATCGCATCAATGATTGCTTGTTTATGAGCACTATAGAGAACTACTTTTCCACTGGCCATTACAAATGAAGCGGAAAGCATCATAAACATTGAAATCAGTGTGAAAGACGCCAATTTTTTGTTGAAAGATTGATTCATATTTCCTTTAGATTTTAGGTTTAAGAAATAATGTTGTAATGAATGTATCCGAATTGCCTAAATGAAAAATGCTCAGAAAATCCATTACTCATCCAAGCTAGAATATTTCCCGAATAGGTCAAGGATGTTTTTACTCTAGAGTCTAAGATATTTCATAATTTGAATGATTTCTTTCACAGGTCATGAGCAAGAATCTGTTATGAGTCGTTGCTAAAATAAGAAAGTCCCTAAAATGAATAATATCCGATATCGCTTACTGAAAGGAACGATTGATCTGCCACGAAGAAATCTTGCCATACCCTTTCACAGTCGCAAAAAACATGACTTTTGATTCGGATTCCTCGCCATACGCCGAGACGCTATGGGTTCCTACCAGCACCTCATCGTTTTCATATAACGTCACAAAATCTCCTATTCTGCCTTCAAAACTTGCAACCCATTCCAGCATTTCATCTTTGGTTTGAGTTTCGTTCTTACTGCTGATGAATACAAAATCGTCGGATATCAATTCTGCAATTGGTGCTGATGTTTGTTTAACAAAAGATTCCTGGAATGCTTCAAGTGCTTGTCTTGCTGAAATTTTCATATTTCCTTCATTGTTAAAGTTCGAAGATTATTAACTCTATTTAAGTTTCACAAAGAATAATCAAAAAGTAACTTCAAATCCTGAGAGAACCAACCGGAAAAACCCCACCTCCCATCTTTGCTGAGATCTCCCGTCAATCAGCAGGGAATTTCTGCCTTCAAATTAAGTCCGAAGCAGGACATCTGAACCTGCCATCACCTCGTAATTATTGATATTAAATCAACCTCAATCCTCAGGATTATTATGAAAACATTTTTTACCATGGTATGTGCATCGATCCTTGCTACGAGTGTTTTCGCAAGCAATTGCGAAATCAAGATCGAAGGATCAGACATGATGAAATACGATGTTGCCGAGATCACTCTAGATACATCATGTAAACAAACAAAGATCAGCCTCAAGCATGCTGGCAAATTACCCATCAATGCGATGGGTCATAATGTTGTGATTGTAGAAGAAAAAAATCTGAGTAAAATCACTCAACAAATCAATTTTTCTCTAGGAGTCGAAAAGGGTTACCTTCCAGATTCTGAAGACATCATTTTTATCTCAGCAATGGTGGGTGGCGGAGACACCACCGAACTGGAAATGGATATGTCGAAATTGGACAAAACCAAGAGTTATGTCTTTTTTTGCAGCTTTCCCGGTCACTGGGCCTTGATGAGAGGAAAAATAAAAATCATCTGAATCGGTTCAGGGGTGGCATGGACCACCCCGGTTCATCCTTCCTTAGATCCACTTCTCTCCAATTCTTCCAGAATTATTTTTCTGAATCCTTTATTATCTGAATCATTAAGGTTCTGATAATGCCTGCAAGCTGATCTAAGCCCAGATTCGCTATCGAAAACTGTATTACTGTTCGTGATTTCAATTCCGAAGTGCGACAAGTGAATGATCATTGTGTAAATTTGAGGCTTCCAGTAGATTATCTCGATTCAACAGACTGCCGATGAAAGGTTAAACATCGATGATCAGTGAATTGAAATACGATGACTTCATATTGAAACCGATGGGGAAGGGCTCCTGTATTCCTACAATCCACTTTCTTGAAAATGTCAGAAAAAAATAATCGTGTTTCTCAATACGGTGTTGAAGAAATGTTCCTGGATCGTTGGTCATCCAGATCGTTTTCACCCAAAAAAATAGATCAGGAACAAATCGATCAACTTTTTGAAGCCGCCCATTGGGCCCCTTCATCCGGCAACCGACAACCCTGGAGATTTGTTTATGCGACGGATGGAGAAAATCGTAAAAAGTTCAACTGTGTCCTCTATGATAGTAATGCGATGTGGGCCCCAAATGCTCCGATGCTGATTCTTGTTTTTGCAGAAACGAAAAATGAAGAAGGGAACAATATCCGAACAGGAATGTTTGATACCGGTGCAGCATGGATGTCTTTGGCTTTGCAGGCGAATCGGATGGGACTCAATTCAAGAGCCATGGGAGGAATCGATTTGGAAGCTGCCTACGAAGTTGCTGGAGTTCCAAAAGACCGGTTCACTGCAATATGTGCCATCGCCGTTGGTTATCGGGGGACGGATGAAGACATTCATCCGCGAATGGTAAAAAACAATTTTGCCAACGATCGTAAGGAACTTTCTGAAATTGCCTTTAAAGAGCAGTTTCAATCCTGAAGAACTTCAAAAATCGAACTATGACTCAAAACCCCTCTCGTCCTGAACTTGAAGAATTCTACCAGCGAATCGACGGTCATGAACTGGCTCCTCTTTGGGAAGTCATCCACAAGCTGCTGGCACGGCAACCGATCACCCGGGCTGTTCCACATCTATGGCGGTACCGGGAGGTACGCCCTTTTTTACTGGAATCCGGAGAAATCATCAGCGCCAAGGAAGCCGAGCGGAGGGTCCTGATTCTTGAAAATCCCAATCTTCGGGGGGAAGCCAAAACTGCGGATTCCCTGTATGCTGGCCTGCAGTTGATCCTTCCGGGAGAAATCGCACCTGCGCATCGCCATACCCAGTCTGCCTTGAGATTCATCGTCGAGGGAGAAGGGGCCTACACGGCTGTGGACGGTGAAAGAGCCTACATGAATCCCGGAGATCTGATCCTGACGCCTTCCTGGTCCTGGCATGATCATGGACACGAAGGCAGTGATCCAATGGTCTGGCTTGACGGGCTTGATATTCCTCAAGTCCAATTCTTCGGATCAACTTTCGGTGAGGGATACGATGCGGATGTTTTTGAAACCACCCTTCCGCCCGGAACCAACCAGGCACGATTTGGAGCAAATGTGCGGGCAGTGGATGACCTTCCGGAAAAACCCTTTTCCCCATTATTCACCTATCCCTTCAACGAAACGAATCAAGCTCTTGAAAAATTGATCCAATCCAGGGAACCGAATCCCTGGCACGGCTACAAAATGGAATATCAGAACCCGATGAATGGCGGCCCGGTGATGCCGACCCTCTCCGCGTTTCTTCATGGAATGCAGAAAAAGTTCATTAGCCGTCCTTACCAGACAACCGAGCACCAGGTTTTTTCGGTGATCCGAGGTTCTGGAACAACCATGGTGGGCGAAGGCAAGGATCAGATTGAAATCTCTTGGCAACCCAAGGACCATTTTGTCATTCCCGGGTGGTATCGATACACCCATCAAGCCGAAGCCGATTCAACCCTGTTTTCCTTTTCAGACCAGGGCAGTCAACAGAAACTTGGGATTTGGAGAGAGAAAAAACATGAGATTTGATGGAATTCTGAAACAATCATAGCAGGCCCAAGAAGTTATGCTGATTTTTCAGGAACCTTCCTGAATTCCTTCCTCACGAAATAGAAATCCTTTTGGTTTTAGTCCTTGATATGGCTTCCCCTCTCGCTTTTGAAACCGACTCCACCTGGTATGAATCCCGGGCGGATCGCCCCTCTTCAGAAGAAACCCTGAACAGAGAGGTCGAAACCGAAACCTGCATCGTCGGGGCCGGACTGGCGGGGCTTTATCTGGCCAGGGAACTCGCAGAGCGTAAAAGAGAGGCAGTCGTTATCGAAGCCCGCAGGGTCGGACTGGGCGCCTCCGGAAGGCACGGAGGATTCTGCGGACCGGGATGGGCCTGTGAGGGTGAAAAAATCGAAAACCGTTTAGGATTGGAAAAGGCAAAGACGTTTTTCAATCTTTCCTTGGAAGGGTTTCAGATGGTCCGGGAGGTTCTTGAATCGGCAAAAGCCCCGATGACCCCGGGCATCCTCCATCCATCGACCTACAACAATCCGCATGGGCTTCAAAAAGATCTTGAAAGGATGGCCCAAGTTTATCGATACGAACTCGATTACATGGAAACCGATGCGGTGCGAAACGTCTTGGATACCGAAAAATATTACCAGGCACTTCGAGATCCCAGGGCTTTCCATTTTGATGCCCTCGAGCTCTGTCTGATCCTCGCAGAAATTCTGAAATCTGCAGGAGTTCCGGTTTATGAAAACTCATCGATGACGGAATTCCATAAAACTGGAACTGGCTGGGTCCTCAAAACCGGTCAGGGATCGGTACGATGCAGGAACCTCGTTTTTTGCTGCGGGGGATACGGGGGAAAGGAATTCAGGAAATTGAGACGGGCTTTTCTGCCGATTACGACCTACATCATCGTCACCCCGCCGATGGGAGAACCCCTGAAGCAATGCATCGGAACTTCCGATGGGGTGTCGGATGAACGCCGGGCAGGAAATTATTATCGAATCGTTGATGGCGACCGCCTGCTCTGGGGAGGAGACATCACCGCCTTCGGAGAGCTTCATCCGCAACATATCGCCCGTAAGATGAGTCAGGATCTGGCAGGTGTTTATCCGCAGCTTGCTGATCATCAGGGAGAAATCCCGGTTGAATATTCCTGGTCCGGACTGATGGGTTACGCCAGGCATCTGATGCCGGAAATCGGCCCGTTGGATGACGGATTATGGGCCTGCACCAGTTTTGGAGGGCATGGCGCCAACACAGCGCCCATTGGAGGAAGACTGGTTGCCGAAGCCATCTGCAGCGAGTCCGAACGCTGGAATCTTTTCAACGCCTATGGATTTCCCTGGAATGGCGGACCTCTCGGGCCCTATGCAGTGGAATCCGTCTATCGGAAAATGCAGCTTGGAGATCAATGGCGGGCATTCCGTTCCAGGTTTTGAAAACTCCGGAAATCGGAATCCTGTTCCCACCTTATTTCTTTCCATAAAAAGATAAATCTGGGAAACCTTCTGCTGGCCGGAATCCATGTCGTTTTCTCAAGGATCGCCCAAAACACATCGATATCGATTTGTGAAGTGACTGAGTGGAGAGAGAAAACCTGGGGCTCAGTCAGAGTTACAAGTATAAACCTCTGCCATTGGGTCTCATCTCAAAATGACCGGGCATTGAGAATGCCTTATTAAAAGCTATCACCAGGGACACGCACCAAACCCTCCATCAATACCCGCGCACTGCGGCTCATCATCACTTTCCTGACGACCCACCGGTCGTTTTCCATGCTGACTTCTGCGCCAACGTTTAAGATCCCCGAGGGATGACCAAAACGGACATGGGTTCGTTGGCCGCCGCCTGCCGCCAGATTGACCAGGGTATCCGGTATTGCAACCGCCGAAGCGATGGCTACCGCAGCAGTACCCATCATGGCGTGGTGTAACTTGCCCATGGATACAGCACGAACACATAAATCAATATCATCTTTGGCAACCTGCCTGCCGCTTGAAGATTTGTATTCCTTTGCGGGGGATACAAAAGCCACCTTCGGTGTGTGCTGACGGCTGACGGCTTTGCCCAGGCTCTGGATCAAACCCATCTTCAGGGCACCATGGGCCCGGATGGTTTCAAAACGTTCTAAAGCCACTGGATCACCATTAATCGCTTCCTGCAATTCGGTGCCCTCATAGCCGATTTCTTCAGCATTAAGGAAGATGGTAGGAATACCGGCATTGATCATGCTGGCCTTAAAGGTGCCGATACCCGGTACTTCCAGGTCATCCACCAGATTCCCGGTGGGGAACATCGCCCCATCACCCTCGGCGGGATCATGAAATTCCAGCCGCACCTCAGCAGCCGGGAAGGTCACTCCATCCAATTCAAAATCACCGGTTTCCTGCACCTCACCATTCGTCATTGGCACCTGCGCAACGATGGTCTTACCTATATTCGCCTGCCAGATACGAACCGTGGCCAACCCGTTGACAGGAACACGGTCGGCATCCACCAAACCATGACTGATCGCAAATCCCCCAACAGCGGCGGTCAAATTTCCGCAGTTCCCACTCCAGTCAACAAAATGACGGTCGATGGCTACCTGACCAAAGAGATAGTCGACATCGTGATCGGCCACTCTGGATTTTGACAAAATCACGGCTTTGCTGGTACTCGAAGTTGCGCCTCCCATTCCGTCTGTGTGTTTGCCGTAGGGATCCGGGCTTCCAATGACACGCAACAACAGCCTGTCTCGTGCGGAACCGGCAACCCGACAGGGTTCAGGTAAATCGGTCAGCTTGAAAAACACCCCCTTACTGGTTCCCCCACGCATATAGGTTGCTGGCACTTTTCGTTGCGGACCAAAACTCATATTTCGCTCCCTTTTGCCGAAGCGTTGCCAGCCAGGAAGTCCTGGGCAAACCGTTGCAATACACCACCTGCAGCGTAAACGGAGACTTCTTCCGCGGTATCCAGACGACAAGTCACCGGGACTCCAATCCG
>Ga0207993_1001059_pt1 | contig 10820 bp, 13 predicted proteins | sample ETN01SmetaG_2_FD_185791 | JGI IMG/M metagenome (GOLD analysis project Ga0207993, IMG submission 185791) | Marine microbial and viral communities from oxygen minimum zone, Eastern Pacific Ocean - ETNP2014F12-01SV265 (SPAdes) (version 2) | ecosystem: Environmental > Aquatic > Marine > Oceanic ...
ATAACGGAGAAAAACAATTTTTTTATTGGAGAGATAATAGTGCAGCAAAAAATTACTTTAATAAGATAGATTTTGTTTCATTATTTAAAAATTTGAAGAATTTTGATTATATCTATTTTTCTGGAATTACACTTTCAATTATTGATCCATCTAAAATAAGTAATTTTGTTAATTTGTTAAAATTATTAAAAAATAAAAAAGTAAAAATTATCTTTGATTTTAATATTAGAATTAATCGATGGACTAAAAAAAATTTAAACAATTTTTTGCATTCTATTTTAAATTTCGTTGATATTTGTTTTGTGTCAGGTGAAGATCTAAAATTTTGGAAAAATGATAATAGTTTAAGTAATTTTGAAAAATTAATAAATAAATACAAAATAGATCATGGTATATTTAGAAAAAATGCTAAATTAACTTACTCAATTCAAAATAAAAAAAAATATACAATAAGAAATAAATTTATTAGAAAAGTAATTGATACTTCAGGAGCTGGAGATGGATTTAATGCTGCCTACGTATCAAATTTTATTATTCATAACGATCCAGCTTTAGCTCTGAAAGAAGCCAGTCTTCTGGGCTCGAAGATAATCATGCAAAAAGGAGCAATAGTTGATGTTAAATAGCGAATTACAATTAAAACTAAAAGAACAAAAAATTTTACCAATTCTTAATACCACAAGTTTAAGCAATGATATTGATCGCTTAAGCAAATATTTAGAGAAAAATAGATCTATTCGATATATTGAAGTAACACTGAGAGAAAATCAATCTTTTGATATAGCATTAGAATTACAAAAACATTTTACTAAACATAAATTTGGGTTGGGCTCAGTTTTAACAAAAGAAGATTTTATTAAAGGTCAAGATCATAATTTTAACTTTTTTGTTTCTCCTGGAATTGTTGATGAGGTTTTAGAGATTAATAATTTATTATATATTCCTGGAGCTGAAACAGTTAGTGAATTTATATATCTATATAAAAAAGGTTATAAAATAATTAAATTTTTTCCAGCAAATTTAAATGGAGAGCAAAAAAAATTACAATCAATTGAAAATATTCTAAAGGATATAAAATTTATTCCAACAGGTGGAGTCAATAAAGATAATATTAATAAATATCTAGATTTAAAAAATGTTTTATGTGTTGGAGCTTCAAATTTCGAAGAGTTTTAATTTACTTTTGTCATAGTACAAAGCATTTCAAAGGCAATTGTTGCTCCTACTAATGAAGTCATATTATTTACATCAAATGGTGGTGATACCTCTACAACATCACCTCCTACAAAATTGATTTTGTTTAGTGCTCTTATAATAGTTTGTGCTTCTCTCACATTAAAACCTCCAACTTCTGGAGTTCCAGTACCTGGTGCAAAAGTTGGGTCTATTCCATCAATATCAAATGTAAAATAAGTATCTGTATTAACTAGAACTTCATAAATTTTTTCAATACATTTATTAAATCCCATTTCATAATAATCATCTATAGTAATAATAGTTACACCTTGTTCTCTAGCCCAACTTAAATCTTCAGGATCATATAAAGCTCCACGAAGACCAAGGATTACATATTTTTTTGGATCAATTAAATTTTCTTCTATAGCTCTTCTAAATGGTGTCCCATGAGTATATTTAAATCCTCCAAAATAAGTGTCCCAAGTATCAGAATGAGAATCAAACTGAAATAAACCGATTGGTTTTTCTTTTGCTATACCTCTAAGAATTGGTAGGCTAATTAAATGATCACCTCCAATTGATAATGGTATTGTTTTGGAATTATAAATATTTGAGTAAAATTTTTCTATTTTATCTAAACTATCACTTAAGTCCGCTGGATTTACCGGACAATCACCAATATCTGCAATATTAAATTTATCATAAGGACTCTTAAGTGAAACAGGGTGATAAAGCCTTACAAGTGATGATGCATTTCTAATTTCTCTTGGCCCATGTCTAGCTCCAGGTCTATTAGTAGTTCCTCCATCCCAAGGCACACCTGCAATACAGTAGTCTAATTTATTTAAATCTTTTACAACAGGTAAACGAAAAAAAGTAGCAACATCAGCAAAGCGAGGAGTTTCCATACTAGATAGAGGTTTAATTTGAGTCATAAAACTATCTTATGATATATAGAATTGGATTATACAAGACAAATTAGTATGGATTATAGTAAATTTCCTAAACCGCAAAATGATGGAAAAGCTGATCATCTTTTAAATAAGTTTTTGCCAGATATTTCTCTTAAAAATCAACAGGGAAATCTATTAAAAATAAAAAGATCTGACACTTTTCGTTTAATTTTATATTTTTATCCTATGACAGGTAATCCAAATGAAAGTTTACCTAAAAATTGGAATCAAACTCCAGGAGCCATTGGCTGTACTGTGGAGACCTGTAGTTTTAGAGATAATTATGAAGAATTAATCAAACTTAATGCGCTGCCTATAGGAATATCAACTCAAACAATAGATTATATTAAGGAAATGACAGATAGATTAGTAATTCCTTATGATGTTTTAAGTGATTCAGAAAATATTTTGCTCAATTCATTAAAAATGCCACATTTTGAAATTGAAAACAAAATTTATTTTAAAAGATCAACTCTTATTGTGGAAAAAAATATTGTTAAAAAAGTATTCTACCCTATTTTTCCTCCTAACAAACATATAAATGAAGTTCTACAATGGCTAAAAGAAAACTAACTATTTTTTTATTTTCAGTATTTTTGTTTTTTTCTAACCTTTCAACAGCTAATCCGAATATAGATCAATGGCTAGAGTCAGAGAAATCTTATAAAGATCTTATCAATGAGGGATTTGAAGTTAAAAGCTACGCTATAAGTGACATAGAGGTTGTAAATGATTTAACAATAATCTTATTTGTTACAGTTCTCCAAAAAGATAACGAAGTATATGAGTGTCAGGAATATCAAACTATAGATAAAAATGTTGAGACTTTAGATATGAACTTAATATGTAAAGAATTAGTTCAACCTTATGAAAGAGGTATAGGAACTTAGGTTCGTTCAATATTTAAAAAAAACCACTGTAATGCTATTAGTGTAAGCCCATTTAAAATTTGTTTTTTATTCATTTTTGTTTTTACCTCATCAAAACTATAACTTTTAACTAATATATCCTCATTTTCATTCTCTAGACCCCTTATAATTTCTTTACCTGGAGCAATTACCTCGCCTAAAAAAAGATTATAAAAAGATTCGGATGATCCTGGGGCAGGAAAGTAACCTTGTATAGATGAAAGATTGCTTACTTCACATCCAGTTTCTTCCAAGCATTCTCTTTTTGCGGTATCTTCTGGAGTTTCACCAGGGTCAATTATTCCAGCAACTATTTCATCTAGATAATTTTGATTATCTTTAGAAATTGTCCCTGGTCTGAACTGTTGAATTAAAACAATTTTTTTATTTACAGGGTCATATGGTAAGACTGCAGATACTTGTGCACCACCAAATAACTCCCTTTTTATTTCATTACTCCAATCTCCATTATATTTTTTGTATTTAAGAGTAACTTCATTCATTTTAAAGAAACCGTCGTGAATATTCTTTTTATCTAAAATTTTAAATTTTGGGCTCATAAAAATTGATATATTTTATATTACATATATATTTATAAATATGGAAAAAGCATTATTTGGTGCAGGTTGTTTCTGGGGTGTGGAAGAAACATTTTGTAAAACTCCAGGTGTAATAAATACCTTAGTTGGTTATTCTGGAGGCGATACTATTAACCCTTCTTATGAAAGTATTTGCCAAGGAAATACAAATCATACTGAGGTTGTTTTAGTTGAATTTGATAATTCTAAAATATCTTATGAAGATCTTTTGATGGTTTTCTGGAAGTGTCATGATCCTACCACTTTAAATAGACAAGGTCCCGACATTGGAACACAATATAGATCAGCGATATATTATTATAACGAAGATCAAAAAAATAAATCTATTCATTCTAAAAATGAATATGCTAAAAGTTCAGGATTAAATATTGTTACTGAAATTTCAGAAGCTAAGGAATTCTATAAAGCTGAAGAATATCATCAAAAATATATCCAAAAAACTGGTTTACACTGCGCTATATAGATTAATTCTTTAGGGAACTAATGTCTGTCGATTTTTATTATGCATTTTTAACAGGCTGGGTAATACTTTTATTATTTTGGAGTACTATTGTTTTCTTTATATATCTGAGAAAACCTCCTAAATCCAAATTAACTAAAAGTTTTATAATCAAATCCTATCTGTTTTTTTTGGCACTATTGTTTATAATTTTATTTTTTCGATAAACCGATTCGTTTTTCTTATAAATTATGTATCAACATATAGTAGGTCAAAAAGATTAAGATACTAACATATTGATAATTAACAACTTTTTTATATTTAATGTTGAATACTGGTTTTTTCATAAATATAAACTACCTCGAAATTAATAAAATTATTATGTCTATATTAAAAAACTATTTTAAACAAAACAGTGTGATGCACAGTTTCTCAAGTTGCCAATGGCCAATTGGAGATCCACAAGAGAAAGATTTTCATTTTTGTGAAGCTGATACCGTTGCTGGGAAGCCTTATTGTCAGAGTCACTGTGATGTTGCGTATATTGACGAAAAAGAGCTTAAAAAAGAAAAAGAAGCTCAAAAAAATCGTCGCATTGCTGCTTAAGTCAATCTCTACAAATTATTTTCTCATCAAATGTTAATAATTTAGAGTTATTGACATAAGAGACGTTTTTCTTAAAATAAAAAAACATGTTATTCAGTGTACTGAAAAAACTTAACTTTGATGGAACATTAGAAATCATAGATTCTAATGACAAGACTCATATATTTGGAAATTCAAACCCTCACGTTTGTATAAGACTAAAAAACAAATCTATTGAAAGAAAACTATTCTTAAACCCTAATCTCCATATAGGTGAAGCATATATGAATGAAGAGTTAGTTGTAGAAAAAGGCACTATAGAAGACTTTCTTAATTTAATAACTAATTGTTACGATGACTTTATTTCTAACAATAAGTTTTATAAATTTTATGAATATTTATCTTCTATTTTTATGCCATTTCAGCAGATTAATCAGCTTGTAAATTCAAAAAAAAATGTAGCACACCACTACGATATAAATGAGGATTTATATAAATTATTTCTTGATCAGGATATGCAATATTCTTGCGCATATTTTCACAATCCCAATATGAGTTTGGATCAAGCGCAGAAAGATAAAAAACAACATATAATTAAAAAACTTCAAATTACAGAAAATATGGATGTTCTTGATATTGGGTGTGGTTGGGGAGGAATGGCAATTGAAATAGCTAAATCTACTGGAGCCAAAGTTAAAGGAATTACACTTTCAGAAAATCAATTTAAAACTGCATCTGAGCGAGCACAAAAAGAAGGTTTGGCTGATAAAGTTTCTTTTGCACTACAAGATTATAGAAATGAGACCGAAAAATATGATCGCATTGTATCAGTTGGTATGTTTGAGCATGTTGGTGTTAAATATTTTAAAACTTATTTAAGTAAAGCTAATGATATTCTGAAAGAAAATGGTGTTTTTCTTTTGCATACAATTGGTCAAAGGGGTAAACCAACTGCTACAAGTCCTTGGATAAGAAAATACATTTTTCCTGGTGGTTATATTCCATCATTATCTGAAGTAATGAATGCAACACAAAAACTTAATATAAATGTAACAGATGTTGAAGTATTAAGACTACATTACGCTCACACACTTTCCAAATGGTATCAAAATGTTATTGAAAATAAAGATAAAATTATAAATATGTTTGATCAGCGTTTTTTTAGAATGTGGGAGTTTTATCTATTGGCAAGTAAGTATTCCTTTGTAAATATGGGTAATGTTGTTTTCCAAATACAAATTGCAAAAAATATTAACAATTTGCCTCTCACAAGAAATTATATCTACAACTAAACAGTTTATATTTATTGAATTTCCAAGACAGGTAATATAATCTTTCGTTTATGGCGCTATCCCTAAATAATTATATAATTAGAGCATCAATTTTCTTAGTCGCCATCTTTGTTATCGTTGTCTTATTATACCCAGTTTTACAAAATGCTTTTTTATCAAATATTTTTATTAACATTATAATTTTATTAGCCCTGTTAACTGGAATTGTATTTAATTTTTTTCATCTCATTAACTTAAATTACAAATATATATCTTTCTCGAACTTTAATATTACAAATTCTATAGAAGCATTCTCTAATTTAAGAGGGCAAGACAAAAATATTTCTCTTGAATTAAAAAATCTTGACGGAAAATTTGTTTTTAAAAGTTCATCAATAAATAGATTGATAGAGAATTCTGATATGACTTTGATAAGCATAAGAGAAACTTCTCGTTACCTGGTAGGCTTGCTAGTCTTTTTAGGACTCCTTGGAACTTTCTGGGGACTTCTTAAAACCATTGGATCAGTTGGCAATGTTATCAGCGGCCTAGGTATAGATGATACAAATGTTGCAGGTTTTTTTAATTCTCTTAAAGATGGATTAAATGCTCCACTTGAAGGAATGAGTATTGCATTTAGCAGTTCTTTATTAGGTTTAGCTGGCTCTTTAATATTAGGATTACTTGATTTAAATCTTGGACAAGCTCAAAATAAATTTAGTCAATACTTTGAAAAAATCCTTAATAGCAATTCTTCTCCAGATTTTTCTAAAGTAGAAGATAAGCCTACAGGTGAAGCAATTCAAAAAATCTATGACAACTTAGAAAACCTCCTAAATGCTTTTAAAAAATCATCTGACAATCAAACTAAAATTTCAAACAATTTAGAGAAGTTTAATGAAATACTTAACAAAATCAATTCCAACTCTTCAAATCTTGATAAGCAATTATCAAATTTCTTATCTTCACAATTAAACACACAATCTACACTAATGAACCTTACAGAAGCTTTAAGCAAAAATGGAATATTAGAAGCAAAAAAAGTTAAAGAATATTTTCAGAAAATTGAAAAAGAACTAAAGAAAATTAAAAAATAATAATGTCTACTAGGTCTTTAAGAAATAGACTTGCTGATACAACAAATATTTGGCCCGGTTTTGTCGATGTTCTAGCTACTCTTTTAATAGTAATCATATTTGTGCTAATGGTTTTTACTGTTTCGCAAATATATCTGAGTGATGCTATATCTGGCCGAGATAAGGCGCTTCAAGATTTAAGAACACAAATAAATGAATTATCTAAAATACTTGTTATTGAAACTAAAGATAAAGAAGAAGCTCTTTCAACTCTTTCTGAAACTGAGAAAAAACTTGAAGATACAGAATTAAATTTACAAAGTGAGCAATTATTAAGTGAGCAATTACAAACTGATGTTGCAAAAAAACGATCAGAAATATTTGTTCAGGAACAAAATATAATAGCTTTATCCGAGCAAATTAGTAGTCTTTTAAAAGAACTGAGAATAGTTGCAAATGCATTAGAAACTTATGAAGGACAAGAAATTACTTTACTTGAAACCGAGGGGCTCGGAGAACGAATTAATAAAGCACTTGCAACAAGAATTGATCAACTAAAAATACTTAATCAAGAATTAGATAATGCTAATTTTAAACTACTTGAAAGTGAAAAATCTCTCAAATCTACAATAGCAGAATTAAATGAGAAGAATGAAAATTTAATGGCCATTAACGAAAGTCTGGGTTTAGAGGAAGGAGGAATTGAAGAGCAGTTACTTGCAATTAAAAATAAAAATGAAAAGCTTCTAAGCTTAAATGATGAATTAGAAAAGACTAACACTGAACTATCATTGAGAGATGAAGAACTACAAAGTCAAATATCTCAATATCAAGAACTTATGAATGATCTTTTAGAGATTAATGATAGTCTAGGTTTAAAAGATGCATCACTTAATGAACAACTTGAAGCAATTAGGTTTAAAAATGAAGAATTAGCAAGATTAAATAAAGATTTAATTCAGAAAGATAGCACAATTTTTAATTTGCGAGGAAAAATATCTGAACTAAATAATGTTCTTTCTTTGTCAGAAGATAAACAAAAACAACAACTAGAAAAACTTGAGTTACTTCAAAGTCAAATTGTTTCATTAGAACAAGAAAGTCAAACACAAAAAGAAACATCACTTGAAGAAATTAAAAATATGGAAATACAAGCTTCAAAAACATTAGAACAGGTAGAAATTCTTTCTAATCAAATTGATACCTTGCAAAAAGAAATAGCTTTACTTAATGATGCTTTAGAAGCTAGCGAAAGCCAGGCTTTGATTAAAGATTTAGAAATAGAGGTGCTAGGTGAAAAGTTAAACAAAGCCCTTACATCGAAAGTATTTGAGCTCCAAAAATATAGATCTGAGTTTTTCGGAAAATTACAATCTATTTTAGGTGATAGAAAAGACATTAAAATTGTAGGAGATAGATTTATTTTTGAATCAGAGCTATTATTTGATTCTGCCTCAGCAGATTTACAACTATCTGGTAAAGAAAAGTTAAGTGAAATTGGCCTTACTTTAAAAGAGACTACTAATGATATTCCTTCAGATATTGACTGGATTATCATGGTAGAAGGACACACTGACAAAAAACCCATACAAACAATTAGATATCCTTCTAATTGGGAATTATCTTCAGCTAGAGCTAATACAGTTTTAAAACTTCTTCTTGATCTTGGTTTTCCACCAAATAGATTAGCATCTGCAGGATATGGAGAGTTTTATCCTATCAGTAATGGAGAAACTGAGAGTGATCTACAACAGAATAGAAGGATTGAATTAAAACTCACTTCACGCTAATTTGCCTTAAATTTAACATAAACTGATCATAAAAATTAAATATGAGATTTTTAATTTTATTTATCTTAAGTTTCTTTAGCTCATATTCTGTATTTGCTGCATGCAGTGATCAACCAGCAAATGAGGTTGATTGGACTAATTGTAATTTTGTAGAAAACCTCGATCTTTCTGGTACTGGTTTGGCAAATTCTCAAATGTCAGGAGTTAATTTATCTTTATCTAATTTTGAAAAATCTCAACTTAATAATTCAAATTTATCTATTGGTAATTTTATCTTCTCAAATTTCAGTAATTCAAATTTATATGCTTCAAATTTACAGGGAGCTAATTGTAATAATGCTAACTTTGATAATGCAAACCTTGCAAAAGTAAACTTTGAGGGATCTAATCTCTTTGGAGCGACTTTTAAAGGTGCAAATCTATATGAGGCAAATCTACTTGGTGCTAATATTTCAGGTGCAATTTTTGATGAAGCAAATTTGTCAAATGCTATATGGATAGATGGTAAAAAATGTGCTCTTGGTTCTATAGGCAGTTGCCAATAATTATTTTATTTCTTTTTATTGCCAGTTGCAAAATGTCAGATGTATCTGAAATACAAAAAAATCATGATAATAAAGTTAATTTTAAGATCTCAGGAAGTAAAGAAACTGGTATTCAAATAAATAACTAAAATATTAATTTACTTTTATTAAATTTAATGATTTGACCTTTTAATAATGAGTCAAAATTCTTATTTATATGCTTTTTGTGTAGTTTTTCTTGCTGGAATTTTTTGGAGTTTTGGAGCGTTGACTGTTAGATATATGGTGGATGGTCATCAATATGTTTTTCAATATTTATTTTTTAGAGGCTTAACTATTTCAATTATACTTCTTATATATTTATTTTTTCGGGAAGGATTTGCTTTTTATAAAAATTTTCTCAAAATAGGAATACCATCTATACTTGGAGGTTTATTTCTAGCAACAGCTTTTACTGGGTTCATTTTTTCTATTACTATGACTACGGCTGCCGTAACATTATTTATGTTAGCAGCGATGCCTTTTATTGCAGCCATTGTTGGTTATTTTGTTCTTGGCGAAATACTAAAAAGATCAACATTAATTGCCATGGTTGTAGCATTTATAGGTGTGTGCGTAATGATTATAAATGACAGTATTTCTGGAACTGCTTTAGGTGCAATAATAGGATTTATTTCTGCAACTGGTTTTGCTTTGTATACTGTAACAATAAGATGGAAACCTGAAACACCAAAATTTACAACAGTTGTTTTAGCTGGACTATTTTGTGCAATATTTGCATTCTTTGTCTTAGGATTTTCATTCGAACCTTTTATTTTAATGCCTGAAATAAATAATTATTTAAGTATACTTCATGGAATAATTGTTGCAGCTGGCTTAATACTTTACAGTCTTGGAGCAAAATACTTACCCTCAGCTGAGCTTGCACTTTTATCGTTAATGGAAGTTGTTGGAGGAGTTCTGTGGGTTTGGCTTCCTATTTTTGGAATAAATGAAGTACCAAGTACAACTGTAATAATTGGAGGTTCCATAATAACTTTAGCTGTTGTTTATTATGGTTTTGCTGCTAGGCAGATTGATATCAATATTAAAACTTAAATATTTGCTGTAACTTTATTAATATTTTTTCTTGGTAAATTATTTTTAGACCAAACTGTATCAAGAGCCTTAATCATTTTTTCGATATGCTCTTTTCTATGTTTTGGGGTAACAGTTATTCTTAGTCTTTCTAAACCTTTTGGTACAGTCGGGTAAAAAATTGGTTGTGCATAAATACCATGATCATCAATTAAATCTTTAGACACTTTTTTGCATAAAAAAGGATCATTAATTAATACTGCTACAATATGAGAATTTGTATCCAAATAAGGGATTGCTAAGGAATCTAAATTTTCTCTTATAAAAGCTGCATTTTCTTTTATTCTTATTCTTAGTTGTTCTGCCAGAGAAACAATATCTATTGCTTTAGCAGCTCCTGCAGCAATTGATGGGCAGATTGA
>Ga0207993_1001063_pt1 | contig 10789 bp, 9 predicted proteins | sample ETN01SmetaG_2_FD_185791 | JGI IMG/M metagenome (GOLD analysis project Ga0207993, IMG submission 185791) | Marine microbial and viral communities from oxygen minimum zone, Eastern Pacific Ocean - ETNP2014F12-01SV265 (SPAdes) (version 2) | ecosystem: Environmental > Aquatic > Marine > Oceanic ...
GACCAATAAAACTTAGAAATTATCAAGACCTAATGGATGCCGGAGGCTTTAGTCGACCAAGGGTATTAGATATGCTTAACGTAAAATATGTTATTACAAGAAAGAAAATAAGTAATCCAAAATTTAAGAAGGTAGAATCAATCAAGGGGCTATACGAAAATCAAAATGTGCTTCCGAAGTCTTGGATTGTTGGCGATATAAAAAATGTTTCAACGCAAAGGGAATCACTAATGGAGATACTTCTAAGTGGTTTTAATCCTAAAGAGATTGCTATCGTATATGATTATAATGGACCTCAAATTTCTAATAATTCTACAGGGGAAGTATCTATAACTTTGCGTGAAGAGAATAGAATTGAGCTAGTCTCTCAAACAGATACAGGAGGTCTATTAGTTCTATCAGAGATATATTATAAACCTGGATGGATAGCCAAGGTTAACGATATCGAAACACCTATCTACCAAGCAAACCATATTTTAAGATCCATTTATGTTCCTAAGGGTGTATCAAATATCGTTTTTGAGTATGATGATACCGATTGGAAACGAACACGCTTGCTATCAAGAATTTCACTTGCGAGTGTAATATTAATCCTTGGTGGACTTTTTTGGAAAGATAGAAAAAGAATCATTCAATGAAACTTTATCGCCATGCTGGAAACATAAAATCTGGTCTATTTATAATGGGAATAGCTCTTGTGATAGGCCTATTAGCCTACACCCAAATTCTAGTTAATCAACTTAGAAGAGATAATCGTTCAATAGTTAGACTTTATGCAGGGCTGATAGCAAATGTTGTTGAAGATGAAAATGATACCAACCTTGATTACATTTTTGAAAATATCATACAGAAAGTCAAATTCCCTTTGATTCAAACAGACACTGATCATAATCCACAAATGTGGAAAAATTTGCCTAAAAATGTAGTTTCTGATAAAGAAATAAATAATTTTATGAAAGTAATTGACAAGTATAATAAGCCAATTCCGTTGACCTATAAAGATGCAAATATTGGTGAAATAAACTTTGGATATCTCCATTTTGGTGATTCAGCAATAGTGCACAAACTGCAGATATGGGGATACGTTCAGATTATTGCAATTGGTCTATTTGTTTTTCTAGGATTTTCAGGTTTTAGTTTCATCAGGAATAATGAGAAAAAACATATTTGGGTTGGAATGGCTAGGGAGACTGCCCATCAACTAGGCACTCCTGTATCTGCGCTTATGGGATGGGTGGATTGGCTGAAAGAACATCCAGAAAAAATAGATGAAATCATTCCCGAAATGGAGATGGATCTTCAAAGGCTAGAACAAATTGGCCGGCGATTTAGTAAGATGGGCACAAAATCTGATTTTGAAGAATTTGATCTTTCTGAACGAATTGAAAGAATAGTTGATTATTTGAATAAAAGATTACCGTCTCTTGGCAAGAAAGTAGAGTTGAGAAATGATATTCATCCAGGTATTACCATCTTTGCAAATGGTTCCCTCTTAGCTTGGTCGATTGAAAATATCATACGGAATGGTATTGATGCCATAGAAAAAAATGATGGGATAGTCAGTATTTCATTAAGAAAATTTGATAACGATATTAAAATTAGAATTCAAGATAATGGACGTGGAATACCAAAAAAAGATTGGAAAAACATTTTCAGACCTGGATTTAGTACTAAAAAAGCAGGTTGGGGGCTTGGGCTGTCATTATCAAGCAGGATAATTGAAGATATCCACGGTGGGCAATTAAAAGTTTCTGAATCTAGTAATGAAGTGGGAACTATATTAGAGATCAGTCTTTAAATTAGATTATAACTAAGCTAATTTTTGCTTCAACAAATTTTAGGAATCTATGGAACTACTATACGGCCAAGCACAACAGGGAGGCGGTCTTGCGGCCTTTCTGCCTTTCATACTTATAATGTTTATCATATACTTTCTAATGATACGTCCACAGACTAAAAGACAAAAAGAAAAACAAAAAATGAGAGAGGAACTTCAAAAAGGAAATAAAATCATTACTATGGGTGGAATTTATGGTTCCGTACAAGGTTTTAAGGAAAAAGGAAGGCAGGTTATTATTAAAGTAGACAATAATACCAATATTACAATAAACAGAACAGCTATTGCAGGACTAGCTGAGAAGATAAAGGATGAGGAGTTAGAGCAGACATAATGGCGGTTCTGGAAGTCGTTAACTATGGTAACCCAATATTGAGAAAGGTATGTGAGCCTGTAAAAGATTTCACAAAACTTGATGCTGTCGTAGATGACATGTTTGATTCAATGTATGAAGCTGAGGGTATAGGTTTAGCTGCTAATCAAGTTGGAATTGATCTTAACCTATTCATTATAGATATCACCCACACTGAAGAATCAGAAAGCACTCATACCTTTATAAATAGTTCTATAATTGGGACTGGTGGTGATGAGGAATTATTCCAGGAGGGATGTCTATCGTTACCTGGCATTGCTTTAGATGTTCTTAGACCTGAAAAAGTTAAACTCAGATACCAGACATTAGATGAGCGATGGCATGAAGATGAATTTGAAGGTTTGCTTGCTAGAGCTATTCAACATGAAATGGATCATCTAAATGGTGTATTTATTGTGGATAGAGTTAGTGAATTAGAAAGAATTCAATACCAAAAAGACTTAAAGGAACTCGAAAGAAAATCGAAGAGTCTTATCTCATCAGATCTCAATCAAAAGGGGTTTGTCCTTTAACTTTATCAGAGGTGAAAATTAAATAGTGCGCGTGGTATTTATGGGTAATCCGGATTTTGCGATACCAACTTTGGAAGCAATAATTCAGTCAAACCATGAACTAATTGGAGTAGTTTCAAATCCACCAAAGCACATGGGAAGAGGAAGAACCTTGTCCCACACGTCTGTTGGAAAATTTTCAAGAGATAATGATCTAACTTTATTTGAGCCACAAAGCCTTAAGTCAATTGAATTAAAAAATCAATTAATTGACCTAAAGCCAGATGTTTTTGTAGTTGTTGCATACAAAATTCTGCCTGAAAACATAATAAATATTCCCCAATTTGGATCTCTTAATCTTCATGCCTCATTGTTGCCCAAATACAGAGGCGCAGGGCCTATTCAATGGGCATTAATGAATGGTGATAAAACAACCGGTGTTACCGTTTTTCAAATTAAGGCAAGCGTAGACACAGGAGATATCCTAATGCAAAAAGAAATAGATATACTTGAAAATGATAACATGCTCTCCTTGGGTATGCGATTGTGTACCCATGGTGCAGATTTGATGATAAACGTTCTAAACAAGATAGAGACTAAGAAACAAGTAAAAGGGCTCGTCCAGGACTCTGGATTAGCTACCCCAGCACCCAAAATAAGAAAAGATATGACAATAATTAATTGGGCTTGGAAATCTCAGAAAATTCATAATTGGATTAGAGGATTATCGCCTTATCCAGGAATGTCAACTATATATAAAGGAAAACGATTAAGAATATTTAAAACAAGTTTTCAATCAAGTGCAATCATGACCCCTGGAACCATCCTTGAAGCAAAAGATGATAACCTGTTAATTGCAACAGGGGATGGTTCAATAAGGATTTATGAGTTACAGTTAGAAGGTAAAAAAAGGATGCGCGTTTCTGATTTTTTAAGAGGTAACAAAATAAAAATTGGAGAAAGACTAGGGTAATGAAGAACGATGCTAGATTTTTAGCTCATGAAATTTTAAACCAATTCAATAATAAAACAAAACTAGATAACTTAATTGAAAAAGTACTTACAAAATACAATCCAGATTATTTTGTCCGATCAAGATGTAGGGTTATTGTATGTGACGTGATTCGATTACTTGGTAGAATCGACTTAATAATTAAAATTGTATCTGGTAAAAATCAAAGGCAGATTTCTAGACCAATGCAATCTATTTTAAGGATTGGATTTTATGAGATTTTGATTGATGATAATACTCCTAATTATGCAACAGTTGATTCATTAGTTAACCTTGCAAAATCTATATCAAACCGAAAATCAGCAGGTTTTATAAATGCTGTACTCAGAAAACTTGTTCGGAAAAATAATAATAATCTAGATTGGATTAATTCTTTATCCAATAACTCAGAATGGAATTCAATGCCAGACTGGATTCAGAAAAGGTGGAAGAAAAATTTGGGCTCCGAAGGTTTTATTAAGATGATTGAAAGTGTAAATGAAAATCCACCTAGCTTCATTCGCATTGAACAAAAAGGAAAGATTATAGAACAAATAATTAAAGATTTATCAAATGATGGAATTGATACAAAAATATTTTCAGAATCTTTTCTAATGGTCAAAGGAGGAGTTGGTAAAGTACTTCAAACAAAAATGTTTAAAAACGGAGAAATTTCGATACAAAATCCAGCATCTGCTGCGGTGGTGGATTGTTTGAATGTGAATAGGGGAGATTTCGTTATAGATGTGTGTGCCGCGCCAGGTACCAAATCTCTTTATTTATCAAGTCTTGTTGGTGATTCTGGAAAGATACTCGCATCTGATGTTATAGCAGAAAGAGTTGAAATGGGAAAGAGGGATGTAGCTAGACATGGGAAACTAAATATTAAGTGGGAAGTAAAGGACGCAACTAAAGATAGTTATCCAATGACAGATTACATTCTTATTGATGCACCATGTACAGGCACTGGAGTATTGGGAAGAAAACCCGACATAAAATGGCGTCGTAAAAATAGCGATGTTCTGGAAATGGCTAAAAAGCAATTTGATATTTTAAGTCATTGTTCAAAATTTGTAAAAGCTAATGGAGTTATAGTGTATGCTACTTGTTCTATCGAGCCAGAAGAGAATTGGAACGTAGTTGATCGATTCCTTAATTTAAATCCTAATTTTAGATTAGATGATGTCCATTCTATGGTCCCTAAATCTTGGATTGATGAGAGAGGAGCAATGAGCACGAAACCTCACATAAATAGAGTCGATGGGATGTTTGCTGCAAGGATAATAAAAGAATGATGAAAAATCTAGCTGTATATTCAATTACGTTTGTTGGCTTGTCCTTATTAGTTATTTTTATTTTTGACAGCTTTTTAATGCCCTCCTATGTAAGAATGAATTCTGGGAGATATATGGTAAACGTTGTAGACAAAAAGATCGATTATGCCGAGAAAGTTTTAGAGTCAGAGGGATACAAAAGTTTAGTTTCAGACACTCTCTTTACAACTGCTTATGAATCTGGAACAGTTGTGGACCAATATCCTGCTCCAAATACTAGAGTAAAGGAAGGAAGAACAGTTCGACTTAAGATTGCTCAACCTGAGAAAATGGTTCCAATACCTGATCTAATAGGTAGATCATTGCGGAGTGCAGAACTGGCTCTAAATCAGATAGGACTGGCGATTGATACGGTTTATGAAGAATATAATTCAGACGTACCATCCGGGAATGTGACATGGCAATATCCTAAGGACGGGGATATGCTTAACAAGGGAATGGGATTACATTTGACAATTAGCCTTGGGGTTCCTCCTAATTTTTTTCAGGTTCCTAATCTATTTGGCTTGAGTAGGAAAAAAGCAATTCAAGACTTAGAGAAGGCTGGTTTTAATCTTGGTAAAGTATTCTACCGCCAAAATGAGGATTTAATTCCCTACACGGTTCTAGACCAATCAATTCCCGCTGAAACCGTTTTAGAAAAACCAACTAAAATTGATCTCACAGTTAGTGTCCTTGATATGAAAGATATTTTTAACCAAATGATAAATAATTGAATAAGATTCCAAAAAATGAGATTATACGGAAAGTTATTCATCTCTTATCAGCTATAATCCCCTTAAGCTATTTATGGTTTATAAAAGATAGGTCGATTATGCTATCAATCCTCGTCATTTTGACACTATTCGCCCTATTAGTCGAATTTTTGAGGAATAATGGTGGTCATTTTTCAAAATGGTTCCATGGTATTTTTCATTTTATGCTTCGCGATAATGAGTCAAAGGGCGAACATACTGGAGCAACTTGGTTGTTAATCGGATGGACAATTACCGTTATGTTGTTTAAGATGCCGATTGCAGTAGCTGCCTTATTATTTTTATCTATAGGCGATTCCTTTGCTGCTATAGTAGGTAAATTATATCCAATCATTAGAATTGGGGATAAAACACTTTCTGGAACCTTTTCTGGTTTTATTGCTTCTTTTTTAATTGTACTGCTCATCAACCAGTCTTTATTACCAATTGTAATTTTATCAGGCTCTGTAGTCGCAATGGCTGTAGAACTAATTCCATCTAGGTTAAATGATAACCTAACAATGCCTATCTTTTCTGGATTAATTATGATGTATTTAGAGACTGCTTTATGACCTTTTTATCTCCATCTATATTATGGCTAATAGGTGCAATAGGCATTCCTATTGCAATTCATATATTAAGCTTGATGAGGGTAAATAAAGTTGAGTTTAGTTCAATTCGATTTATAAAGGAATTAAAGACAAGCTCAATTCGTAAAATAAGAAATCAAAAATTATTATTGCTATTACTCAGAATTCTCATAATCGTATGCTTAGTTATGATGATGGCGCAGCCTGTGACAAAAGGATTTATGCCAGGTTGGATTTCTGCTGAGCAAGATGCTAGATTAGTTTTTGTAATCGATAATTCTGCGAGCATGTCTGTGAAGAATGGCGAGAAATCTCTTTTAGATCAATCAAAGAGTATAGCAATGACCCTGATTCCTCAATTCAATCCTGAAACCAACATAAATATTTTTCAGACTTGTCCACCAAAACTTATCTACTCTGGTCTCCAAAATAGTTCTGGCCTTAGGAATGCTTTGAAATCGATTAGACCCACTGCATCATATGATAATTTATGGAATAGTATATTAAAAGGATTGGCAGATGGGACCATGGCTGAGCCTATTAAAGAATGTGTGGTTTTGAGTGATATGATGCACCCTCCTGATTCATTATTTCATAATGCGATTGATAATTTAAAAGAATGGAAGTTCTATTTTATCGAACCTAATTCTGTTAAAAGCAATGTGGGAGTGCTTGACGCTTCACTTGCTCATCGAACTAAAACGTTAGGACAATTATTAAAATTAGATACTAGAGTTAAAAATACAGGAATTGAAATAAAACCTAACACACCATTAGAATTGATTTTTAATAATCATCGAGTTGGTCAGGTTGTAACTCAATTTGATCCTCAAAAAGAAAAGGAATTCTTATTTCAAGCATATCCACCAGAGCCAGGAATCCTTGAAGGAGAAATAACGCTTCCCAAGGACGATTATGAATTTGATAACAAGTGGTACCTATCTTTTCCAATTATGGATGAGATTAGGTGTGCAATAATCGGTGCGGATTCAAAAGAAATATCTATGGTAGAAACAATATTAAAATCTATTGATCCAGAAAATAAGTTTTTAAAGATAGATACAAGGATTCAACCAAACCTTAGCCGATTATTTTTAGAGGATGTTGATGTTGCCTTAATACATAATCCAAATTCCATATCCAAAGAGAGTATAAAAGACCTTGATAAATTTCTTATGGAAGGAGGAGGTGTGATTTGGTTTCAGGGAAACTATACAGAGGATCAATATGATTCTGAACTATTTTCTAAGATAGGGTTTCCTGAAATTGGTGAGATGGTAAATTCAGGTCAGGGCATGTTTTCAACAAATATTCCATATGAGAGCCCTAATGTTTTTCAAGAGATCAGAGTTCGGGATATATTAAAAGAAATGCCAGAGGTATTCAAATATGCTAAGACCTATGTTAGCCCTAAAACAAAGATACATTTAGAACTAAACAATAATGACCCATTCCTTATGGAATTTGGTAGAGGAAGTGGATCTGTATTCTATTTTTCTAGTCTTCTTGATCTGAGGTGGAATGATTTACCTATGCGTGGGATAGTTGTACCTTTACTTTTTAGATTAATTATACTATCGGGTACAGATGAAGTTAATACCTCTGCTGTACTCGTTGATGAATCCAAATGGATCTCAATTGAGGAAAGTAAACTTCGAAATAAGTGGGAAGTTGTTTCGCCCTCTGGCCTGAGAGAGATGATTGTTCCAGAGTATGACAGGGAAGGCATACTTGTTGAAAACACAGGAGAACTTGGGATTTATCAGGTGTTTTCTAATGGTGAAAAGTTCACCTCATTTCCAACCCGCTTACATTACAAAGAATATTTAAGTCCTCGTATGCAAGAAGTAGATATGGAAGCTATCTTTGGAATAGAGAATATGAGATGGATAAAGTCTCAAAGTGATGTGACAAAAACCTTTTCTGAAACAAGACATGGTAAATCACTTTGGAAATTCTTTTTAATTGCATCAATTATCTTTCTAATTGCAGAGACAATTATTGGAAGACCTGGAAGCTCTTTTATAAATAATAAATTAAATGATTGAAAAAAAAGAGATTGCAAATGAAAAGACAATTCTCATTGGTACCATAAAGCCGGGTGAGACAGATGAATTAATACATGAACACCTTAGTGAGCTTGAACTTCTTGCTGAGACAGCTGGTGCTGAAGTTATTGGTAAAATAACTCAGCGGATTTCCAAAATAAATTCAGCCACCTTTATTGGTAAAGGTAAATCAATTCAAATTATTAATCAGGCGATAGAATTGAATGCAAAACTTATCATATTTGATGATGAATTAAGCCCCGCACAGATAAAAAACTACCACAACTTATCAGATAAAATCAAAGTTTTGGATCGTAGCGGACTCATATTAGATATTTTTAGAAAGCACGCACGGACTAAGGAAGCAACAACACAAGTTGATCTTGCTTACCTAGAGTATTTACTTCCAAGACTCACAAGACAATGGACTCATCTGGAGCGTCAAATGGGTGGAATTGGCACTAGAGCTGGGATGGGAGAAACTCAAATTGAGGTTGACAGGAGGCTTGTTCGAGGCCGTATTACTCGACTAAAAAAAGATCTCATAAGAATTGAGAAGGAACGCCATACCCAAAGTATGCGTCGCGATTCTGAATACCGTGTTTCTTTAGTAGGGTATACCAATGCAGGAAAATCAACACTTTTTAAAGCCCTAACGGGCACGGATGTATACATACAAGACCAGTTATTTGCAACACTTGATACAACAATTAGAAAATTAAGTCTCGATTCCTCTCATACCATACTACTGAGTGACACAGTTGGTTTTATAAGAAAATTACCCCATAATCTAGTAGCCTCTTTCAAGAGTACATTAAAAGAAGTTCTAGAAGCAGATTTGATACTTATGGTTCTAGATATTTCATCACCTCAGATTAGCGAGCACATCACTACTATATTTGATGTTTTGAAAGAAATGAGTGCAAATAAAATTCCAATTGTAAAAGTACTGAATAAGGTAGATTTAATATCTAATGGGAAATTAATACAAAAACTTCAACAGTCTTTTCCTGATTCAGTTACTATTTCTGCAAAAAATCATTTGAGATTATCTGACCTCAAACAAAAAATCATAACTATGATGGAGTCTAATTATGAAACAGTAGATTTAAAATTTACCTATGATGATGGGAAGACGATTGCTCAGGTTCAAGAGGGAGTAGAGGTATTAAAAAGAGAATATGAAGAAAAAATTGTAAAGCTCAGGATAAGAGGGAGTAAATCAAGAATTAGCCAAATAATGGCCTCACTGAGCTGAAAGAACGGGTAGATTGTTTTTTTGGGATCATTCTTTGTTTATTGAATGACGGGAGCCTCTCAAATACAGCAAACTTCCTTGATTCGCAATAACGAAAAGGCCTGTTTTTTGAACCTGAAGTACAGCTCCCAATTATTGAGTATAGATCCAAAAAAATTCATAACCTACCCGTGACTCTTTCAAAAATTATGATTGAAATTATTTAGTAAATCCAATCAAAAAAACTAGTTCTTTGGGCTTTTTAATTGATTCTCTGAATCAGCAATAATAACAGCAACTGTAGCATCTCCCGTCACATTAATAGTGGTCCTAACCATGTCAAGTATCCTGTCAACACCTAGTATAAGGGCGATTCCAGCACTTGGAACACCAACTGCCTCAAGAATGATGACCAACATTACAATTCCAGCACCAGGTACTGCTGCGGTACCTATGCTAGCGAGTACTGTTGTAAGAACAATTGTCAATTGCGCTCCAACATCGAGTGACATGTTCAATGTTTGAGCAATAAATACTGCAGCCACTGCTTGGTAGAGCGCAGTCCCATCCATATTTATAGTTGCTCCTAGTGGTAATACAAAAGAAGAAACCTCCTCACTGACTCCCAGCTCTTCTTCACACCTCTCCATTGTGACTGGTAGTGTAGCTCCACTTGAGCTTGTAGAAAATGCCAAAAGCTGTGCGGGAGCCATTCCACTAAAAAAGGTTTTATATTCCATTTGCGTCATCAGTCTCAGCAATCCCATGTATGTGATTGCTGCATGTGCCAATAAACCAATAATGACTGCAACCATATAATATCCAAGAGCTCCGAGAAGTTCCACTATCTCATTTGGGTTATTTCCTGCAACCTTATTTATTGTTTGGGCAATTAGTGCAAACACACCATAGGGTGCCATAAGCATTATAATATCAACAAGCTTGATAACCACATCATTTAGACTTTCAAAAAAATCTTTGATTGGTTTTCCTCTGTCAGTTGGAATCTGTATCAATCCAATTCCAACAAAGATAGCCATAAATACCACTTGCAACATGTTACGATTACTTGATGCTGAGAAGAAGAAATTACTAGGAATGATATCAACCAATGGTTGGAGTGGACCACGTTCCTTAACTTCTTGTACTGTCCC
>Ga0207993_1001075_pt1 | contig 10750 bp, 11 predicted proteins | sample ETN01SmetaG_2_FD_185791 | JGI IMG/M metagenome (GOLD analysis project Ga0207993, IMG submission 185791) | Marine microbial and viral communities from oxygen minimum zone, Eastern Pacific Ocean - ETNP2014F12-01SV265 (SPAdes) (version 2) | ecosystem: Environmental > Aquatic > Marine > Oceanic ...
TATAGAGTTCCTAATATGGATTGAACCAATACCTCCCGCTCCGATTATACCTAGTCTGAATGGCTCAGATTTATACATTGGCTTTTCCAGTAAAATTACGGTGAAAAATTAAATCATTCATATTAGTTTTTTAAACGTAGCAGTCATTATTTTGTTTTTAAATATTTATAGCTTTTCAATTTTAATAATTTCTGTTTTAGAAAATTAGGTTTCAGTTAAAATTTTCGGCCAAAAGCAAAACTCTAATCCAGCTCAAATGCAAAATTAAGGTGTAATCTTGAAAGACTATTTTCAAAGCAAACCCAAAGACGCTGTTTTTGTAAGTTTTTTTCTATACGCATTTAGTCTTGGAACTTTATTTCCGCGCTTGGGTGATCTTCAAAATCAAATGGATATAGATAAAGCAACACTAGGTTTTGCTTTGATAGGTTTGCCTCTTGGTGTCCAGATTACTCTTTTATTTGCGGATCGAATAGTTCGCAGATTTAACTTTAGGCTTATTTTAATGCTGGGCATACCGTTGCTGAGTATTTCTCAGTGCTTTGCTGCGCTTTCGCAGGGCCCGTTCATGTTTGCAGGAATTTTGATTTTAGGCGGCGTGTCAATTGCTGTTATTGAAGTTGCAGTAAATTTGGAGGCTGACCGAGTAGAGGCGCAAAGTGGTCAACGTATAATGAACCGTTCTCACGCTTATTGGAGTTTTGGTTTTTTTGGCGCTGGAATTGCAGGTGCGGGCTTTTCACAATTAGGGATTTCGCCGTTTGTACATTTTGCTTTGGTCACAGTATTTGGGAGCACCTTAACGATTTTACTTTTCGTAAAATATAACGCTGCTAAACCTCGCAGGCAAAGCGTAGTGGTAAAAAATAAAAGCTTTGTTTGGCCTTCAAAAGGCATTTTTTTGTTAGTGTTCTTTTCTCTTTCGGCAATGCTTGTTGAGGGTGCAAGTATTGATTGGTCAGTAATTTTTATGAGGGATATTTTTAATACTGTTCCTATAGTTAGCGGTCTTGCACTAGCTTTGGCCGCAATCGCTCAAGGTTTTATACGTTATTTCGCAGATCAGTTTGTTGATAAGTATGGTCCAGAAAGGGTCTCTCTTTACAGCCTTATTGCCATGGTTTTGGGGGTAGGCTGCGTTGTATTTTCATTTGACCCTATGATTGCACTTTTGGGCTTTCTTTTGATGGGTGGAGGCAGTGCTGTAATTTTTCCACTGGCTATGTCAGCGGCGGCACAAAGAACTGATAAAACTCCTGAAGAGAATGTTGCGTCATTGGCACAGTTTGTATTTGTAATTTTTTTGCTCGCTCCACCAATCTTAGGATTTGTAGGTGAACACGCAGGTTTGCGTTGGTCTTTTGCCTTATGTTTCCCACTATTGATCATCAGCTTTTTTACAATACATTCACTCAACGTACAAAAAGATGATAAATAGAACGGTTATTAGATAATAGGAAAATAGATTAGGATCAGCTCAATGGGTCTGCTTCAAGAAGGAAAATGGGTGGACCACTGGTATCAAACAAAGGATACGGGTGGTCGTTTTGTTCGAAAATCGGCATCATTCAGAAATTGGATCACTTCAGACGGTAATGCTGGGCCCTCAGGAACGGGCGGCTTTAAAGCCGAAATAGGGCGCTATCATCTGTATGTTTCTTTAGCGTGCCCTTGGGCTCACCGAACTTTGATTTTACGAAGTTTAAAAGGTTTGGAGCCTTTCATTTCTGTGTCAGTTGTTCACTGGTTTATGGCTGGGGATGGATGGACATTTGAACCTGGTGAGGACGTTATTCCCGATACGATAAATGGCTTTAAATTTTTGCATCAGGTTTATACTGCAGCCGCTCCTGACTACTCGGGGAGAGTAACAGTACCTGTTTTGTGGGATAAAAAAAGTAAAACAATAGTATCCAATGAGTCTTCGGAAATTATACGCATGTTGAATAATGCGTTTGACGATTTAGGAGCGAAACCGGGTGATTACTATCCTGAAGAATTTCGTCCAGAAATTGATGACATTAACAAGCGCGTATATTCTTCGTTAAATAATGGTGTCTATAAATGTGGATTTGCAACGACCCAAACGGCCTATGAAGAAGCTCTAGTTCCACTTTTTGATACGTTAGACTGGCTTGAAGAAAAGTTGTCGAGCAATCGTTATCTTTTAGGAAATTTCATAACTGAAGCAGACTGGAGACTTTTCACCACATTGGTACGTTTTGATCCAGTATATGTTGGTCACTTTAAGTGTAACATTCGACGTTTAATGGATTACCCAAACCTTTCTGGTTATGTGCGTGACCTTTACCAAGTGCCCGATGTGGCAGAGACAGTAAATATGCAACATATTAAAATGCATTATTATGGCAGTCATGAAACGATTAACCCAACTCGAATTATTCCCACCGGGCCCTATATAGATTATTCTGAGCCTCATTCGCGGGCCGACTTAAACTAATTTATTTATTAAATTCTAAACTTTTAGATCATGGGGAATGAGTATGTCTATTCGACCAATAAACTTTAGCAGCCAGGCAAAACCCGCCATGGAAGGTGCAGGTGTTCATCTTCACCGTGTATTTGGTTTTGGGGAAACAGAACCCTTCGATCCTTTTTTAATGATGGATGATTTTAGAAATGATGATCCAAATAAATACGTCAAAGGCTTTCCATGGCATCCGCATCGAGGCATTGAAACCATTACATATGTGCTCAAAGGAAATGTTCAGCATAGTGACTCACTCGGCAATAATGGAACATTGACTGACGGAGACGTTCAGTGGATGACGGCAGGTTCTGGCATAATCCATCAGGAGATGCCTTCAGGAAACGAGTTGGGTCAGATGCACGGATTTCAGCTATGGGCAAATTTGCCACGAGATCAAAAAATGTGTACGCCGCGATATCTTGATATAGCTTCGAAGGAAATTAATACGCTAACGGATGATGACGGAACGCATATTCGAGTTATAGCAGGAGACTACCGCGGCTATAAAGGCTTAGTTGATGGGATAGATACAGATCCCTCTTATTTGGATATAACTCTGATGCCTAATGTTAAGAAGAGGTTTCCCTTTGATACACGTAGACAAGGGTTTGCCTATATTTTTGAGGGATCTGCTAATTTTGGCAATTCATCTATTCCTTTTGGAGTGAATGTTGAAAAAGAGTTTAATGGGCAGGAAATGAAAATAAGGGACCAGTCTGGTAATCGCACTTTAGTTGTATTTGGTGATGGTGATGAGATTGAGGTATCATCAGGCGAGCAAGGTGTGCGTTTTCTTCTAATTTCTGGCGCGCCTTTACGTGAGCCAGTGGCCTGGCATGGACCAATTGTAATGAATACGAGAGCTGAACTTCAGCAAGCGTTCCGTGAACTTAATGCTGGCGATTTTGTTAAAACTGGTGCCCAAGGGATTTTTGGCCCTTAATTTCATTCTATTAGTTTTACAAAGGTTTGCGTTTCTATTTTTGCGCCTGCTTCCTCTCTTAACTTGATCATTTCTGGTTTATCCACTGTGGACATCATTTTTTCCATGGACTCAACTTCCATACATACCCAAACTTTATCTTTATTTCCCTCTTCATGGCCGTAAGCGAGAACGTTTATTCCATGGTCCTGTCTGAAATTTTCATTTGCAAGAAACAAACCTCTCCAGTGCTCATATCCCTTCGATAACTCAACTGATGATATAATTTTCATTTTTAAACTCCCTAGATTTTGAGTTCAGTAAAAATTTTAAAATCAAACATGTCAAAGATTACGCAACGGTAGCAATTTACTTTTAGATATTCAGACCTACCTTTCAAGGAGCATAAGGGGTGATGGTGTTGGTAGCTTGGTGGCTTTGTGTTAAGGCAGGACTACTCGGTTTACTAAGTTGCCAGCTAAAAAATTATTACTTTCTTTGGTAAAACTACCAGCAATTATTAGGCATTTAAATTGATGTTTCGTCCATCATACTGCGAATGAAAGCAGAACACTCCTCAGGCTGGGTAAGAGGTAACATGTGACCTTTGCCCGATAAGATTTTTATTTGCGCGCCTGATAATTTAGCAAACTTTTCGCCATGTATTTTTGCATCAAGAATCTCATCCTGTTCGCCAAATAAAATTTTTGTAGGTACATCTAATTCTTGTTCGCGCCCCACAAGAAGTGGAGCAGATGAAAGCGCGAATACTAGATCCTCAGACGTTTTTATAAAAGCGTTAGAAGAAAGAGCTAAGTCACCGCCGCCTCTTATGGAAAAATTTTCACTGACGGGTTCAGGAGCAAATGCTATTTCAAATGTATCTTTACGTGTTAAGATTCCAATAAATGATGAAAGGGTGTGAGCCACAAAAAATCTTAACGATGGGCTGGAAATATTCAAAAATCGAAAAATATCAGGAACCTTATCAACCGGTTGGGTTGCCGGACATATCAATGCGAGACCAGCGATTTGATTTTTATACTCTAGGGCCAAAGCCAAAGCGATTGCACCGCCCAAAGAGTGTCCCACAATCAGTGGCTTCTCAATCTGCTCTTGTTCAATAAATTCTGATATAATCCGTGCTTGTCCCTGCAAGGTTGCAATTTCAGGTTTGGATCTTTTCGACCAACCACAACCGGCGCGGTCTATCGCAATAACTCGATAATCTTTATCAAGTTCCTCCGTTAGGGCATAAGTAAAGTTTCTTAAATTTCCTGCAAGACCGTGTAGCATAATAATAGGTCTCCCTTGACCTGCTTCATACCAATGTATTTCTGCATCTTGCAGCACAGTAGTTTTGCCGAATTTTGGGATAGAACGTTTAATTTTTTGTGTAATAATAATTGTAAATATTGTGCTCAAAACAATTATTAAAAATAACAAAACAAATACGTATATAAGCAGATTAATCATATTGCGATCATCTAAACATGAATTTGGCAAGCTGGTAATGATTTTTTAATGAAATACTCTAAGCCACTATGTAGAACGTGCTTCCGGTTTTGCACTATTTTTCTCGAAAGTATAAATAGCTGTTAAAACGATGAAAAAGCCTATCCACTCGGTAAATGACAATATTTGCTTGAGTAAAATAATAGCTAGAAGCGCAGCGAATAGTGGCTCAATACATGCAAGCATTGAGGATCTAGTGGCGCCAATTATACTTGCTCCTTTGAAAAAAAGTACCCAACTTGAAATATAGAAAACGCCATTTGCGAAAATGGCAAAAATTCCAGTTTTTGTGAGTGGTAAATCCATCTCAAACCCTAGCGGCAAAATAAAGCCAACTGTTAAAAATATTATCCCCAAAATACTGACATAAAGATTAAAAGTAGTTGCTCCAATTTGTTCTGACAAATCTGAAGCAGTTACAATAAAGGCAATGAAAAACAATAAGCCCAAAAAACTGATAAATAATCCATAGAGATTTAAAACTTGGTCACCACTGCTTAGCATAAGGTAAAGGCCTAGCATTAGCACGACCATGCTTAACCACTGTACGAATACAATTTTACTTTTACCTCGAAAATAAGAAATGAACGCTACACCTAAAGGAAAGCAGTAAAGAATGAGCATTACTAAACCGACATCTAAGTAATCAACAGCGTGATAAGTGAGCGTTATTAATATGCACGCGCAGATACTTGATAGGACAACTTGAGGAATTGTCGATGAGGGAATTCTTAACTTTCCTCTAATAATAGCTATAAATACTAATAGAATGAGGGCTCCAATAATATACCTTGAAAAAACCAAAAAGAAGAGAGATGAGCCGTCATCCAATGCAATTTTTGCCGAGTTAGGTACAAAAGCAAATAAGACAGATGAGAATAAAACTAAAAAAATACCAGAGTTCATCGAAACTTCATTTCACTTTTTAACTTAAATAAACTGAGTTAATTTATTTCAGCTCGAGCTAATTTTCCAGGCTGTTCCTTAATCGGAAGATGGATAATCGTAGCTGCCAAGCCAAATAAAATAGCTGCTATCCACATTGCCTCATAGTTTCCGGTAATGTCATATAGTCGGCCACCAAGCCATGCCCCCAGAAAGCCACCTACTTGGTGACTGAAAAACACTAAACCTGCTAAGGTCGATAAAAACTTTAATCCCTGTGTTTGTGCGATTAACCCCGTCGTTAAGGGAACTGTTGATAACCACAGGATACCCATGGCTGCAGAGAATACTAAGACACTGGTTCCACTCAAAGGAGTAAATATGAACAAAGCGATTACAGCTGCTCTGCTTGCATAAATTCCAGAAAGCAATTTTGGTTTCGAATATATTTGACCTGACCAGCCTGAAAAAAAAGATCCGCCTATATTGAACAAACCGATTAGTGCCAGTGACCATGCGCCTATGATTGGTGCTAAACCTTCATCTGTAATATAGGCTGGTAAATGGGTTTGGATAAATTGGACGTGAAATCCACATACAAAAAATCCAAAAAAAAGTAGAGTGTATGATCTATCAGAAAATGCAGTTTTTATGGCTTGTATTGTATTTATCTGCTCTCTGGAGGGAGATGGTTTTTCGGAGGCGCGAGATACAAAAATGAGAAGAGGTAAAATTATAAGAAAAGATGCTGCAACAAAGAATATTGCTACGCCCCAACCTATTGTGCCGATTAGAGTGGTGGCGATTGGAGCTCCTGCAAACATACCAGCAGAAGCGGCGGCTGTTCCCAGACCTAAAATAAAACTTCTTTGCTTTGCTTCGACAACCTTGCCAAGCGCCACAATTACAACTGGAAAAGAACACGCACCTGTGCCTATTCCAACGATAAATCCAGTTAAGATGAACATAGTTTCATCAAGTAATATACCGCGTAGCGCAAAACCCAATGCCGCAAAAACAGCGCCAAAAGCCAACACTTGAGTTGAGCCATGCTTATCCGCATATGCTCCTGCAAGTGGTTGTGTAACTCCCCACATCAATGCTTGTATGGCTAAGGAAAGAGAAAAAATTTCTCGCCCCCAACCCAAATCTGCAGACATTGGTCTTAAAAAAACACTGAATGAGGCTGAAAATCCAAAACTTACGAAGGAAATTACGCAACCAGCGATAATCGCGTAAAGAATCGCTGGCTCAATTTTTTTTTGAATTTCAGACATTATTTTTTTAGTTGCCTATTTGTGAGGTAAGCTCAACAAATTAAGTGTATAGTATATCCCCCATATTAAATAGAAGAATTGAATTTAATACTAAAAAAACAAGAGGTGCCAGGTAACCTTCTGCTGTTGCCTTTACGCCTTCAATATTTGCCCACTCACTATTTAAAGTCATATATCCAGCAATTGCGGCAATAAGTGCCTGTGTCCAGCCCCACGCCACAAAAGCCCATGCGCCAGCTGGTCCAACAAAGAGCAATACTAGAGAGATTATTGCGGCTGCCCCAACCTGCGTGCCAACTAGTCTGGTCATAAAGATAGCATTATCGCTGAAACCATATTGGTCGGTAAATGCTTTTGTTTGAAAAAGACAGCGGTAACCGTAGTAGGCAGACGCAAGCAATAAAATAATCCAAACTATTAAGTTCAAAGAACCACCAAAATTTTCTACCATTTTTATTCTCCTTTACATTTTATAAATTTATGCACTATCGATCGGAGTTGCGCCAGTTTCTACCCTTACAACTTTTCCATCCTTGAGTTGGTTTACAACCATCACAGCTTCTGAAGTTCCATCAGGAAAGTTCATCATTGAATGGGTTACTAGAATTTCATCATTTTCGTAAATACAACGCTGGTTGTTTATTTCTAATTTGTCACTTTGCATCATTGCAGTCAGCATTGGCGTCCACTCTTCTTTACTCATTTCAGCGCCGGATTGATGACGGACAAAAACAAAATCATCGTGGATACATTCTAAATAGGCGCCTACATCACGATTTTCTGATGCTGTTTTCATTTTTTCATATAGAGACATTTTTTACTCCTAAAAGTTATTCAAATATTAATTATCATATTTTTAATATAAATCTTTTTCCTCAATCCTTAGTAACAGCATTTCTTATGCTACATTCTGAAAACTTTTTAAACGTTACGTAAATCAGATTTGAGAAAATGAACACTGAATTTCTAGCTTAATTATTGAGCAGATAAACGTTAACTCAAATTCTCTAGATTTCTATTTAAGATACTAGGATCATTGATCGTGAGCAGGAATGTCGCCTATTTCGAGCATTTTTTTGGTAAGAATTAATTTCATGCGAGAAAATACTTCATTATAGTTTTTGTCATTTGCTAAATTAAACAACTCCAAAGGGTCTGTTTCGCAGTCAAAAAGTTCCCACTCTTTATCTTCTCCTCCATGATTTGTCCCTGGAAGATCGAAACCATCGTTATACCAATAAATTATTTTATAGCGTTGATCGCGTAGTCCGTAGTGAGCATAGGCATTATGATCAGGGTCGCGATGCATCCAGTATCTCTGGTATGCTACTTGTTGCCAATTGTCTGGAGTTTTGCCTTCCAGAATAGGTTTCAAACTATCTCCTTGCATATAATTAGGGATACTCAATCCAGCAAAGTCTAAAAAGGTAGGTGCGAAGTCTACGTTGCAACACATATCATTATTTATTTGCCCGGCTTTGAGTAAACTTGGATATCTAAGCAAAAAAGGCATTTGGAAAGATTCCTCATAAATGAATCTTTTGTCAAACCAGCCATGTTCACCTAAGAAAAAACCTTGATCCGAAGTGTAAATTACAATTGTGTTTTCAGCTAAATTTTCGGTATCCAAATAATCTAACAATGTTCCCACACCTTCATCAATTGATGCGATAGTGTTTAGATATCTTTTCATGTAACGTTGATATTTAAATTTGCTCAGCTCTGCATGTGAGGTGAAAGTAAATTTTTCTCCTGTATGCTTGTCTATCAGCTCAAAACCAGCGAGTGTTTCGGGGTTTGGTATTTTCCGCTTATTGCCATCTGGTCTAGAACGCTCACCGATTTCAGATCCACCTTCGGGTTGAACTAATCCAAGATCATCGTAGGTGATATCATCTTTAATTCTCATTTTTGCTTCTGCAGCGGCTTTTGCTCTGTTCTTGTAGTCATCATCAAAGGTGTCAGGTACTTTTATATCCTCCTCATAAAGCTTTCGGTTTTTTGGATGTGGTTCCCACTCTCTGTGTGGCGCTTTATGGTGGCACATTAAGAAAAAGGGCTGGTTTTTATTTCGCGATGACAACCAATTAATACATTTACTGGTTATGATGTCCGTAGCATATCCTTTCTCCTCTACTTCCCTTCCCATTTCAATGAATTGAGGGTCAAAATAGTCGCCTTGTCCTGGCAATACTGACCAATAGTCAAAACCAGTAGGTTCATGCTCTTTGCCTTCCCCTAGGTGCCACTTTCCAATGATAGCTGTCTGATAACCTCCGTACTGAAGATGCTTTGCAACATTAGGGAGCCTATTATCGATAGGTGTATTTAATGTTGTTACGCAATTCACATGATTATAAGTTCCTGTAAGGATGGCAGCACGGCTTGGTGTGCAAATTGAGTTTGTAACGTAACAGTGGTTAAGCCTAACTCCTTCGTTTGCAATGCGATCAATGTTGGGGGTTTTATTTATGCCTTCACCATAAGCACTAATTGCTTTGGCGGCATGATCATCTGCCATTATAAATATTATATTAGGAGCATTCATGTTTTTATCATTTTCGCTTTGTTATTTTGACGTCAATGATCACCGACCTGATATGATATGTCGATATTAAAATGTGATGTAATGTATATTGTTTGTACCAAATGAGCTAATTTGTGACTAAATTTAGAAGATCACACCTTGGAGTTTTAAAATGTCGAAATATGTTGAGGCCGCTAATTGGATAAGTGAACAAAGACAAGCTAAAAACATTTATAAAAACTTTAGTGAAATGTTTGGTTTGGAAAGTTTTGAGGATGCATACTTTGTACAAGACGCCTTAGAGTCTGTCTGGGCCCATAAAGGTGAGGTAGTAGGCTATAAATTGGCTCTTACTTCAAAAGCGATGCAAGAGATGTTTGGCGTAAATACCTCCTTCAAAGGCAACTTATTTTCCAAGACCATTCTCAAAGGTGATCAAGTTATATCCCTAAAAAATTATGGACGATTAGGAGTGGAGTTTGAGCTTGCCATAGAAATTGGGGAAGATTTTGGTACTAATTCTAATAATCTAACAGTTGAGAAATGTATGCGCAAAGTTTCAGCTGTTTATCCTGCTTTTGAATTAATTGATGATCGGAATGCGGACTATCCTACAGTGGACTTAATTTCTCAAACCGCGGACAATTCTTGGAATGCAAACACGGTTCTTGGAACTAAATCACAAAACTTTTCTCATCTTGATTTCAGTATTAACGAGGTTTTTAAAAGCATTAATGGAAATATTGAAAGGTCAGTTACTGGGGCAGCTTTAGAAAACCCCTTTAATGCCGTAATCTGGATTGCTGATTTTCTGAATAAGCGCGGATCGGAATTGAAAAAGGGCCAAATCGTGATGACGGGTTCTACATTTCCAACATACTTTCCTCAACCGGACGATGTAATTGAATTTGAAGTTTTTGATATTGGGAAAATTAAAATTAGCATATCTAGCTAAAATAATTATTTCGCTTTGAAGACTGCTTAATGAGAAATAAAATACTAAAGCTCTTGTTTAGGCTATGGTCCCTCCATCGACTATAAAAGGTTGACCCGTTGCATACGAGCCAGCATCTGAAAGCAAATAAATAATGAGCGACGCTATTTCATCAGGTTGACCAAGCCGTCCCATCGGT
>Ga0207993_1001079_pt1 | contig 10739 bp, 8 predicted proteins | sample ETN01SmetaG_2_FD_185791 | JGI IMG/M metagenome (GOLD analysis project Ga0207993, IMG submission 185791) | Marine microbial and viral communities from oxygen minimum zone, Eastern Pacific Ocean - ETNP2014F12-01SV265 (SPAdes) (version 2) | ecosystem: Environmental > Aquatic > Marine > Oceanic ...
CGAGACCATGCCTAGAGACTCTAGTATCAATTCCGCAGAGGGTATGCGGTATGATGCTGAGAGAAGCATTTCTTTAGTCGATGCGGATATCGAAAATCCTGGAATTGAAGGAGTTAGATCTACTGTCAGCATAACAAGAGAAGCTGCACGTGCGATTTCAATAACCGCTCTTGAGACACTTCGAGAAGGCGCTCGATTCATGGGTGTTGTGGGAGCTAGAGGTGAATTAGTAAATCCATTTGGCCACATAGACGCAGCAATTTGGTCGGAACAAGAAGTTCCTGGTTATATGATTGAGACAGCCTACGAATACTGTGAGGAATTAACACGGATAGAAGCCGGAAACTTCTATCATTCCTTCAAGTACCTCCCAATCGAAGCACGCCGAGCAATCTGCGCTTACTATGCATTCTGTAGAAGAGCGGACGATATTGCAGATGGCGACTACATAGATTCCTTTCCCGGTGGTTCATCTGATGACCCTGAATCTGTAGAGTACAGGGCTCACATCGAAAGGTTGACCGGAACTAGCCCGGTAGTCGCACGCGATCATTACGATGATAGAATGTCTCAACTTTTCTATTACAGGAAAAAATTGTCAAGTGCATATGGTCAAGTAACATCCACAGACCCAATTTTCATAGCCCTAAAAGATACAATTCGTCGATACAATATACCAAGACAACTACTTGATGATATGATTAGCGGGATGGAAGATGATTTTCATCGAAATCGATATGAGACCTTTGAAGAACTGTATTCATATTGTTATCGAGTAGCATCAACAGTAGGATTAGTTTGCATAGAAATTTATGGATATTCAAAATTAGAAGCTAGAGAATACTCAGAAGCATGGGGTATTTTCATGCAACTTACAAATATCATTAGAGATGTTGCTGAGGACGCAGAAAGAGACAGAATTTACCTTCCAATGGAAGATTTGCGCAGATACGGAATTAGTGAAGAAGACATCAAGAGTGGGGCTAAATTACTCGAACATCCCGGGTGGAAACCATTTGTTGATGAATACATTAAGAGAGCCGAAACCTATCGAGATAAAGCATTCAAATTACTTCCAATGTTGGATAGGCAATCTCGATACTCTCCTGCCGCAATGATGGCCTTCTATGAATCCATACTGAAGAAAATAAACAAGAAAGATGGCGATGTATTTTCTGAGCGTGTCCAACTTTCCAAGGCAGAGAAAATATCTCTAGCTGCATATGTTTACGGTAGATATCGCTTCCTTGCTCTTTGAGCAATAAGCGGATTTAGAAGGGAAAAACAGAAGCGAAGATTATCGAGCATAGTAAATCGGAGGCATACTAATGAGGGTGGCAGTATTACTAGAGGACCGATGCCAGCCTAAGAAATGTAATGCTGAATGCTGGGCATTTTGCCCACCTGTTCGTAACGGAATTGAATGCATTGTTCTTGATGACTCTAGTGGAAAACCCTTGATTTCAGAACCTCTTTGTATTGGTTGTGGTATATGTGTAAACAAGTGTCCATTTGATGCTTTGATTATTACAAATCTGCCTGAAGAATTAGATGGAGAAATGACTCATCGCTATGGCGAAAACGGCTTCCGTTTATTCCGCTTACCTGCACCTCGTGAAGAACAAGTTGTTGGCATCCTTGGGCCGAATGGTATGGGAAAGTCAACCGCGATTAATTTGCTATCTGGTTCTCTTCGTCCAAATCTTGGGGATTGGACGATTGATTCTCGAGATTGGCAAGAAATAATCGAATCTTTCCCTAGGGGAGAATTAAGAGATTATTTGGCCATGGTTTCGGATGAGGGAGTTAAGATCGCTGTTAAACCTCAATACATCGATAAATTACCCAAAATTTTCGATGGAAAGGCAAAGGAATTGCTAACTCGAGTTGATGATAGAGGAGAATTACAACATTATGCTGAATTATTAGCAATAGACCACATTTTAGATCGTAGTTTAGGGCAACTTTCGGGTGGAGAATTACAGCGAGTGGCAATGGCTGCTACATTGCTGAAAGAGGCTGATGTATACTTCTTCGACGAGCCTTCCTCATATCTTGATATTCACGAAAGAATGCGTATTGTAAGAATCATCCAAGACATGGTTGAGAGAGGGAAGAGAATCCTAGTTGTAGAACACGACTTAGCGATTTTGGACGTACTCTGTGATTTACTTCATGTTGTGTATGGCGAAAGAGCTGCCTTTGGCATCTTTACGCCGGCAAGATCTACTAGGACTGCGATTAACTCCTACCTCGATGGATTCCTACCTGAAGAGAATGTAAGAATTAGAGATAAGCCAATTCAATTCCTAAGAGGTAGGGTTAGGGGTGAAGAAGTTGGGCAGACAATTCTCTCTTGGGGAGATATGGAGAAATCACTCGGAGACTTCCAACTCAAGACTGGCGAAGGGAGAGTTCGTAGTGCAGAAGTTGTTGGAGTTGTTGGACCAAATGCTACCGGTAAGACAACCATGGTCAGAATGATTGCAGGAGAGATCGAACCAGACCAAGGCTGGTGCACTATGGATGCAGAAATCTCCTATAAGCCACAACATGTTAGTAGTGACTTTGATGGAACTGTACAGGATTGGCTGGATACAGAACTTGGAGCCAAGTGGAGAAGTGGTGAATTCAATACCCAAGTAATCCGTCCATTACAGGTTGACCAATTACTCGAACTTAGAGCCAAGAAGCTTTCGGGAGGAGAATTACAAGCGGTAAGTATCGCTATTTGTCTTGGTAAAGAAGCAGATTTGTATCTATTGGATGAGCCTAGTGCACATTTGGATGCAAACGCTAGAATGGAGGCTGCTAAAGCAATCAGAAGAACAATGGAAAGTAATGAAAAAGCAGCCATGGTAATTGACCATGATATTTACTTCATTGATATTGTCTCAGATTCATTATTGGTCTTCGATGGTAAAGGAGGATCTCACGGTAATGCCGAGGGCCCAATGTCCTTGAGAAAGGGAATGAATCGATTCCTAAGTGATGTTGATGTAACATTCAGAAGAGATCATGAATCCTTCCGGCCTAGAATCAACAAACCCGGAAGTAGGAAAGATAGAGAACAGAAGATTAGCGGTGAATACTTCTATCTTGAATAGAATAATTTCAAGGTTAGTAACCATTGGATTCTTGAAGGTCGTTTAGAACGGACAGACTATGTCAGATGGTGAGCCAGAGGATGCTGAGGAGCCCCAAGAACCGGAAGATGAGATGACGGTTCTAGAAGCCAAATTAGCTGAACTTGAGAAAGAACTGCAATATTCGAAGGCTGAAACTGCCAATGCTAGACAAAGAGGGCAGAGGGACAAGGCCCAAGCAATACGATTCGGAGCCGCTGGATTAGCCTCTCGAATAATTCCTGCAATCGACTCTCTAGAGAAAGCAATTGCGAATGAAAATGGAGACAATGAAGCGATTACTAATGGAGTCAAAATGACACTTGATTCTCTGAAAAGGGCTCTTGAATCTGAAGGTGTCACCATTCTTGAGACAACTGGTAAGTTATTCGATCCAACACAGATGGAAGCAATTGCTACTGTTCCTGTTCAAGAAGGTCAAGAATCGGGAGAGGTACTTGAAGAAATCGAATCCGGATATTTGCTGCATGATAGGGTACTAAGACCTGCGAAAGTGATAGTCACCAGTGAGTAACATTTCTGTCTATAACTTATGTTAATTTAAACATCAATTTATATTAAAAATCGAGGCGCATAATAAATATGCACTGGGCCTCAAACAAATTAGCAAGAACAAACTGTTTTTTCTTGCTGGTAATTTTTCTTTTGAGCACAATATCTCCAATGGTGCAAGCGCAAGATGACAGCACGCCTGAAGAAGAAAATAGAACCTTTCAATATCACACAATTGCGTCATTGGGAGATAGCACACTAGGATCAGACCCTTCTGGCTATAGAGGTCCATTTGCAAGTGTGCACGCAGCTAATTTGATGGGTTTAGATTACTATGAAGGAGCAGTCGGTGGAGACAGGTCTTGGACATTAATTGACGCAGGAAGGCACACAACCATAGCCGATAACTATGGCAATGGTACATTAGTGACAATGATGGTTGGTGCCTGGGATTTTATTGATTCTGATGTAGAAATCATTTCAGGAGATTATTCCTTCATCGATGAACTAGATGAAAACATAACTATCATCCTTGATACTTTAGTGGCCTCGGAAGTCGATGTACTAGTGTGGAATCTGCCAAATATGTCTTTTCTGCCCTTTTTGACCCAAATCTTCCCTACAGATCTTCACCACTATTTTACTGAGGCCAGCGCTGAGTGGGCACAACGACTAGACGAAATCGCAGAAAGATATGGGGATGATGTACAAGTTTTCGATTTAATGACTGCCTCTGATGACCTTTTACAAAATTCATCCGCGAGAACGATTTTAGGTAACGAAATTACTAGCCCCCCGATGGTTTGTGCTAAAAATTGCATAATGGTAGATTCTTTGCATCCGACTTCCGTTGGGCAAGGACTCTTAGCTAACTATATGATGAATGCAATCAACGAAAAGTTTCCTTCACCAAACGGCTCATACCCTCTTCTCTCTGAGGAAGATTTACTTTCTCTGACAACACTAACAAACAACAGTGAGGAAGAAACTATGGAACCCTCCTCAATTTTAATTGAGGGAGAGGTAACCAAAGAGTGCTTCGATTGGGCTGAAACCACATATCGAGATATGTACCTGACCATTACTATTGACGATGAATATGTCCCAATTCCAAGTTATGTCGGATTCAACACCGAATTATGCAGACAATCGACCCATGTCATGTACTCAGGGGAGGAAGCGATTCACGTGGTAACAAATGTGGAAAACACACTCACCTTGAATCATTTTTTTGAGATATGGGGGGAAAATTTGAGTGCCACAAAGTTACTAGATAGAGACACATCGAATGGAGGAGAAATCACGATAGATGTAAATGGTATCAACTTCGAAGGAAATTGGTCAGCAATATCTCTAGATGGTGTAATTTCGTTGGAAATCGTTTACACCTCTCCCCCAACACCAACTGTGGAAGAAGATGTTGAAGATGATACATTACCTGGTTTCTCTGTGGTTCTAGTTTTGGCATCTACACTGTTGGCGATGGCTGTAATCCGGAGAAAATGAGTAGATTTCTGGACACTTATCATTTTTGGAGGTTGGAAAAATATGAATGACAGATTAACCAAATTTGCAACGGTAATTATCGTTAGTTCGATGCTATTTTCTGGATGTACAAGTGAATCCGATGATATAGTCGGAAATGATTCAAATGGGGGGTCAGAAAACACAAACAACACAACTGGTTTAGACCCTACAATAGAAGATATTGTGCAAATTAATGGGAATGATTTCTGTGACCCTACAAATCAAATACACTGTATGCTTCCATTCCCATCAGGATTTTTCCTAGATGATGATGAGACTCAAATTACAGATTACAAATTAAACATCACTGGGGATGCTATTCCAGATACAAACTCTGCCCAATCAGAAAATATGGTGATATTAGATAGGCTCGATGGCTTTAGCCCATCTACTCAAATTTTTACAGCTTTTTCATCCACTCCGAGTATAACAGAAATGGCGGACCAATTCAACATATCTCCGTCAGTTGAAATCAATCATTCTAGCATTTTACTGAATTTAGACACTGGAGAATTAATTCATCACTGGATCGAGTTAGATGCAAGGGTTCAGGAGGGGGAAGAGACACTCATTTTCGTAAGAACCCTGCAAGGATTAGACCATGACGCAGCATACGCTGTTGCATTCAGGAATCTAGTAGATTTTAATGGAGAGGAAATTCAGCCTGAAGATGGATTTTTAGCATTGAGAGACAATAAGTCTACAGATTCAAACCAAATTGAAAATCAAAGACAGGATTATGAATTTCTATTCGAAAGACTAGAACAATCAGGAATACCTCGAAGTAACTTACAATCAGCATGGTGGTTTCATACCGCATCAACTAAATCTATCTTGAAGGATTTGTTTTCCATAAGAGATGATGCTGAGACCAGATTAGGCGATGTGGGTTTAGGATGTACAATCACTAATGTTTTGGAAGACTATGGAGAGGACAATACCACCCTCCGGGTTATTCAAGGAACAATAACAACTCCTCAATATATGGAAACAGAATATGCTAGGTCTCCAATGGTGAGAAGTCAAGAAGGAGACCCATTATTCGTTGAAAATAGAGAAATCGATTTCAGCATGATGATTCCCAAATCCCTTGCTGAAAATAACAAATCAGGACCTATCTCTGTATTCGGCCATGGGCTTTTCGGAGATAGCGATTCATATGTGAAAAATGGTCGCGCTATCGCTAATGAATATCAAACCGTTTTACTAGCTACAGATTTCAAAGGATGGAGTGCAGATGGGGACGAGGATGCTATGACCTTTGCATTAATGGATTTGAAAGAATTCCAATATCAACAAGAAAGACAAATGCAGGCTGTAATTAATCATTTAGCCATGATTAGGACGGTTTCTGGAGGCCAATGTGATGAAGAATATTTCAAACACAATGGAACCATGTTACTTGATTATGAAACAATAAATTACATCGGAATCTCTCTTGGTGGATTACGTGGCCCATCTCTTCTTTCAATGATTCCTGAGTTAGAATGGGGTGTACTTTGGGTTGGTGGAACCTCTTTTTCTCATCAAGTGGAAAGGTCTACCCATTATGGCTCGGATGAATACCCAGGTGTATTCTTTCAGCTTCTATCAAGTGACCTATCTTTACCCTCTAGAATGGATAGAGCAATCTGTATAGCACTTCTTCAATCAATATGGGATTCTACCGATGGAGAGACTTTCCTACCCTTCCGAGAAAGCGGCTTTGAAGACTTATTGAAGCCATTTGATATGTTTTATCTTACATCTATGATGGATGCACAAGTCACCACCTTGTCAGCCGATCGTGCTGTAAGAACTGGTAATGTGCCTGTGATTAACGGTTCTGCATATCATCCATTCGGAGTGATGGCGATGGAAGGCCCAATCAATGGCTCTGCAGCTGCTTATTTCGACGGTGATTTCCCTCCTTTACCAACTGGAAATACAAATGGTCCAATGTGGCACCACTCTTTAGCACACAATCTAGTATTGGAAGTCCCAGAAGCAAAAATGATGGCTTATGGTTATCTTCTATCTGGAACTCTGGTGGATTATTGCAATCCTAAATGCACTTTTGAAGGAGATTGGTGATTAGCCAACTGGTTCCCCACCTTCACCCATGAAGGCAAGTCGATGCAGCCCATTTGATTCAATAAGATGGTTAAGCACTGCCATTGGGACTAGGGTTCCGAGTACTTCTCGAATCGCGGCTTCGTCTCCAATAGTACTCAGCATCCTAGCAGTCTCTCTAACTCTCCAGCCCTCAAATCGCTCTCTCTGGTCTAGAGGTAGTAAAACAACCTGCCACCCTGCAGCTGAGTATAGTTCCGAGGTACTCAAATCGGTAGTGACTATGACACCAGCTGAACCATGATATTGACTAGCATGATTTACCCAATTAGGAGGGTCTTCAATATCTGGTATCGAACAAATATGAATGCCTTCGATAGATTTTGATTTCAGCCAAAATTGTATCATTTCTGATCTTTCTTCATGGCTCCAAGGATTCAATAAATTTTGAGGACGATTGGAGGAGCCTATTGCAATTATCAGATTTGCATTTGGGAGATTATCATCTCTCCATTTTGCAGCAGATTCCAGCATATACTCGTGACCTAGGTGAAAAGGCTGGAATCTCCCCAGAACTACAACACCTGGTTTAGGAGGTGATTTTGGAGGTTCGGGTACAAGATCAAGGTCTGTCATACTATCACCTCAGATATTGGCTCTCCATTAAGAATCCAATCCTCTGATTCCAAGTATTCTCTTCCAATCAACAAAATTAAACCTTCATTATTGGATAATTCGATGAAGTCAAAAAGACTCTCAGTTAACGACTTATGAGATTCCATAGTAGGAAGAATTCTAGGATCCTCATCAGGATTGAGAGTTTCCCCTAACTCTTCTCTCATTTGCATCCAATCTAGGATTACAGACTCGGAAAAAGACTCTCGATCTTTGCTGGATAATTCCAAACTAAATCTTCTCCAAATTTCTGGGTTGAGAAATTCATCCGCATCATCAAAATTTCCATCAAGTAAAGGCTCGATGTACAGAAACAGTCTTCCATCCCAACAACGCCACTCTGCAACAGTGGACCAATCACAAAGAATCAATGATGCCTCAGCATCCAAATCACCATTTGATTTGTCCGCCCATTCCAAAAAATCACCCTCCACATCAACTGAGAAACTTCGGTGAAATCTAGAATCTCCATCAGGTCTTTGGGAACTAAGTGACCCACCTTCAAATGAAAGTACAAGTTGTTCAATACTCATTGAGCGTAATCGATTGAGAGCTTTGGAGTCAACCAATCGAAGAATCACATCAACCATAGCCTCCCCTCATCCGACCCTGAGAGTACTCCATCATCAATATATCATGAGTTAACACTCAGTTATCCCCGATGCTTGGAATCAACTTATACCCTATTTTAGACTCGAAAAAAACATGGAACCATTAAGTCTTGGAACGGGTATTGCAATTGCAATATTTTCTACCCTCACTGCTTTTGTATTAACATTTATTCAAATCCGAAAATTACCTCTTGTAACAGTTGATGAAAAAACAAATTTCGTCACACTTGTAGTTCTCTCTAACTTATCATTGAGCCCAGGGATTTTATCTATCCTTCCATATTTTCTATACACAGCGGAACAGGAACCATACGTCGGGACGATTATAGCAAGTATTGGAGGCTGTGCTCTTGCTGTGCCATTATTTTTCAGAATGGCAAGAAAATTGTTTGGAAATGAAAATTTCACCGAGGATAAATTTGCTATGGCGTTAATTTTTCTAGCGATTGGAGAGACCATGGCATTAGTAGGATTTTTGACTTTGTTCATTTATTCTGATTTCGATGTATTGCATCTATTCATGGGTCCGGTTATTGCAATAGCACCCGTATTACTAATGGGAATAATTTATGCTATTAATGAGCAGAATTCTATTGACAAAGATGACACAGAAGACCTCTATCTATCATTTGGTCAAACAATGACTCGGTTATACTCGATGACTTTACCGATGCTTGGCTGGTTAGCCTATGGTCTGATTTGACCGAGTATTCTAGAATAACAGATAAGTTAGCCATTCAGCATTCAATTGAAGAACTCGACCCTAGCGCATTGGAATAGCCCCAACGAGGGAAGGTGTGTTCGTCATGGCAACCATCGATGAACAAATCAAGTCCCTTGAGGAAGAAATTTCCAAAACAAAATACAACAAAGCCACTCAGGGCCATATTGGAAAGCTGAAGGCAAAGATAGCAGCCCTTAGGGACAAGAAAGAGAAGGCTCAAGCACATGCCAAATCAAGTGGTGGTGGCCCTGGATTCGAAATCAAGAAGTCAGGTGATGCTTCGGTAGCATTGGTCGGGTTTCCGAGTGTTGGAAAATCTAGTTTGATATCTCAGTTAACCGATGTTGAATCAGAGGCAGGGAATTTTGCATTTACAACTTTAACTTGTATCCCTGGAGTATTGCACCACAGAGGAGCCACGATTCAAATTCTTGACCTTCCGGGATTAATCAAGGGAGCAGCGGAAGGAAAAGGAAGGGGCCGAGAAATTCTCAATGTGATACGTAGTTGTGATATGGTTCTCTATGTCGTAGATCCCTTCCAAGATTCTCATTTCAGTATTCTAGATATGGAATTATGGAAATCGGGAATGAGATTAAATCAGCCTAAACCACAAGTCTTCATCGATAGAACTGACAGAGGAGGTATTGTGGTTAGATCCACACTCGAACAAACTAACCTTACTGATGAAGAAATTCAATCAATTATTCGCAGTTTTGGAATGGTCTCTGCGAATGTGACATTACGAACGGATGTAACTGATGACCATATTGTTGACACTCTGGCTGGAAATAGGATCTACTCTGAAGCGGTAGTGGTTCTCAATAAAGTCGACTTGGCTACGGAGAAAGATTTAGAGAAAGCAAACTCAATGCTCCCTGAAGGTTGGCCTGTTTTGCCGGTTTCAGCGAAAACAGGCCAAGGAATTGAGGAGATGAAGGATTTCATTTTCGATAATCTAAACTTCATGTCAATTTATCTCAAGCCTCAAGGGCAAGAAGCTGATCTTATCGAACCTCTAATTGTAAAAAATACCTCGACTGTAAGGGATGTTTGTGTGAAATTACACCGGGATTTTGAAAGAAAATTCCGTTATGCTAGAGTTAAGGGACCAAGCGCAAAATTTGACTGGCAAAGAGTTGGATTAGACCATTTGTTGATGGATGATGATCTACTTACAATCATTGTCAGAAAGTAAAATTTTGCAATAAATTCCAGTAAGGCCCTTGCGAATAATTCACCTACATGATTTGCTACGGAGCCTTGTGGAAAAATCCGGAGACCTCCTCCCTCGCGCTGAAGTGCGAGCATTATTCACCCACATTAGGGCACGAGCTAGGGTCTTAATCACGGTCTTTTTCCTTTCATTCCTGATTGGATATCCATTGGCAGAATGGATGATTGAAATGCTAATTGATGCTGACGGCTATCGACCTGAGGGTGTTGAAATAATTGTCCTACAGCCAATGGAAATCATTCTTCTGAAACTAAGAATTGCAAGCCAAATTGCAT
>Ga0207993_1001080_pt1 | contig 10728 bp, 17 predicted proteins | sample ETN01SmetaG_2_FD_185791 | JGI IMG/M metagenome (GOLD analysis project Ga0207993, IMG submission 185791) | Marine microbial and viral communities from oxygen minimum zone, Eastern Pacific Ocean - ETNP2014F12-01SV265 (SPAdes) (version 2) | ecosystem: Environmental > Aquatic > Marine > Oceanic ...
AACTTCTGTGCTGGTGCAATGGCAGCAGCTTCAATTTTCTTCTCAATTACACTTTCTTTGCCTTCACGTAACTGTTGTTGCGCTAATCTTGCTTCTTGTGCTTGCTCTTGCTGTTCTTTCTGCCTTTCTAATGCTTGAGAGGTTGCTAAACTATTACTAATTACTTGTAGTGAAGTATTCAGAGCAGCGACATCTCTGTTAAGACCGTTTATTTGTGACGCTACAAGTCCAAGTTGTAATGAATTTTGATTGAGTAATTTGGTGGTTACAGGATCTGGTTGAGCAGGAGTTTCCGTTCTTCCTGCAAATGCAAGGGGTGATATCAGTGATCTTCTACCGCCAGGAGTACTAACCATTCATTTGTTGTGCTTTTAGGTTCTCTTCTTCAATATATTGTTGGAGGAAAGCAAGGTAAATTTCTTTCTCCCAAGGTATCATATTTTCTAATTCTGTTAATGAGTATTTATGGTGTTGCATCAAAGCAAAATTGATTCTAAAGTATGACTCAATATTAGTGTGAGCCATACTCACCCGAAAAAACTTGCTAATCCCTCAAGAACGACCTCATTTTCTACTTCAGTGTTTGGATTTGTCACGGTCATAGTATGAGACAATTTAGGCATTGTTAGATAAAAGTTCTCAATCTCTTTGAACTGTTTGGAACTCAGTTGCTCCACAAAATCGCGAAGTTCCTTCTTGGTACAATCTTTAGCAGACCAAGATTCTTCCTCACTATAAATCTGCTCGATAGATGACATAATAACATTGAAGGTTTCATCAAGATTGATTTCACTAACAGCAAAATTATTCTTGACAAATTCTTCCATCGATGGATATCTCATTCTCAATGTCAAACTTTCATCAAGTTTAATATCCTTAGAGTGAGTCTCATCAAACTGAACTTGAATCTCATCTAAACTGATGAGAACAGGAACTTTTGTCACACCATCATCAGGGCAGGTAACTAGAACTTCAACCTCCTCTCCAACAGACTTTCCACGAATGTTGAGGAACAAATATTCAATATCAAATGTTGAAAGTTCTTCTACTTTCACACCTCTTGTCAAAATGCAAGATTTAATTACATTTTTAACTGCATTAACAATTTGGGAGAGATCTTCACTCTCCATTGCAATAACAAGAACTTTTTCCTCTTTAACTAGAAATGGTCTATATCTGATCTTTTTTCCAGTAGAAGGGATAACCAACTCATAAGTTGGTGTAGAAATTTTTGGTAAAGGCATTACAATTCATGCACGTCAGTAAAATTATTTAGAGGAGTTATTATAATGTTCTTCTCTGGGCAGAGAATGGAGAATTAGTAAAGTATTCATTATTTAATATGCTACTTCCACCTTCAAAGAAAATCTCACTATTATTCGTTCCCTTATATCTAAATGTACCTGAATCAGATGGACCTGAATCACTAGCAGATCTTCCACCAATATCACCATTGGCTAATTTTTCAGATTGCTTTTGTGACTGACTACCAGTTCCAGTTCCAGACTCAGGTCCATCCTTACCACCACTTATTCCTAAGAACTGTGCCAGAGAACTTGATTGTCCAGAGACATATCTATCATATTGGAATGTTGCTGTCGCTTTTAATATCTGAGACCCCTCATAAGAAATTGTAGTAGAATCTAATGAGAGGGGATATAAACCATAGAATCTGTATTCAACATACTTTTTATAATCCTTCTCAAATTTTGTAATTATAGTTTGATTACATTTATATTGCTTTGGATAATTCATCCTAAAATAGTATCCTGGAGTCAAGTTACTTACTCCATCACCAAATTCAGTTCCTGAAGCAATATACTCCATCCAATGCTCAATAAACTTTAATGATCTATATGAATTATCAACATAAAACTCCATACTCATTGGAGTAAAAATTCTTGTATGAGCAAATTTTTCTGCAACACCCATATAATTTCCTACAACATCTGCTGTAGCAAATCCGCTGCCAGGTAGAATCGCTCTACTGCATAAAAGTCCGATAGTCTCAGTAATATATCTACTATCAATACCTCTCTGACCTAAGTACTTCCTCAGAGACGAAGAAAGACCACCAAACTGTACCATATAATGTGAAGTTAGTGCAACCTGCCCAATGACTGGTTTTATTTGAGATATTTTTTTCGGTAATGGTCTAGGCACTCTAAATATCTTAAGGTGATTGTTTAGTTATTTAGATGTCATATAAAGGAAAATACAAACCATCATATCCGAAGAAATATAAGGGAGATCCAACCAATATTGTATATCGTTCTCTTTGGGAACGTAAATTTATGGTGTACTGTGATAATAATCAAAACATCATTGAATGGCAGTCAGAAGAATTTTGTATTCCATATCGTTCTCCTATTGATAATCGAGTCCATAGATATTTTCCCGACTTTTTTATCAAGTATAGAGATGTAAACGGCAAAATTCGATCATCTCTAATTGAAGTAAAACCAATGAGGCAATGTTCTCCTCCACCTAAACCTAAAAGGCAGACAAAGAAATATCTGAGTGAGGCATTTGAATATGCAAAGAATCAGGCAAAGTGGAAAGCAGCACAGGAATACTGTAAAGATAGGATGTGGGAATTCAAAGTTATGACAGAAAAAGAACTTGGTATCAAGTAATGGCACGTAAAAAGAGAGAAACACTCTTACAGTCACAACGAAGAAAACTCGCTGAACAAAGGGCAGCAAAAGCAGCAGCAGAGGCGTCTCAGAGACCCACAGATACCGATGAAAATCGTAATAGGGTTCGTGTAGTAACAAATAAGGTAATCGGTGTTAGAGACCCTGATATCGTTATGGATCAACTCCTTGAAGTCCTGGAAAAATCTGATGCGCCAATCCCAGGAAAGTTATACGTATACAAATACGTTGCAATAACTCCAGGCATCAGATATGACAGAAACCCTGTAGTGCAAATAAGAAACTTATCGGATAATGGTTGGGTAGGTCAGAACTTTCATTGGTTAGGAAAAGGTCAATCAATAAGAAATTATCTTGCAAGTGAAGTTATATCTGACGGCATTTATGAAATTTATCCATCAGAACTTAGAGATGTTATGATGCTACCTATTAGAGATTTTAAAGTTGGTGGCTAAATAAGTAAAAACCATCTAAATGGCAAACACTAGAATTGGTAATATTACTAGAGGTGGAAATGATCGTGTGAGACCTTCTGCACAGAAGGCACAGGATGCTGCTAAATCTACAGAAAAATCTGGAGGTAATACTAAAAATAATCCTGTTAGCGATAGCACAGGACCAGAACTCTATAGATATCCAAGAGAATCACTGGGAGATAGTACAGATGCTTTGTTTATATCAATATTTGATCAATTTAGAGTAAATGATAAGGGTGGATCCAATCTTTTTAATCTTGGGAATATTTTACAAACTGGTCCAGTGACAAAAAATGGTAAACAGTATGAGGGGGTCACAGGTATAAATTTTGAAAAATTAGGTGTTCAGGCAGCTTCCGATTTCTTTCAAAATAATCCAGATAAGGTTAAAAGAAAAAATACAAAATATATATTTTTACCAATCCCCCAACAAATTAGTGATGCTTTAGCAGTATCTTATTCTGAAGATAGTTTAAATCCATTACAAGCTGCTGGATTACAAGCCACTAATAGATTTCTAGAAAATCCTACAGGATTTGTTAGGGATAGTGGAGATATTGCAAAGGCAATGACTAAAGGTCAATTTACAGGTCTAGACGAAAATACTAGAAAGACAATACAAGCAGCTCTTAGCGGTCAAGCACTCAATGCTCTGGGTGCTAATGTAACTCCAAATTCGGTAATTTCTAGAGCAACTGGTCAAATCTTACAATCAAATCTTGAACTCTTGTTTAGTGGTGTAACTCTAAGATCATTTCCATTTTTATTTGATTTTACCCCAAGAGATCAAGATGAAGCAAGAGAGGTGATGGCAATTATTAGATGTCTAAAATCGTCGATGGTGCCAAAAAAAGGATCTAATCCTGCACTTTTTATTGGTTCACCTAAAGTATTTCAATTAGAATATGTAACTGGGCAAACAGATCACCCATTCTTGAATAGATTTAAACTATGCTCTCTGGCACAATTAAAAGTTAATTACACAGCATCTGGAACATATGCAACTTATCTGGATGGTACACCAGTTCACATCCAAGTAGCATGTGAATTTAAAGAAATTAATCCAATCTATGCGGAGGATTATGAAGGTACTTTTAACGGTCCATATGCTAATCCAGATGAAGCAGCAACCGGAGAAGGAGGTGTAGGTTACTAATGTCTTATTTCAGAGAACTACCAAATCTTTTATATCAGTCAAATCTTTTAGACAAAGTTTCTTCAAGAGACTATGTGCTGATTAAAAATATATTCCGTAGAGTCAAACTTCAAGACTATCTTACTGATAAAATTGCTTTTTTTGATAAGTATACCATTTTAGATATGCAGCGACCAGATAATGTCGCAGAGATATTCTATGGTCAACAAGATTTAGATTGGGTTGTGATCCTGACCGCAGGTATTACTAATATTAAAGATGAATGGCCACTCTCTAACTATGATCTCTACAGATACGTTGAAAATAAGTATGGTATCACAGAGATGAATGACGTTCACCACTATGAGACCATTGAAGTTAGAGATAAAAATGATCGATTAATTTTACCAGCAGGACAGATTGTAGATCAATCTTTTACAATTCCAACTCCATATGATGCTTCTATTAATGGAAACTTCTATGTTGGCATAAGACCAGAATCTACAAATATTGACTATAAAGCAGTTAGTGCAAATATTAGTCCAGTAACTGCTGTTAATAATTATGAGTATGAAACTATAGAGAATGAGAAAAAGAGACAAATTGAATTAATGAAACCATCATATCTACAAATATTCTTGAATGATATGAGGGATATCATGCACTATGATGATAGTAGTCACAAAATTGATTCTAGACTATCGATTACTGACAATACCCGTTTGCTTGGTCCATAAGAGTTCTAAACTCTTATCAAAGATCATCACATACCGATGTTTTTGGGATCGATCCCTCCATTCTCCTTCCGCATCTCCAATCTTTCCTCTAGAATGTTTGGTGCCATCTGAAAAGAAGAAATCTTTTTTTGGTTCTGATAGACCGCAATACCTAAAATTACAAGCACGATAAATTGTGCCGTCATGAAAATTGCTATCAGCATACGAAATGATAGCTCGTACTCTAGTGTCTCTTCTAAGTTTTTTAATCGCTTTAGCAACGAACCAAGAAGTAATGTTGTACTCTTCTTGCTGAGTGTTGGGATGAATGCAGAGTCTGGAGAGTTCAAAGAGTCCTTGCTGTTCATGACGTTCTAATCCAAAAGCACCTTTTGCTATTTCTGGAACAGGGAGACCTGTAAAAATACAGACTCCCTGGATGCCTCCAATATTCAGAGGACAAAATTCGTTATTTTTATATAGACCGTAATTATAACCAGACTTGAAGGTTTTTGATATGTCCTTCAAATAGTGAAACCGCAGAAGTAACTCTGCGGCTTCGGATTTACTTACACGGTCAATGTAGTAATCTGTTTTCACTTATCAGTCTTTCCAACCGCCAGATTTCAACCAGTTGTTATGGTGTGGGTTGTCCCACGAATCACTGATTTCATAAGAGGGCATAATTACCTCTTGAATATATCGGCGGTTCTCTCTAGCGATAGAGAGACTCTCTGCTTCGAGAGTCTTTACTCTACCGTCAAGTTGAGAAGACCACCATACTACACCTGCTCCCTGAACTAATAGGAAGGAAACAATAGCAAAGGGGATCTTGAGATCTTTCATCACTCTTCAGCAAGTTTAGCAAAGTATGCCATTGCATCATCTTCTTCATCATTAGAAGAATTAGAAACAACGATATCTTCTGCGTTGAAATCTCCAGGAGTAGAAGTCACCTGAGGAGCAGGACCACGGTTAGAAGCGCGGAACTCTTCCTCTGTTTCAATAGTCTCTTGATCTTGGAACTTAGGAGTACCTTTGTTACCCAGAACATAGTCTAGACGCTTTTTCAGTGCGTCGTAATCCTTAAACTGATCGGGAGCAGTGAACTCAGCGAGAGAGTTCTCTTTCTTCCAGATTGCTTCCATTGCGTCATCGTCGTCCAAGAGTGCGCTCTGGGCAGCGAACTCAGAAGAATCGTAGTTACGATAACCTGCAACGTTCTTTGCTTTCAGTTTGAAGTTGGCACCTTGCCAGAAGTCAAATGGATCGATTGCTTCCTCATCCTCAAACTCGGGTTGCATAGCAGCAGTGAGTTTGTCGAAGATTTTCTTGCCATACTTGTACAGCATGACCTTACCTTCGTTCTGGGGGTTAGCAGGATCTTTTACAACGTAGATGTTGCTGATGTAAGTCAGTTTACGCTTCTGCTTACGAGCAGCATCTTTACCTGCGTCAGTGCCATTGTTCCACAGCAGAGAGTTATACTCAGACACAGGATCTTTCTGACCCAAACTAGTCAGAGAGTTTTCAATATACCAACCACCAGGACCTTGGAAGGCGTGGGAATACAGTTTCACAAATGGGAGATCTTCTCCATCGGGTGCAGGAAGGAAACGGATAACGGCATAACCATTGCCGCTCTTATCACACTCCAGTTTCCAAAGGCGTTCATCAGAAGAACCGCCAGTGTTATTCATTTTTTCGACTTCCTTGACCAGTTTTTGAGTCAGGGAGCCCAGTTTGGATTGCTTTTTAAGGTCTGCGAAAGACATTTAGATACCTCGGATAGGTTGGATTGTTTGGATTTGCTTGGATAGTATAACAAGGAATCCATCAGGCGTCAAGATAAAGTTTGAGTGCCTCGATGGTTGCATTCATACTACTGAACAACATAGTCATATCGGTCTCAGGTGGGAAACCCATCATTGCGACCGACTTACGAAGATTCTCTTTCATCTCAACCGCTTGAGGGTCGTCAGAAAGAGATAATCTAGTATACATCACCCTTTGCTTGTCTAGCAAGTCTGTAAGGATTTCAATATGTTCTAGTTTTTCTTCTTTGGACATCACACCGAAACCAAAGAGAGAACCATAGATTTTCTCTTGGAGATTATTGATTTCAGTTAGTTCTTCCTGAATAATTTCAGAGTCAAAAAAATCACTCATAATCACTCAGATACTACTTCGGTTTCTGCAGAAACTGCTTCACCTTCAACTTCTTCTTCAGCAGATTCTTCAATCTGTGTAAGAACTTCAATAGCACCTTCAAGTTTCAGAAAAGTCTCACGCGCATTCATAATTTTTTGTTCCATATCATCTTTTTGCTTGATCAGATTTTCAAGAACAGTTTTATTATCAAGAGCCATTACCAATAATCTCCTTTAAAATTCTCTTATAGTTGAATACGTCAATATTTATGAAGGGTCCATACTTCTTAATTTTAAGACTTACGGTTTCCCACACAGGATCACTCAACTTGTTATCAAAGTTTTTTGAAAAATGGAAGATTTTGTCTAAGATCACGAAGTTTTCTAGAGACAATCTGCCGCTTAGATATTCTTTCAGAAGAATAGGATGTCCCCTGGAACAGTCGAAGAGTTTCGCGAATTCGTTCTCCAAGAACAACTCGTTGCTTTGTTCTTTGAATAAGTAAGTCGAACTCTGTCTCCGTTTTTTCCATTCGGCGTAGGTCCTTTCGCCAGAATTGATAATTTCTCCAATCCATAGGTTTTGTGGGTTATCTGCAGCAGAAAAATTAGACACCAAAAAATCAACGACCTCTTCATCGGAATACTTGCGAGAAGTCTTCTCAAACCAGTACTTGTCCTTCCTCTTATTAAAAGAGGTTACACTAGCACGGGTTTTTGCTCCGTATTTGAAGAAGTCGTATTTGGGGTTTGTAAAATGATTTTTTAGTGACAAATAATGTTGATAAGTTTCAAAGGGTGTCACGATCATAAAGGAAGTTTTGCTCTTGAAGTTCGTTTCATAAAGTTGAGACGTGTCGCATCCCACTTAAGTTTCTCTTTCAGAGGTTTTGAAACGAGTTTAGTAATTGAGTCTACCTCAAGTTCATTGATTTCGCAATAGTGTACGATAGCATCAATATAGTTAAATTTTTCTTCGGAAGCAATTTTTTCAATTTCCAAAGCAAATTTGGAAGGAGTTAGAAATTTACTTTCGATTGCCTTCTCTAGTTCTTTATTAGGTTCCATAGAGCTCCAGTTTATCTCTAACAAACTTTCCAATGTACTCGGTAAGAAGTTTGATGTACTTTGATTTGTCTCGTTCTTCATAGACGACGCATTCTCCATTTTCACAAGCCATAATGATTACAAGTTTTTTGACTGAGATTCCAGTCAATTCGTATAACATACAACCGTATGCCATACATTGTACGAAATAGTGATCGATCCACTCTCGTGGTTTCGGTTTTGCTGATGTTTTGAAGTCGATTATAGCTAACTCGCCGTCATATTCAGCGATACAATCTACTGTCCCCGCTACACCTAGTTGTTTACTATACAGGGACCCTTCAAGGGCGTAAATATTATTTATACGTTTTAGTTTTTCTTTAGAGATTTTGAAAAGAAAATTGGAGATTGGTCGAACAGTAGGTAGTCCTTCATTTTTAAGATGATGCTCTACCAAAGTATGCATATCAGTACCACGTTTAGTTGATCTTTTTGTGATACGATCTGCTTCTTCATTACCAACTCTTTTTCGCCATTTAACGAATATTTCCTTATTAAAATGACTGGTCACCGAAGTAATGGAGACCAGTCTAAGGAGTTCTTCTTCGTTAGGCACTTTATAATATCGGACCCCATCAATAGTTTCTCTTTCTAGAGATGGAAGGTCCACGTCAACATGAGTGAACATTAAAATCCAGATTCCATTTTTGCGATGATGTATTCTTTGACAAGTCCAGAACGAACAATATCATCTACACCAAATTCAATTATATCAAAAGATTCCATTTTACGCAAGATGCTTAAGAAATCAATGATTCCATTCTTTTCTCTATCTTTCTGAAGATCAGATTGACGTGAGTCTCCACAGAAACAAATCCTAGTATTTTCACCAACACGAGTAATGATACTATCAAGTTCGTGGAAGTTTAAATTCTGAAATTCATCAACGATAACAATAGCATTATCAAGTGTAGTTCCACGTAAGAATGAAGTAGACCAAAACTTGATAGATTCCTGAGACTTCAGGTTTCCATACAACATTTCAAAGTCAGCATCACTAGGCATTTGGAACATATACTTCACCATATTCTTATAAGGAATCTGGTAAATATCTGCCTTATCTTCGTGAGATCCTGGGAGAAAACCAATTTCTCTGGTGGCAACAAGAGAACGTACAAGATAGATACGCTCATAAGGTGTATTCTCATCTAAAACATCGCGGAGTGCGTTGTAGAGAGTGATGAAAGTTTTACCTGTACCTGCACAACCATAAGCAACAATATGTTTACCCTCATTATATGAGTCATATAGTCTTTTTTGATTATCTGATAGTGGATCAATATCAACCAGATATTCACGACTGAGCGGTTTCTTGCGCTTCATCTGCTTTGTTGTGAGTCCAACCCCAATGGGTTGCTCTGCAGATGCTCTTTTTCTTCTTGCCATAATTAAATTTTAGATACTCTAGAACCAGGTGCTTTTGCAGCTTTACCAAGGACATCATTCCAACCAGGATTTTTAGCAATCAACTTATTATGCCAATCACCAACTTCCTGTGCAGATGCACATCCTTTGCTCCAATCTTTATCCCAATCAGGATTGTCCTTGCGCCATTGCTCATAATTTGCAATGGTCATATTTAATTCCTTTTCTTCCCCAGTTTTGCTGTTCTTTACAGGATATGATGGCATAGTATTAACTCCAAGGTATTTTATTTAGACCCACCCAAGTGCTTCCGCACAAGTTGGAAATTGTTCAATAAAGATCTTTTTACAACCTTCTGCAAGATCCATATGTTCCTTTTGAGTACCATTAGCAGTCCTCAGAGTTATATAATGGATCCACGACCGGCAAGAACCGGACATATAGATTTTAGTGGGCGTGGCGAGAGGGAGCACAAAACGGGCACACTCCTTTGCGATTCCATATGCAAGCATCTCTTGATAGAGTTTCATACCTGCTTGGAAATGATTTTCCATTTTGATTTGAAACTCTTGATTGACAAATGGATCAACATCATCAATAGAATTCTGGCGGTTCTTAGTATCCTGTCTACGAAGTTCGGGTAGAGGGATACGTTCTGCCAACATAGAACTGTCAGCATACCGTTGTGAAAATTCTTGATATGTAAATGAACGGTGACGAAGCACTTGAGCTGCCACACCTCTGGTAGTTTCCAACTCAAGAGTCATAAATGATTGCTCAAACACAGACCAATGATTGTGCTTAATACAATAACCCAACAGTTTTGCGTAGTTTGGGTTTTCCTGGTTATTGGGGTTTGACACACGCGCTACGTATGCCATCATCTTCTCCGCATCGGGAGTTACACTAATCAGTTTTACGCTCATTTAAATCCTTTTGATACTTTCGATTCTATCATAGCAAGTTCCTCTTCAAGAACTCTTAGTTGCTTCTTCATCTCAATCAGTTTTTCTTCACTGTAAAGATGTTCTTGTTTGACCAATCTACGTAGCAATTTTAAATATTTTCTTGCTCTATCAGTCTGGGTACCCATCGTCATCGTTAAAAACCTCGTCGTAGTCG
>Ga0207993_1001082_pt1 | contig 10721 bp, 11 predicted proteins | sample ETN01SmetaG_2_FD_185791 | JGI IMG/M metagenome (GOLD analysis project Ga0207993, IMG submission 185791) | Marine microbial and viral communities from oxygen minimum zone, Eastern Pacific Ocean - ETNP2014F12-01SV265 (SPAdes) (version 2) | ecosystem: Environmental > Aquatic > Marine > Oceanic ...
CCTCAACCACTGAATCTCTTGCAGCATCAATTCCTCTTTTGATTGACATAGGATTTGCTCCTGCGGTCACATTTTTAAGACCTTCATTAACAATTGCTTGAGCTAGCACTGTGGCGGTTGTGGTGCCATCACCAGCTACATCAGATGTTTTTGACGCAACTTCACGAACCATTTGAGCGCCCACGTTTTCAAGTTTGTCTTCTAATTCAACTTCTTTTGCAACGGTTACACCATCTTTTGTTACTGTTGGCGCACCAAATTTTTTCTCAATGACTACATTTCTTCCTTTTGGGCCAAGTGTGACTTTAACTGCATTCGCTAGTTTGTCAACTCCTGCCTTTAGGGAGCTTCTTGCATCAAGAGAATAAGCAACTTCTTTTGCCATTTTAATCTCCTTATAGTACTGCTAATATGTCGCTTTCGCGCATTATTACATAATCTACACCATCAAATGTGACCTCACTACCAGAATATTTCCCGTAGAGTACTTTATCACCTTTTTTGACAGTCATTTCAACTAAACTTCCAGAATCACTAACTTTACCTGAACCCAATGCGACAACAGTTCCCTGCTGTGGTTTTTCTTGGGCAGTATCAGGGAGTATGATTCCTCCGGCAGATTTATCCTCTGCTGGAGCCGGCTCGACCACAACACGGTCTGCTAATGGTTTAAGACTTAAACCCATTTTGTAACTCCTTATCTTATTTATACATTTAATAAAATTGTTAAAATAATAGCGGCGGCGAAATTAACTAGATGAACCTATAAGTCATAATACATTCGACAAGCTATTTATCAAGGCTTACGCAAAAAACGTACCAGATATAGATTTAATTCATTTTGTAATACAGAAACAACATTCTATGCCAATTTGGCGCTTTACATCTTTTACTTACCAGTAGATCCAAAACCTCCTTCACCTCTTTTTGAGGTGCTTAAAATATCTACCAACTCAAAATATATTGGTCCTCCATCCATTGAAACTAGCTGGAATAGCCTCTGCCCCTTTTCTACTTCATAGCTTTCCTGTTTAATATTGTCAACAGCAGCCATTATCTCCCCTCGATAGCCAGCATCTATCAACCCAATGGCATTACATAATCTTAGGGGTGTTTTTGATATACTTGATCTGGGCATTAATAAATATGGCTTTTGATCCATATTCTCGCATGATATACCAAGTTTGATCCTTGAAGTCTCGCCAGGGTTTATTATTTGATTTTCAATAATAAATAAATCAAGACCTGCATCACCTTCATGAAAATGGCCATGGTTTTTATACATTGATTCCACTGCTTCGCTTTTGGGTTTTATTTTTATATTCATATTTATTTTCTTTTATTTATTAGTTTTGTTAGTTCATTAATATTCTCAGGTGTTGAACCGCAGCAGAGACCAATTACATCAGGCTTGTAGTCACATAATTTGGAAATAGAATTTTTAAAATCTGATTTGTCAATTATTGTAAGATATTCATTATCAAAGTCACTAGTTGCAAGGTTTGGATATATGCCCCATTTACTATCCCAGTTGTTTAATAAGGATTGAATTGAATTAAAGGTTGTATACATTTGGTTACAATTCATCATAAGACATTCTATTTGATATGGTTCAATTAGTTTAAAAACCTTCTGGATCGGAGTGTTATCTAGTATATGCGTTTCATCTTTCATTATCAAACTAAGCCAAATGGGTACTTTACAGTCAATTGCCATATCTAGACCGCATAAAATTTCTTCAACATTTCCCATGGTCTCAAAAAGTAAAATATCAACTCCTGCATCTAATAACCATTCGATGGATTGCCCATATGTATCTTCAGCAACAGATCTCCCGGGGTAAGCATTTGGAGTGTAACAATCATCTATAGTAGTTAAGGATCCTGCAACTTCAGTTGAATTAATTGCAACTTTATTGGCACACTCAACTGCTTTATATAAGCTTAATCTGGATAATTCTTTTGATTTCAAGCTCCCAAAGTCTGCTTTTCTGTAGGTATAAAAAGTTGAACGAAAAGTGTTGGCTGTTATAATATCGCAACCGGCTTGGATATAATCCGCGTGGATATCCATCACAATTTGGGGATGTTCAATATTTGCATTTGCAGACCATAATGGTAGAGGTATACTTATTCCTCTATTTTGCAACTCAGTTCCCATGGCACCATCTAAGATTTGAGGACTGCTCATACTAGATTACCTTTTCTATTTAAAATCAAAAAAGATATCATACTAATAATTATAATACTAAAACCGACCATTGACTCCATCGTTGATTCCTTAAATGAAAAATATAATATCCAGATATTCGTAATTAAATATAAGAATGGAACAAATGGATAGAATATAACCTTATATGGTCTTTTTATATCTGGTTCATTATATCTTGAAAGGAAGAGAGAAATAACGGTTAAAGTAGTAGTTATTATTAATGTAACACCCGCATACATCAATACTTGTTCAAATGAGGATGTTGCAATGAATAAGATGGATAAAATCAATTGGACAAAGAATGCATTAATTGGTATTTCGTTAGAATTTTTATATTTTAATTTTCTTAAGAACCAGTGATCCTCACCCATTGTCTGTATTATCCTAGGACCAATATATACATAGCTACTTACGGTAGAAAGAAGTAGCACTGAGATACCCAATCCCATGATTTTGCCACCTAAATCTCCAAAAATTTGTACGCCTGCTAAATACCCTATGTCAATCTGACCAACCATCGATTCAATGGGTGTTGAAAATAAAAAAGTAAAGTTAAGAAGTACATATAGCACCATGACAAAAGCAGTTGAATAAATCATTACTTTTGAAATATTGATTTTTGGATTCATTAATTCCCCACAAACGTAAATCGTTGAATTCCAACCAGTATATGCGTAGGATACCCAAACTAAACTAACAGCAAAACTGGAGCTCATCATAATATCAAAATCTGTTTTTACAGGCATTATAGATAATATTTGTGGCTCGGAAATACTTATACCAAAAATGATAAATACGATTATGAGACCAACTTTAATTAGAGTTGATGAATCTTGAAAAATAGTTCCCCACTTTACACTACTCATATGTAGTAAATGAGTGAGTATTATTACTATGCAAGCAACCGAATTAGGATTGAGAGTAGTAAATACAAGACTAAGGTAGCTTCCAAGTGCCATTGCAGCAAGCACAGCTGGTGCTGTAAAGCCCACTGTTGATGAAACTATCCCTGCAGCAAAACCAATTGAAGGATGCATCAATCGACTTAAAAGGTGGTACTCACCACCTGATCTTGGGAATGTGGTTCCAAGCTCTGCATACGTTAGAGCTCCGGCTAATGCGATCAAACCTCCAATTACCCATAACATTAGAAGCGAAAATATTGATTTTATATCTAATAATTGAAAACCCAGACTTGTAAACACTCCTGTTCCAATCATTGATGCAATTATTAAGGAGGCCCCTGTCCAGAATGAGATATGACGGTCTGGCAGGTTCCCCACAAAAACTAATATCTGTAAATATTATAGGATAGTAATATCCAGCCAAGAACCAGACAAATACCCCCAACAGGCGTCACTGCACCAAACCATCTTATATTTGTAAGGACCAATATGTAGAGGCTACCTGAGAAAATGAATGTACCTGTCAACAAAAGATATGCAGGAATTGTTAATATTTCTTGCCTGTAATGAAACCCAATGAAACCAATGAGTATAAGGCCCAATGCATGATACATCTGATACTTTACTCCTGTTTCAAAAATATCAAGGTCTGCTGTAGAAACCCTAGATTTAAGGCCATGGGCACCAAAAGCACCCACTAAAACAGACAAAGCAGCCAGTAAGGAGCCTATTATAATCCATAGCTTCATTTATTCCACGGATTCCTGAATTATGGTTCTTACGGGATAGGGGATTGTGATTCCTTCTTTTGAAAAACGTTTATGGATCTTCATAATGAATTCATGGATAATTGGATTTTGGTCGCCATATTTATTTCCTCTAAAATAAACAGCTAAATCAATGCTTGATTCTCCAAAGAGTTTGAATTTAAATGATGGCTCATGGTTTTTATCCACTTGTTCCATTTCAGCATGAATTTCATTGGCGACCTCCATCACAACTTTGCCAACATGGTCCAAGTCTGAATCATATGAAACTCCAAGTGGGATCTTTACTGAAAAACTAGGGTCCCCACTATCATAGTTCTTGATTATTGCGGTTGATAGCTTTGTGTTTGGTATGTGAATCAAATTATTTGAACGCTCAAGCATTTTAGTATTTCTCCAGGAAATATTTTTTATATACCCCATTTCTCCAGAGTCTAAGCTAACAAAGTCACCTGGCTCAACTTTTTTACTAAGCAAAATATGTAATCCTGCAAATACGTCAGAAAGAGTGTCTTTTAATGCTAGGGACACAGCAAGGCCACCTACACCCAATGCGGTCAGCATCGGTGCAATAGAGATATTGAGATTATCTAAGATAATAAGAAGACCGATCACATATACAGTGATCCAAACAATATTGGTAAATATGGTTGTAGATGGGAACCCGCTTCCTTGTTTTTTAGACCAAAGGTTAAAAAAACCAACCACAAGTTTTGCTAATGCATGTGTAATGGAGCCTACAAGTAATACATAAAATACATTACCAACGTAAGCAGAATATTGAAATGGGATAGGTGCGTCTTTAAATGCTAAAGAAGATCCAAAAAGAAAAAACCAAAACACTATTTGAGATTCGATAGATGAAATAAATACATCATCTCCCTCCCATTTTGAAAGTTCTGCTGCTTTTCGAAGCCGTGAATGAATAAATATTTTGAAAGCAAATCCAAATAAGGTGACAATGGTAATGATTATTATGGGGCGAGCCCATTGGTCTATTGGAAATGGAAGGTCAATCATATTAATCGAATTGGACAGATACTAGTTTTGAAATCCCTTTTTTCTCTTGAGTAACCCCATACATATAGTCAGCAATTTCCATTGTAAGTTTATTATGTGTTACTATTATAAATTGCGTTTCATCGCAAAATTTTCCCAAGACCCTTGTAAACTTATGTATGTTTACATCATCAAGAGGAGCATCAACTTCATCCAATATACAGTATGGGCTTGGTTTTACCTGGTAGATTGAAAAGAGTAGTGAGATTGCGGTTAGTGCTTTTTCACCGCTAGATAATAAACGCAGGGATGTATTCCGTTTACCTGGTGGCTGTGCCTCTATAGCGATATCTGCCTCAAGCGGATCGGGGTCACCCATCAGTCTTAGTGTTGCGTTACCACCTTCAAAAAACATCTTAAACAAGCTTTCAAAATTTGATTTTATGAGGTCAAATGTCTCTTGGAATCTTTTTCTTGCGACTTTGTCTATTTTTCTAATCGTTTCTCTAAGGTTTTCCTCAGACTCGAGTAAATCATCTCGTTGATTTGATAATAGTTGTAACCTTTCTAATTCTTCCGAGTGCTCATCTTGCACAGCCATATTTACTGGACCAATATTTTCTAAACTACGCTGAATCTTTGCTATTTCTAGCTCTAGTTGCTCTTCAGAAGAATCAACTACCAAATTTTTGGGTATATTTTTATCATATCTATCTCTTATCCGCTCTTCTACGATTTTGATTTTTTGTTCTGTCTCTGTGGCTTCTATTTCAGCATTTTTTAAATCTTCCAATATCTGCTCTCTGTCGCTTTGTTCAGAGGATATTCTTGCCTGCAATTCTTCAATATTTTGATATGTTTCACGGTATACTGATTGTTTAAGATCAAGTATGGATCTTTGCTTTTGAATTTTTGCATTAAGCAATTCAAGTTCTTTTTCAGTTTCATTGCTATCAACCTCCAATTCATTGCGTTTTGTCTGTAGCTCACTTATTTCTGTTTTAATTTTTTCTTGTCTTGCAACTAACTCATCAGCTGTTTCCTCTCCGGAGGTTTTCTTAAATCTTAATTGATCTCTTCTTGATTCAAGTTCAATTAATTTAATTTTTAAATTCTGTAAAAGGTTTTGGAAATCATCTCTTTCTTCTCTAGCGGATAACATTGCAGCGTTTGCCTGATCTACCTTTTTTTGATAGGAATCTAATTCTTGATTTGTTTTATCAATTATCGGCTTTAGAGATGATAATGCTTTATTTGATTGTGAAAGTTCTAACTCTGCATTTTTCTTGCTCTCAACGTGGTTATGAAGATTTTCTTCATACTGTTTGATCAGCATTTGATTGCGAATGACATTAACTTCTATTTCAGAGTAGTTCTTTTTTAGAGTATTTAGTTCAATTAAATGGGAATCTAATTCTTGTTTTGTTGAATTTATTTCATTTAAAACCGATTCTAGAGCCTTCTTTAGCTGTTCCTTTTTATTTGACAATGCCTTTAGCTCTGATGAAATATTTTCTAACTTCTCTTGCCTTCCAATCATGTGTCCATGTTCTGAAAATTGACGATTCTTCAGAATTAAGTTATGTCCTGAATATGCCCCATCTTTATCCACTAAATCCCAACCCTGCAATCCTTTGTTTTTAATAGCTAAACTCAGATCATTCACAACTAATAAGTTTCCTAATAGATATTCACAAAGTGGTCTCAATTGCTTGCTCGTCTTTACAAGATCAGAAGCCCGACCCATTATATTATCATCCAATGGAATTTTCTTGAGCTCCGAGGTTAATTCTGAGGCCTCTTTCAAAGGAATAACTGTTAGGTCTCCAGCGCTATTCTTACTCGCAATCTCAAGTGACTTCAATGCAGAGATCCTATCTTTTGAGATGAGACAATGAGACAAGTCACCTAATCCCGATTCTAATGCATCTCTGTAGGCATCCTCAACCTGAAACATATCAGCTACGGTACCTAAGATTCCGTTAAACATTTTAGGATTCTCAAGAACGAATCGCGTTCCTTCAGGAAAACCCTCTTTAGATTCAATCAGTTCACTATAAAAATCTCTTTGACCCCCAAGTGAATTTATCAATGCATTAATATTGTATTGCTCTTCCGAAATAGATACTTTCTTGTCATTTAGTTCATGAAAAATATTTTCTGAAGACTCAATTAGTAATTCAACTTTTGATAATTCAGAGGATACCAGTTTTTTCTTCTTATCAAGCTCTCTATTACTTCTCAGCTGATTTTGAATTTTATCTTTCTGTTCAATGATAATACCTTGGAGTTCTTTTATTTCAGAAGATCTATCCTCAACCAATGCAACAGTTCTGTCATAGATAGATCTATCATCTGAAATTTTCCTTTGAAGCTCCCATCGATCATTCTGGGTTTTATCTAAATGATTTATGGTCTGTTGATATTTTTTTTCTATGTCATCAAATTTTTCTTTCTTTGATTTATATATTTGGAGTTTTTCGTCAATAGCTGGTTCCAAATCTGTTATCTCTTTATCAAAATCAAGTTTCAATTGCTTGAGGTGCTCTATCTTGCCAAAATTTGAGCTCTTTTCTCTCTCTAGACGCTCAATCGTAAGTAAGGCACCACGTCCCTGTTCTTGACAGACTAAAATTCGATTACGCATGGATTCTCTGTTTTCATTCATTTCATCCATTATGACCTGCAATTCGTTTAGTTCAGATTCTTGTGATTTATATGCATCGCGCAAGTCTTTCATTTCTTGTTCATGAACTGATGACTGTGATGATTTACTTTCTCGCAAATGACGATATTCCTCGATTTTTTTCTTCAGAGGATGAATAAGCGATTGAAAACGATGTATTTGGATATAAGCGAGTTCTTTATCTCTGATCTCTAGCGTTTCAGTTAGAGTAGCATGCCTCTTAAATCTTTTTAGCTGCAATTCTAGATGATGAACCTTTTGTTCAACCTCAGCAATGATATCCTGAACACGCTCAAGATCAGCCTTAGTAATTTCAAACTTTCTAATAGTAGACTTTCTTTGAGATCTGTATTTATGGATTCCTGCGGCTTCTTCAAACATTTTGCGACGATCATCGGCTGTTTCTGAAAGAATTTGTTCAATCATTTTTAATTCAATTACTGAGTATGCATCGGCGCCCATGCCCGTATCAATAAATAAGTCCATAATATCTTTCAAACGGCATTGAGTCTTATTTAAATAGTATTCCGATTCTCCGCTCCTGTAAACACGCCTCGCTATTTCAATATCATTATACTCAATAGGGAGTTTACCAGAATTGTTGTGCACCGTCATTGCAACCTCGCAGACACCAAGCGGCTTTATGCCTTCCGCCCCATTAAAAATGACATCTTCCATTTTACCACTGCGCAGGACACTATATTTTTGTTCACCCAATACCCAACGTATGGCATCTACAATATTGGTCTTTCCGCAACCATTGGGCCCCACGACCGTGGTTATTCCTTGCCCTAGTTTCATGACTTCCTTATTGGCAAAGGATTTGAAGCCATGCATTTTTAATTCAGATATATACACTTAAGTAGGATGCGGTGTTTGAATTTAGGCAATCTGCGACGAGAAATCTACCAAAGGATGGTATAAATATTCCCAGATTAGACATTTTTTATCGAATTTTAATCGTGGATAAATTGCTGGCAATCTTTTTCCTTACAGAAGTCATCAAAAATAAACCTATGTTTAGAATTAACATTATCATAGGTAGTTTTTGATATAAGGATTCCGTTACCACTATAATTCACAGATACCACCCTGTCTCCCTCTGGCCCATATACATAATGCAAATTTGATTTCTTTGCTTGGAGATTGGGAATGTATAGGTTAGTAGTCTTCTTAATATACTGATTCTCGAGAACACTTGGCTCTGCTGCATTCAATAATGCGGAGGTAAATATTAAACAAAAGATCATAGAAATTTTCAATACAGTATTTCTTAGAAATTTTCTATATCTGATCATTGCTTAATATTAGTTGTAATCATTTTAAAATACTAAAATATCTCAACATTGATATTACCCAGGAGGCCAGCCAAATTCTCTTCCACCCATGAGGTGAAGGTGTATATGATAAACTGTTTGCCCACCTGCTGGATTGCAGTTAAAGTTTAATCTATAGCCCGCCTCATCAATACCTAGATCCTCAGCTAAAAACTTTGCAGTAAACACTAGCTCGCCCATCAGGCTTTTATGCTCCTCATTCAAATCATTCAATGTAGCAATATGGATTTTAGGAATGATTAATACATGCACAGGTGACTTTGGATTAATATCATTGAAAGCAATTATATTATCATTTTCGTAAATAATATTTGCTGATATGGATTTGTCAATGATTTTACAGAATAAACAATTCATAAATCCTCTCAGTCTAAAAATTCATTTAGTATGGAGAGAGTAGTCTGTGCTGCGGTTTCAGCTCTTAGCTTTCTATTACCCAATGAAAATAATTTCACCCCTAACTCTTTCAATAGATCTAACTCTTTTACGGAAAAATCGCCCTCAGGGCCTATCAATATATAAATAGGTAAGTTTTTATTATAATTAAATTTTTTCAATCTACTTTTGGCACCAATTACACCAGCAAAACATTGTTCCCTTGGTTTATTAAGCCATTTGACCATGGTATTTGGCTCTTTAATTACAGGGAAATAACTGCGTTGGCATTGCTTTGCTGAGGCAATAATGATTTTTTTACATCTTTCTATATTAACGGTCCTCTTTGTACAATGTTCTGCCACAAGAGGATGGATTTCCTTTACACCCAATTCAGTAGCTTTTTCAATTAAACCTTCAAATCGATCCCTTTTTAATAGCGCTGGTGCAATAATGATTTCAATTGAATTTTCTCCCATTTGATCAATTAGTTCTTCTATTCTTCCATGAACAATTCCTCCCTCAATTCTTTCGATTATTGCTTTGTATCCAAGACCTTTACCGTTTAACAGAGATATCAAATCACCAGGCCCTAAACGAAACACGTTAGAGGCATGATGAGATTCTCTTTTATCAAGAGAGAATGAATTACCATTTACATTATCAGGGCTTATAAAAAATGCATTTGACACTACTTTGATCTACGATTAAATGAGATATGAATTAATCTCCCGGTGAAATTATCTGAACCATCAAATTCTTTATACGGAAGAACCTCTAACCCAACCATCACTGATACAGAAGTTTGCCCAACCATTTTAAAATCTATCCCAGCACCTATAAATCCTCCTGGAGTTAATTTAGTTTCTGGGTCACTCCATCTTTGCTTGAAACTCCCTTCCTCATCTCCATCAACGACTAATACACCACCCATTCTTAAGGTTAGAAATGGAGAAAAATTATTTTCTATTTTGCCATTAAATAAATAATAATTAGTGCCAAAGAAAAAAGGTAACATAAAAAGACTCTTTCCTCCAACCGTCTGGTATTGCCCACTATAATAATTATAAACTATTGTTTCGTCGGATGCTTTGATATCATAAAATCTGACTTCAGCATTTAAGGAATAATTTTCCGAATCGTGTATTGCTTGCCTTGTAACAAAAATTCCAGATCCACTTGTCCCTATGTCTAAACCAAAACCATTATAAATTTGATTGAAATTAGCAAATAGAGTGGAACAAAAAGTTAGGCTAAGTAGTATTCTCATTTCTAAAAACCATTATATTATTGAAATTACTTTTGTTTTTACTAAACAAAGCGATAATTAAAATTAATTTATATGCCATTCTTTTTTAATTATAATCTTTTGTCTTTTAATCATGGTCTAGCACCTTGTCAACATTACCATCATCTGTGTAATAAATCCATCTACCAACTT
>Ga0207993_1001083_pt1 | contig 10712 bp, 7 predicted proteins | sample ETN01SmetaG_2_FD_185791 | JGI IMG/M metagenome (GOLD analysis project Ga0207993, IMG submission 185791) | Marine microbial and viral communities from oxygen minimum zone, Eastern Pacific Ocean - ETNP2014F12-01SV265 (SPAdes) (version 2) | ecosystem: Environmental > Aquatic > Marine > Oceanic ...
TATTTTCTATTAGCTCTTCAACTGCTTTTAAATACATTTCCTTATCCATTTTTTGCCCTCTTGAAAGAAGTTTTACTTGATCGTAACCATCTTTTTTACCTTCAAGTCTTAGAAAGCTTTGCAATGCTTCTGTAAGCAACTCATATCTTTCCTCAAGATCATTAGATATAACCTCTTTATTAGCTTCCAATTTACTAAGCCCTTTTAATGTTGAATTGATTGCAATTTCCATATATCCATAAGCTGTGCCGATATTTCTTAATACCGTAGAGTCAGATAAATCCCTTTGAAGTCTTGAAACCGGAAGCTTTTCAGATAAATGCGAGAAAATAGCATTTGATAAACCAATATTGCCTTCTGCATTCTCAAAGTCTATTGGATTAACTTTGTGGGGCATGGTCGATGATCCCACTTCATTTTTACTCATTTTTAATGAGAAATAATCTAAAGAAATATAGGTCCAAATGTCTCTATTCAAATCTAGAATAATAGTATTAATTCTTTGAATATTTTGAAAAAGTTCAGCCATATAATCATGTGGCTCAATTTGAGTTGCAACAACCGTTAAATTAATATCAAGCTGTTTTAAAAAATCTTTAGAATGCGATACCCAATCCTCATCAGGAAAGGCTAAAAAATGAGGGTTATAGTTAGCTGTTGCTCCACCCCATTTAGCATAAAATTTTGACTTCAAAAGACTGGCATATTCTTTCTTAATTCTGGTTACAAACACATTAATCTCTTTTCCAAGTGTAGTAGGGGAGGCTGGTTGACCATGTGTTCTCGACATCATAGCTGTATCTTTATTTTTTTGAGCAAGAAGTTCTAATTCCTCTATCACCTGTTCTGTCGAGCTTAATAAGCTTACATGTGCATTTTTTAACATCAGAGCATAGCTAAGACTATTTACATCCTCTGAAGTTAAGAATATATGTATGAGGCTTTGTACTTTTTCTGAATGCTTAAATTCCTCTGCAAGTGCTAACTCAACTGCTTTTACATCATGATTTGTAGTCTTCTCAATCTCTTTAACTCTTGCAACTAGTGGTTCTGGAATTGTTTTCGACAACTGATCAATTTTTGAATTAGTTTCAGTATCTATTAATTCAGGTTTAAAGGTGGTTAAAAAATAGCTTAACCATTTTATTTCTGCTATTAATCTCGCCTTTATAAGTGCGTTTTCAGAGAAGTTTGCGCGGGAATTTTGGGTTTTTTCCCGATACCTGCCATCTAGTGGGGATAGACTATTAAGAGTGTCATTCATAGACTTCGTAATTATACTCTCTATCTTCTGCCCAACTGTAGTATTTCTGTGAAATTCTTTCCTTAATTACAGCTCCACCCAAACACTCTTCATTTTGGTATATTACTGCGGACTGGCCCGGAGTAACTGCTGATACTGGTTCATGAAAATTTATCTTATTGCCAAAGGGTGTTTTGTAAATTTTTGCCTTGATAGGTTCTGATTGGTAACGAATTTGAACCTCACATTCAGAACCATTCTCGAGTTCTGCATTTATCCAATGCATATCCTCTGTATAGCAGCCCTCGCTGTAAAGGAGGGGATTATCGCCACCCTGAACTACTGTGAGTTCATTGTTTGACTGGTCTTTATGTGCAACATACCAAGAACTTTGGTCTCTGCCTTTTACTCCCCCAATACCAATTCCCTGCCTTTGACCAAGAGTAAAATACATTAGGCCTTGGTGCTCGCCTAATTTAATCCCATTTTCATCTACAATTCTGCCAGGCTTTTTACCCAAAAAGTTCGATATAAAGTCGTTATAATTATTTTTCCCAATAAAGCAGATTCCTACAGAATCTTTCTTATCAGCGTTAATTAAGTTGTTATCATGTGCAATCTTTCTAACTTGATCTTTTGTTAACTCTCCAAGAGGGAAGATAGCTCTTGTAAGGTCTGAACCTTTAACTTGGTGTAAAAAATAGGACTGGTCTTTTGAGTTGTCGATTCCTCTGAGCAATTTGACACTATTTTGGTTAATATCAAGTCTTGCATAATGTCCAGTTGAAATATAGTCAGCACCTGTTTCTAAGCAATAATCGAGAAAAGCACCAAATTTAATTTCCTTGTTGCAAAGAATATCAGGATTAGGAGTTAAGCCTTCATGATGATCAGAAAGAAATTTTTTAAAAACTCTATCCCAATAATCAGATGAAAAGTTTGCTAGATGCAAAGGAATTCCAATTTGATCGCATACCTTTTCAGCATCTATAAAGTCCTCTTCTGAGGTACATTCGATGTTTGGAGCATTGTTGGTCCAATTCTTCATAAAAATGCCTTGAACATCATATCCTGCTGATTTCAAAAGCAATGCTGTTACTGCTGAATCAACACCGCCTGATATGCCAACTATCACTTTTTTTTGTTTTTCCATACTTATTGTCTATTGAGTCTTAATATTTAGTGCAAATGTAAGTATAATCAAGCCAAATTTTTAGCTATGACTTCATCAAAAATCAAAATTCCAGCCAAAGGCGAAAAGATAACTTACAAAGATAATCAGTTAATTGTACCTGATAACCCGATCATACCCTTCATAGAAGGTGATGGTATCGGAGTAGATATAACACCTGTCATGATAGATGTTGTGAATGCAGCTGTAGCATCAGCCTATGGTGGCAAGAGAGAAATTAGCTGGATGGAAATTTATTGTGGAGAAAAAGCAGTAGATGTATATGGTGGTGATGAGTGGATGCCCCAAGAAACACTTGATGCCTGTAAAGAATACAATGTTTCAATTAAAGGACCTTTGACTACCCCAGTTGGCGGTGGGATTAGATCGTTAAACGTTGCTATAAGACAAAAACTCGATTTATATGTTTGCTTAAGACCTGTAAAGTATTTTGCTGGTACGCCAAGTCCTGTTAAAAGGCCAGATCTTGTTGATATGGTTATCTTTAGAGAGAACTCGGAAGATATTTATGCAGGTGTAGAATTTGAAGCTAATACCGACGAAGCAAATAAGCTAATAGATATTCTGGGAAAAGAGTTTGGCGTTGAAAAGATTAGATTTACTGATAATTGTGGAATAGGAATTAAACCTGTTTCAGAAGAAGGAAGTAAAAGATTAATACGAAAATCTTTCGAATATGCAATCCAAAACGATAGAGATTCTGTTTCATTAATTCACAAGGGAAATATACAAAAATTTACAGAAGGTGCTTTCAGAGATTGGGGTTATGAGTTAGCAAGAGAGGAATTTGAAGGAAAAGCATTGGATGGCGGCCCATGGCATGTTTTTAAGAACCCAAACAATGGCAAGGATATAGTTGTGAAAGACGTTATTTGTGATGCATTTTTACAACAAATTTTACACAGACCAGCTGAGTATGATGTTCTTGCTTCGCCAAATCTAAATGGCGATTACATTTCCGATGCACTTGCAGCTCAAGTTGGTGGTATAGGTATAGCCCCAGGTGCAAACCTCGGAGATACAACAGCTGTATTTGAGGCCACACATGGGACAGCCCCCAAGTATGCAGGCCAAGACAAAGTCAACCCAGGCTCTTTAATTCTTTCCGCTGAAATGATGCTGAGACATATGGGTTGGGTAGAAGCGGCAGACTTAATTATTAAATCTATGGAAAAAACAATCCAGAAAAAGAAAGTTACCTATGACTTTGCAAGACTAATTGATGACGCAACAGAAGTAAGCTGCTCAGATTTTGGTAGACTATTAATCAAAAAATTTGATTAGATAAATGGCACAAGATGAGTTTTCTACTGGCACAGTAGAGCTAGAAGAAGCAGAACTAAAAGTCGATAAACCTCCACTTTTTACAGTAATCATATTCAATGATGACTTCACCCCAATGGAGTTTGTTGTTTACGTGATACAAAAGTTTTTTGGTTTTGATCATGCTAAATCAACCGAAATTATGCTAGAAGTTCATTCCAAAGGAAGAGGGTTCTGTGGTGCATTCTCACAAGAAATAGCAGAAACAAAATCACAACAAATTAATCAATTTGCTAAAGAAAATGAACATCCTTTGAAAACAGATATTGAAGAATTAGGAAAAGATTAGATATATTAGATATATGCTTTCAAAAGATTTAGAAAATACTCTTAATTTATTGTTCAAAGAGTGCTCTGATAATAATGATGAGTTCGTAACAATTGAACATCTTTTACTTGTTTTAACTCAGGAAGATTCATCCAGAAAAGTACTTGATCACCTGTCTATAGATATTGAAAGCCTTCAAAAAGAAATCAAAGAATATATAAAAAAGAATGTTCCTAAAGCTTCAGAAAATAAGGAAATTCAGCCAACCTTAGCTTTTCAGAGAGTGTTGCAAAGAGCAATTTTTCATGTTCAATCTAGCGGAAAAACAGAAGTTCATGGTGAAAATTTACTAGCTGCACTTTTTTCGGAGAAAGAAAGTTATGCAGTTTATATGCTAAGCAGAAGAAATATCTCTAGATTAGATGTCGTCGAATACATATCACATGGCAAGAATACTGCTGTAGAAACAGAGGGAAATGTCGAGGAATCTCCTAAAGAAAGCGAAACACATCCTGAATTTTTAACAAACTTAAATAATCTCGCAAAAGACGGTGATATAGATCCGCTTATTGGTAGAACCGATACTCTTAGTAGGCTTTTTCAAGTTTTAGGTAGAAGAAGAAAAAATAACCCAATATTAGTTGGAGAATCTGGTGTAGGTAAAACAGCTATTGCTGAAGGTCTAGCTAAATCAATAGCAGATGGAAAAGCTCCAGAAATATTCACTGATTATCAAGTGATGTCTCTAGATGTAGGAAGTCTTGTAGCAGGAACAAAATATCGAGGTGACTTTGAAAAGAAAATGAAATCTATGATGGATTATCTAAAGAAGTCGCAGAAAATAATATTATTTGTTGATGAAATTCACACAATAATAGGTGCAGGGTCAGCTTCAGGTGGAGCTCTCGATGCTTCTAATCTATTAAAGCCAGCGCTAGCTAGAGGGGACATTAAATGTATTGGTGCAACGACGTACAAAGAGTATCGTCAAATTTTTGAGCGCAACAATTCGTTATCTCGTAGATTTCAAAAAGTACAAATCGATGAACCTTCAACTGAAGAAGCAGTTCAGATCCTCGAAGGCTTAAAAAATAAGTTTGAGCACTATCATGGCATAACTTATTCAAAAGAAGCCCTTAAATCAGCTGTTGAGCTCTCAAATAAGTACTTACAAGACTCTAAATTGCCAGATAAAGCTATTGATTTAATTGATGAAGCTGGATCACAAAAGAAATTATCAAAATCAAAAGGGAAGATTATCAGAAAGTCAGATATAGAAAGCTTAATTTCCAAAATTACAAAAATTCCTACAATGCAACTTAACGCGTCTAGTAAGGAAAATCTTAATAATTTAGAAGGTAACTTAAAATCTGTAATATTTGGCCAAGATCATGCAGTAGATGACGTTGTTTCAGCAGTTAAAACCTCGAAAGCAGGTATTGGTAATGATGAAAAACCTATTTGCTCATTTCTTTTTACCGGTCCTACTGGAGTTGGTAAAACAGAGCTTACAAAGCAATTAGCATTCTTCTTGGGTATTGAATTTGTCAGGCTTGATATGTCGGAATTTATGGAGAAACATAGTATCTCAAAACTCATAGGATCTCCTCCGGGATATGTTGGTTATGAGCAGGGGGGATATCTTACAGAGGAAATCAACAAAAAACCTCATTCTGTATTGCTTTTAGACGAAATTGAAAAGGCACACCCTGATATTTTCAATATACTTCTGCAAATCTTAGATTACGGTAATTTAGCAGATAGCAATGGCAGAAATATAAACTTCAAAAATACAATTATCGTAATGACCTCAAATACAGGAGCAGTAGAGGCTGAGGGAGAGTCTGTAGGTTTCATAGAGCAGGGCACAGACGATAAATTTGAGAAAGCAGTATCAAAAGCATTTACTCCTGAGTTTAGAAATAGGCTCGATGGTATTGTTAATTTCAATAGCCTCACAAACAATAATTTAGAATCAGTTGTAAAAAAACTCATCATTGAGGTTGAGGCCAAACTTAATGAGAAAGGCATAGATATTGAGTTTAATGACGATGTAATAAAATTAGTTTTAGATGAAGGTTATGACCCTAAATTAGGTGCTAGACCATTATCTAGAGCTGTAGATAAATTAATCAAGAAGCCTATATCTACCATGTTAATTGAGGACTCGATAAAAAGAGGAAGTTCAGTGCAACTAACTGTAAAAAGTGGAAAAATTGACCTTAAAATAGTTAATAGAAAAGAGAGAATTACTTAGATCTAAAGGTAATACGTCCCTTAGACAGATCATAAGGCGACATTTCAACAGTGACCTTATCTCCATTAAGAATACGAATGTAGTTTTTTCTCATTCTTCCTGATATATGAGCTGTAATGACATGGTCATTTTCAAGTTTCACCCTAAAAACAGTATTAGGCAGGACCTCCATAACGGTCCCTTGCATCTCAATCGTATCTTTTCCTGCCATTGGTTGCCTATTTTACTAGGTTAGCTTTAAATGTCACTTAAATTACCAAAATGAATGATATTCAAATACATGATCTTAAAGCTGCTAATGAGGAAACTTTAAAAGAAATATTTAAAATAAATGAAGGTTATAACCCATTTTTAGGGCCTCTTAGGAGTGTAGACAACCTAAGAGATTTAGTTGATAAATCAAACTTCAGCATATTCCTTACTAGTAAAAAACAGATTTGCGCGTTTGTGGTATGTTTTAGAGAAGACTCACAATACCAATCAATGAATTATAAATTCTTCAAAAAAAGGTTTAAAAGATTCTTCTATGTGGACCGGATAGGCGTGGTTAAAGGCTTTAAAAATAAGGGATTAGGAACTTTCATATATAGTAAAATAGATGATATTTGCTTAAATAAAGGCTTACCAATTTGCGCGGAAGTTAATATCGTTCCAATAAATGAGGAATCAATTAAATTTCATGAAAAAATGGGATTTAGTAAGGTTTCTGAAGCATACTCAAATCCAGAATATGGTGTCAGATACTACGAAAAATGTATGTAGAAGCTAAAAGAACCTTCAAAAAAGACAAATCTGAAATATTAGAGGCTATAAGGGTGCCTGGAAATTTAGAGAATTACCATCCATTTTGTATAGAAAATAAAATAGAAAAATGGCCAGGAAAAGGCTCAATAGATTATGTTAAATATTTAAATAAGCTTAAATACCGTAGAGAATTCATTAAATGGGATGAGAGCGGATATGTTCTAGATATAGGGGTAAAGAGTAAGGTAGCTAGAGTAAAATGGCTTGTAGAAGGAAATTCAAAGGCATCTTCACTGAAAATTACTATAGAACCAGAATTACCATATAAAAATAAAATAATTAAATGGTTATTGTGGCATCTTTACTTAAAGCATAGATTACAAAGTTATATAGATAACGTTGTAAGAGGTTTTTCAGAATATATACATACAAACACTAGGGTAACGAAGAATAAATACGGCAAACATCCTTGGTATTCATAATCATAAGATTATTATGTTAAATAAATTTTTATCTATTATTTAATAATCTCCTAATAACCATACAGAATAAGCTATTTAAAGCATGTACTTAATACTTTTTATCCTTATATATATTTAACATAATATATATTATGCGAAGTTATTTGGGTGTGGATAAAAGTGTGGAAAAAAGTAGTAACCTTCCCTATGGAAATTTAATTATTTTTTTATATTGATAAATGAAAAGGGAAATTATCTAAGGAGAAAAATTCTGATTGTCTAATAAAATTGTTAAATCATGTTGAATGAAAAAAATTATGAATTTTTACCAAATAAACACTCTTAAATTTTACGCATAGATTATTTTTCTAACAATTAGTTGACTCCTATCTCGAATTTTAAAAAATTTCTCTTAGAGGAGCTTTCTCGGCCCTATTTTTAATTTTTTCTAATAATCCAACATTTTTTGTAATTTTTTATATTAATATTGAATTAATTTACTCAATTAACGGATTTTTTATGATTTACAGATTTTTATTTTTACTCACCCTACTCTCTTCTAATTTTCTTATTGGAGATTTAATGAAACCAACCTCCTTATCAAAAGATTTATATCCCAAAATCATTCTTGATGGTGAATATCTAGACTCAGTTGAGCATCCTGATACTTTCCTTGATTTTGACTATGGCACCAGAGTTGCTAGTCCTTTACAAATTGAAACAGCTATAAACGCATATGCTCTGCAATCAGACAGACTTAAAGTCGTTGAATATGGTAAAACACATGAAGGTCGTACTTTATTTGCATTATATATATCCTCACCTGAAAACCTAGCTAATCTAGATAATATTCAAAAATCCATTACTAAACTATCTGATGCCAGATCCACTTCTGACCGTGAAGCTAAATCTTTAATCGAATCATTACCAGCAACTGCTTGGATGGCCTACTCTATTCATGGAAACGAAACATCTGGTGCAGATGCAGCATTAGGTATTATTTATCATCTAATAGCAAGCAAAGATACTGCTGTTACTAGCATGCTAGATAATATGATAGTAATTGTTGATCCTATGATGAATCCAGATGGAAGAGATAGGTTTGTAAAATCCCTGGAACAATATCGAGGAACAGCGCCAAATTATGATGATCAGTCTCTTTTGCACTCAGGCGACTGGCCTTACGCAAGAACAAATCATTATTACTTTGATCTTAATAGAGATTGGTTTTATCTTACTCAGCCTGAAACTCAAGGAAGAGTCCCTTTAATCAACAAATGGCGCCCACAAATTCTAGTCGATGGTCATGAGATGGGTGCCCAAGATACCTTTATGACTGGGCCTCCAAGAGAACCAATAAATACAAACATAGACAGAGATTTAATTAAATGGGGCAATGTTTTTGCTGATGATCAAGCAAAAGCTTTTGATGATAATAATTGGCGATTTTATACTGGCGAATGGCATGAAGACCTCTATCCTGGCTACTCTTTTTATATTCAATTTAGAGGAAGTTTAGGGATCTTATATGAGCAATCTAGAATGTCTGAAGATGGTGTAAGAAGACCTGAAGGAACGATTCAGTCATATAAAGAATCAGTCCATCATCAGTTTGTTAGTACCTTAGCTAACCTTAAAACTCTTGAAAAACATACAAAGGCTATGTATCAAGATTTCTGGGATGGAAGAAAATATAATGTCTCTAAAAATAGTGAATTTGCAAATCAAACCTTTGTAGTATTGCCCACAGAAAATATAGGAAGACTTAATACTTTTGCTAAGAAACTCCAAGCTCAAGATATTGAAATTTATTTAAATACCAAACCTATTCAAACTAAATCTGCTTTAAAACAAACTGGTGATTCTCAAGAGAATTATGTAATACCAGCTGGTAGCATGATTATTCCAAACCTTCAGCCAGAAGCACCTTTAATAGCAGCAATACTTGAATTTGATGCTGAAATAATTGAGTCGGTCCTTGAAGAAGAAAGAAGACAAACATTAAAGAATGGTTCTTCAGTAATGTATGACACAACAGCTTTTAACTTAACCATGATGTACGGCTTAGAAGCAGTTACTGTTCAAGAGAATATTCAAGGAAATCTGTCGAAATGGGAGCCATCTAAAATAGACAATACTATCAATAAAGATGCTCTTATGTGGGCTGTAAATGGGATGGATGATCGCTCTGTAGCTTTCGCTGCAAGACTTATGGAGCTTGGTATTGAGGTAAGAATTATAGATAAAGAATCTATTCTTTCAGACCAAAATCTTCCACGAGGGAGCGTAGTTGTTATTGCAATGGATAATCCAAATTTTGAAAATTTAAGCTCTGTTGTTGGATCTGTGGCTAGTGATTTAAGCATTTCAGTAGTATCAATAGATTCAGGTTTTGGGCCTGAGGAGCTTCCAGATTGGGGTGGTAGACATTTCAGGTTATTAGAACGACCTCAAATTGCATTAATGGCACAGCAAAACTTTAGCTCATATGACGTGGGTGTAAGTTGGTGGTCTTTAGATCACCACCTGGGCATTAGACATAGCATGGTAAATGGCTCATCTGTTAGTTATGGTGATTTAACCCGTTACAACACAATTATTATGCCAAGTGGCTATCAAGGGCTATCAAACTCTGAAATGAGCAGCATAAGAGATTGGGTCAAACAAGGTGGTACCTTAATTGCTCATAATGGAAGTTCAAGAAGTCTTGCATCTGAAAATGGAATTGGTTCAGTAAGACAAATTTCAAGCACATTCGATAAAAGTGAAGCATATAACATGGATCTACAGCGTGAATTTGGAGCAATGAGTGTAGAAATTGATATGCAAAAGGTTAACGAAAACAAGGTAGATTTTGAAGTTGAATACCCTTGGGAAGTTAGTAAAAATAAATTCAATAAAGCGCAGTTAGAAATGAGGGATAAGTGGCAGTCTTTGTTTATGCCATCTGGTGCTATTGTTGCAGGAAGAATTGATAATGAGCATTGGTTAACGTTTGGAACAGTAGATACCCTCCCCGTTCTTTATGGCAATAACCCTGTTCTTATGACTAGCAATAACTCTGAAGCAGCTGTGCGAGTGGGACAGATAATTGAAAATAAAGAAGCTACAACCTATAGAACAATTAACTGGTCTGATATGCCGCCTAATACAGATCTCAATGTAAAAATGAGTGGCTTAGTTTGGCCTGAAGCTTCACAAAGAATTGCAAACTCAGCCTACCT
>Ga0207993_1001090_pt1 | contig 10678 bp, 9 predicted proteins | sample ETN01SmetaG_2_FD_185791 | JGI IMG/M metagenome (GOLD analysis project Ga0207993, IMG submission 185791) | Marine microbial and viral communities from oxygen minimum zone, Eastern Pacific Ocean - ETNP2014F12-01SV265 (SPAdes) (version 2) | ecosystem: Environmental > Aquatic > Marine > Oceanic ...
TTTTCTTCGCAATGCGTCTTAAGCAAGGTACCTCTCTCATAAATATCTATTGAGTCCTCAAGATCAATGTCACCTTGTTCAAGTTTTTCTACTATTTCTTCTAATTCTGACAAAGCTTGTTCAAATGTTAATTCTTTTATATCTTTCATTTTATTCATAAAAAATCACCGTAAATCATAATTTATAATACTTTATTATACCATCATCATCAGATTCTGATCCTAATAGCCCTCTATGTATTAAGCAATTTAAATGCGCTATGCTCTCTCCAGTAGCCATTAACAAAACATCATTTGTTATTTTTCTTTTAAAAAGAACTGAAAAAACATCCACCGCCCTCTTGGGTTCAACGCAATATTCTAACAACCTAGTTAAATTCCTCTCATGGCCACTAATTAGGTGATCAAGCCTTTCATGAAGACCTCTAAAAGGTTCATTATGAGAAGGAAGAACAAGAACGTCATTGTTTACCCTTGATTTAATGTATTTACAGCTCTCAATCCATTCATTAAGAGGATTTGAATTTGGTTCTGTAGGGAATACACTAACATTTGAAGTAATTTTTGGAAGAACTTGGTCGCCCGATATAAATAATTTTAATTTTTTATTGTATAGGCAAATATGCTCTGGACAATGGCCACTTCCTACCACAATCTCCCAATCATAATTTCCAATTCTTACTTCATCATAATCTTTTAAACGATTATAACTATCTGGAAGTTTGGAAATAGCACTTCCAAAACCACCAAATCTCTCGGCATAGGAGTCAAGTTCATCCTCTGTAAAGCCGGCAGAACGATAAAGAGACTTTCCTTCCTCAGGCGCCTCTCTTCCAGTGTCGCTTACTAACATTCTACACATAAGATAATCTGATCTAGACATATATAATGGTGCAGAAAATTTTTTATTTATCCATCCTGCAAGACCTATGTGGTCAGGATGTAGGTGAGTAACGATAACTTTGTTAACTTTTTGTGAACCCATATCGCCTGAAAAACAGGTTCGCCAATTGGACTTTATTTCTGCACTAGCAACGCCAGTATCAACTATTGTCCATCCATCATTATCTTTTAAAACCCATAAATTAATATGATTTAGGGCAAAAGGTAGGTTCATTCTTACCCAATAAACACCATCACTAATTTTTAACATTCTTCCCGGTTGTGGAAGAGTGTCATATGGGTATACTAGGTTATGAGCTCCTTTATTATTTTTTTCAACTAATTTATCCATAGTTACTAAGTAGAATATAAATATAAAAATGACTACAATAAAAAAAATAAACAAATCTAATATTAAGCTGGCAGTTAAGTTTCTGGGTGAAGGAAATCTTGTCTCCTTTCCAACTGAGACGGTTTATGGGCTTGGTGGTGATGCAACAAATAGTTTGGCTATAGCTAAGATTTATGAAACTAAAAATAGACCTATATTTAACCCATTAATAATTCATTTTTCTTCCTTTGATCAAATTAAAGAAAATTGTGAGATAAATGATGATGTAAAAAAGTTAGGCAATCTTTTTTGGCCTGGTCCTATGACGATTATATTAAAAAAGAAAAAAGATTCAAAAATATGTGAATTAGCTAGTGCTGGTTTAGATACAATTGGAGCAAGAATCCCTAATAATAAAACCGCACTAGAATTAATTAAATTATTCAAAAAACCTATAGCCGCTCCTAGCGCAAATACATCCACATCCTTAAGCCCTACAGAAGCAAAACATGTTTATGAATACTTTAAAAAAGATAAAAATTTATCAATAATACTTGATGATGGTTCAACTAAAATTGGTCTTGAGAGCACAATTTTACATCTTGTTAATAATGAGATTCATATATTGAGACATGGAGGAATTTCCACAGAAAAAATAAAAGAAAATTTTCCAAATAAAAAAATTAATGATGAACAAAAAAAATATAAAAAAATTATAGCCCCAGGAATGCTAGCCAAACATTATTCTCCAACTGTTCCTTTGCGTATAAATGCAAAAAAAGCAAAAAAGAATGAATTACTTATTGGATTTGGTCCTAATTATGATTCACCAAATTTAAGCTCAAAAGGAGATTTAACTGAAGCCGCTTCAAATCTTTTTTCTTTTTTATCTAGGTATCAAAAAAATTACTCAAAAATAGCAATAGCCCCTATACCAAATATAGGTATTGGAAGAGCAATTAATGATCGCATAAGAAGAGCTTCAAAAAATTAAGCAGTTGGTAATTGATAATCTGCAAATTGTTCACGCAATGTTAGCTTTTGGATTTTACCAGTTGCTGTATGCGGAATTTCATCAACAAAAACTACATCATCAGGTAACCACCACTTAGCTAATTTATCTTGAAGATATTCTAAAACATTATCTTTATTAGGTTTTTTTCCCTCAGCTGGAACGCAAATTAATAATGGTCTCTCATCCCATTTAGGATGAAAAATACCTATTACAGCTGCTTCAGCAACATCAGGATGACCTACTGCAATATTTTCTAATTCGATAGAAGATATCCATTCTCCCCCTGACTTGATAACATCTTTTGATCTATCGGTAATTTGCATAAACCCTAGCTCATCAATTGTAGCTACATCACCAGTATCAAAGAAACCTTGATTATCTAATATTTGTCCGCCATCACCTTTCATGTATTTGCTTGCAATAAAAGGCCCCCTTACTAATAAATGACCAAAATCTTTTCCGTTCCAGGGTAATTCGTTTCCATCATCATCGGTAATTTTCATTTCAACCATGTAAGATGCTCTTCCTTGTTTTAATTTTATATCCATCTTTTCTTCAAAACTTAATTCTTCCATTCCACTTTTAAAGGCACCTATTGTTCCCAATGGTGACATTTCTGTCATACCCCATGCATGCATAACGGAAACATCATAATTTTTTTCAAATTTTTCTAGCATCACTCTTGGTACCGCCGAACCACCAATCGCTACTCTTTCGAGATAAGGAAGTTTAAGGTCATTTGCTTCAAGGTATTGAAGAAGCATCAACCATACAGTTGGAACTGCTGCAGTGAAAGTTACTTTATGATCATTAAGCAGTTCATAAATACTTTCACCATCCATATTCATTCCAGGCATAACAACTTTGCATCCTGACATTGGAGCTGAAAAAGATAAACCCCAAGCATTAGCGTGAAACATTGGAACAACTGGCATAACAACATCTGTAGATTTAATACCCATGGCATCTGCTGAATTTGCAACTAGTGTGTGCAAAACATTTGATCTATGCGAATATAAAACACCTTTTGGATTTCCTGTTGTTCCAGAAGTATAACATAAGCCGCAAGCATCATTTTCCTCAAGCTTAACCCAGTCAAAATTATCATCCTGAGAATTGACTAATTCTTCATATGAATAAACATTTTTAAGCTTGCTATCAGGTAAATCTGATTTCTCACATAGAAAAATAAAACCCTGAACATTTGGGATTTTATCATGAAGACTTTCTAATATTTCAACAAAAGTTATATCTGAAATAATAAATTTATTATCCGCATGATTAATAATATAATCTAATTGTTCAATGAAAAGACGGGGATTTAATGTGTGATATATTGCACCTAAACCAGTTATGCCGTACCATGATTCTAAGTGTCTATTAGTGTTCCAAGCAAGGGTGCCTATAACATCGCCTTTTTTGACGCCTAATTCTTTCAAAGCTTTAGCAAATTTTTTAGACCTTGAGTGAATTTCAGAATAGCTAGTTGAGCGAATGTCACCTTCAACCATTCTTGTAACAATTTCTCTTTCCCCATGATGTATTTTTGCATGATCAATAAAAGTGTGAACAAGCAAAGGCCATTCCTGCATTAATCCTCTCATATTATTCTCCATATTTTTAATAGATATTATTGATTTTTTTCAATGGTTCAATAGCTTGAGTATAAATAAGTTATTAACAAGCTATCGCCAATTTTTCTATCATCTATTATTTCAAAGTCTTTTATGTCTTTGATAGACCTACGACTTGAAGTTTCAAGAAATAAATAACTATTTTTTTTTATCCAAGAATTCTTTATTAAATTGCCAATTGCAATTTCATTAATATCAGTTTTTGAATATGGTGGATCAGAGAAAATTATATCAATTTTGTCTTCTTTGTTCTTTTTAAATTTTCTTATTTTATTAACATCAATATTAATACAATTAGAATAAGATAATAATCCTAGGTTATTAATATTATCCTCAATTACCTTTATGGCTTTACTAGACTTATCTAAAAAAACACAACTTTTTGCTCCTCTAGATAAAGCCTCTAAACCAAGAGATCCAGAGCCAGCAAATAAATCTAAAATGTTTTTTTCCTTGAGATCAATTTTAAGGCTATTTTCTATTATATTAAATAATGTCTCTTTAAGTCTATCAGTTGTAGGTCTAGTTTCTTTTCCTTTTGGAGTAATAATTTTTCTACCGGAATATTTGCCAGATATAATTCTCATTAAAAACTAATCACTTAAAAAATTTTGGTAACTTTCTAATCAAAAATGAATTTGGAACTTTCTTAATACCACATTTATTTAATTTACCAAGATTAAAAGGGCCGTATGAATATCTTATCAATCTACTGACCTCGAGATCCATATATTTACATATTTTTCTAATTTCTCTGTTTCTACCCTCATATAAAGTGAAATTTAACCAAGAATTTGATTTTTGTCTTTTCTCAATAATTACATCTAAAGGCTTAAAGCTTTCTCCATTAATTTTAATTCCATTCGATAAGTTATGAAGTCTCTTTTCATTAATTTTTCCAAAAACTCTTACTTTATAAATTCTTTTGAAATTATTTTTAGGTAATTCAATATACCTCGAAAAATCTCCATCATTAGTCAACATCAGTAAACCTTCACTATTATAATCCAAACGACCAATACTTTTTATATTCTGAAGGTGCTTAGGTAAAAAATCATAAATAGTTGCTCTTTTCTGAGGATCTTTTCTAGTAACAAGACATCCTTTAGGTTTATTAAATATCCAGACCTGTGTTCTTATGTTTGTCTCAATAATTTTTCCATCAATTTCAATAATTGCATTTTTATCAATATTTATAGCTGGAGATTCAATTATTTTACCATTTAACTTAACTCTTTTTTCTGTAATTAATTTCTCTGCATCTCTTCGTGAAGAAAAACCCGAATTAGAAATTAATTTGGCTACTCTCATTTTTTCATTTTTTGTTTTTTTTTCCATATTCTAGCCTTATATATTAAATCAGATCAGGTAAGAAAATTGAATAATATTATATCAAAAACTAAACATTTTATGAAACTAGCATTGATTGAAGCAAAAGAGGCTGGGGATAGAGGTGAGGTCCCAGTTGGTGCATTAATAATAGATCAAGATAATAATATTATTTCTTCTGATGGAAATAGAATGAGAGAATTAAATGATCCAACAGCTCATGCTGAAATTCTAGCAATAAGAAAAGCATGTATAAAACTTGAAACATCAAAATTATTTAATTTCTCTTTGTTTACGACCTTGGAGCCTTGCGCAATGTGTGCAATGGCTATTTCATTAGCAGGCATTAAAAATCTATACTTTGCTGCTGAAGATAGAAAAAAAGGATGCGTTGAAAATGGGATTAGAATTTATTCGACAAATTCTTGTCATCATGAGCCTGATGTATTTTCAGGTTTCTATAATAAAGAGTCAGAGGAATTATTAAAAAAATTCTTTCTATCAAAAAGATAGTTTGTATAATTGGTTCTTGTGGTAGATAATCAAAATAGTTTTAGAGAGATTTAGGAGATAATTATGATTTTTGAGCATAATGATAAAACAAAAGAATTAATAGCACGGGTTGAGGCTTTCATGGACAAGTATGTCTATCCAAATGAATCGACTTATGATGAACAAATGCAAGCTTTCGGTGCGGATCGATGGCAAATACCTCAAATTTTAGAAGACTTGAAAGTTAAAGCCAAAGAAGAAGGTCTTTGGAATATGTTTTTACCTGAATCTGAGAGAGGTGGCGGTCTAACTAATGTTGAATACGCTCCAATTTGTGAAATAATGGGAAGAGTTGGCTGGGCTTCTGAAGTCTTCAATTGTTCAGCGCCAGACACTGGTAATATGGAGCTTATTGAAAGATATGGCACAGAAGAACACAAAGAAAAATGGTTACAGCCATTGCTTGAAGGTGAAATAAGATCTGCTTACTTAATGACAGAACCTGATGTAGCTTCATCAGACGCAACAAACATTTCTACAAAAATTGAAAAAGATGGAGACGAGTATGTCATTAATGGCAGAAAATGGTGGTCATCTGGTGTAATGGACCCAAGATGTAAGGTTGCAATTGTTATGGGTAAAAGCAATCCAGATGCAGCTAGACATCAACAGCAAAGTCAAATTTTAGTTCCTATGGATACACCTGGTGTGGAAATTGTAAGGCATCTTCCAGTTTTTGGTTTTGATGATGCTCCTCATGGTCATAGCGAAGTAAAACTTGATAATGTTCGAGTGCCAGCAGAGAATCTGTTTTTGGGAGAAGGTCGTGGTTTTGAGATTGCTCAAGGCAGATTGGGTCCAGGAAGAATTCATCACTGCATGAGAGCTATTGGAGTTGCAGAAAGAACTCTTGAAAAAATGGCTAAAAGACTTTTAAGCAGAGAAGCGTTTGGCAGACCAATAGCTGAACATTCAGTTTGGGAAGAAAGAATATCTAAGGCAAGAATTGAAATTGAATGCTCAAGACTTTTAACAATGAAAGCGGCTTATATGATGGATACTGTTGGCAACAAGGTTGCAAGGGCTGAAATCGCAATGATAAAAGTTAAAGCACCAAGAACATTACTTGATATTATTGATGATGCTATACAAGCTCATGGTGGCGGTGGTGTAACAACAGATTTTGGTCTTGGTAGAGCTTATGCTAGCGCAAGAACATTAAGAATAGTCGATGGACCAGATGAAGTTCACAATAGAGCTGTAGCACGTCTAGAATTCAAAAAATACAAAGAGGAGCTCTCTCAAGCGGCTGAATAATAAATTTTTTTATAATTTATATAAACTATTGTATTTATATCACATTAGTCAGTAAATTAAGCATCAATTTTTCAAGTTATTTTTAATTAATAAGAATAATTTTATAAATTACTGTTAATACTGAATTTATTGCTCTATAACGACTTTTCAATATTTGGAGGTTTTTATGACTAAAGATTGGTCAAAAGATAGCTGGAGAAGTAAACCTATTTTACAGGTTCCAGAATACGATGATTTAGATCAATTAAAAAAGGTTGAGTCACGTTTAGCCTCTTATCCTCCACTCGTTTTCGCTGGAGAAGCAAGAAGACTTAAAGAAAATCTTGCAAAAGTATCCAGGGGTGAAGCTTTCTTACTTCAAGGTGGAGATTGTGCAGAAAGTTTCGCAGAACATCATCCTGATAATATTCGAGATACTTTTAGAGTTATGCTTCAAATGGCAATAGTTCTTACTTTTGGAGCAGGCTGTCCAATTGTCAAAGTAGGTAGAATTGCAGGTCAATTTGCAAAACCCAGGTCAGCACCTATGGAAAAACAAGGTGATATCGAACTGCCAAGCTATAGAGGTGATATAATAAATGATATATCATTTGATGAAGAGCTCAGAAGGCCTGATCCACAAAGACAGATTATGGCTTATAGACAAGCAGCTTCAACTTTAAATCTTTTGAGAGCTTTTGCGCAGGGCGGTTATGCAAACCTTGATCATGTTCACAGTTGGAATATGGGTTTTGTTAAAGAAAGCAAGCAAGGTGAACAATACGAAGCTTTAGCGAATAGAATTTCAGAAACTTTAAATTTTATGGATGCTGTTGGTATTAATTCAGAAACTTCACAAGAATTAAGATCTGTCGAATTCTTCACTAGTCATGAGTCATTATTACTTGGTTATGAAGAAGCTCTTACTAGAATTGATTCAACAAGTGGTGATTGGTATGATACTTCAGCGCACATGTTATGGATTGGCGATAGAACACGTCAACTTGATGGTGCCCATATTGAATTTGTTAGAGGTATTAATAACCCTATTGGAATTAAATGTGGACCTTCAATTGAAGCGGAAGAACTAATTAAGTTAATAGATATTATAAACCCTACAAATGAGGAGGGAAGAATCACTCTTATAGCTAGGTTTGGTGTAGATAAAATTGATGATCATCTTCCAAAACTTATTAAAGCCGTTAAATCAGAAGGAAAGAATGTCGTTTGGTGTTGTGACCCTGTTCACGGAAATACAATTAAGGCTTCAAATGGTTACAAGACTAGATACTTAGACACACTTTTAGAAGAAGTTAAAAAATTTATAGATATACATCAAGCTGAAGGCACTTATGCTGGAGGTGTCCATATTGAAATGACTGGGCAGAATGTAACTGAATGCTGTGGTGGTTCATTCGAAATATTAGAAGAAGATCTGTCTAGTAGATATCATACACACTGTGATCCAAGATTAAATGCAAATCAGTCTTTAGATTTAGCCTTTTTAGTTTCTGAGAGACTTAAAGAAATAAGATCTTAAAAGTTATTGAATATTTACAACAACTCTACCTCTAACCTGCCCCTGAAGTATGTCTTTTGCTAACTCTTGAACCTGATCTAGTCCAACCTCAACAACCATATCTTCTAGTTTTTCAAAATTAATATCTTTACTTAGTCTTTCCCATGCTCTTTTTCTAAGAGACATTGGTGCCATAACTGAATCAATACCAAGCAAAGAAACTCCTCTTAAAATAAATGGCATTACAGTAGAAGGTAAATCCATTCCTTGGGCTAATCCACATGCAGATACAGCTCCTCCATAAGAAACCTGAGATAAAATATTCGCAAGTGTTGTACTTCCTACAGAGTCAATAGCTCCAGCCCATCTTTCCTTACCAAGAGGTCTAGAAGGTTCTGATAGTTCTTTTCTATCAATAACTGATTTTGCACCAAGGTTATTTAAGTATGAAGTTTCTTCAAGCCTTCCCGTTGATGCTTCTACATTATAGCCTAAACCTGAAAGAAGAGAAATCGCAACTGAACCAACCCCGCCTGAGGCTCCAGAAACCAAAATTACTCCATCATCTGGATTTATACCATGATCTTCAATCCCTAAAACACATAACATTGCTGTATAACCTGCAGTTCCTATAGCCATTGCTTGCTTATTTGATATATTTTCAGGTAGCTTTAATAGATGCTCAGATTTAACTCGAGCTTTTTCTGAATACCCGCCGAAATGACTTTCGGACAAACCATAACCATTCAAAACTACCCTATCTCCTTCAGAAAATTTATTATCCTCTGATGATAAAACTATTCCGCTGAAATCAATTCCAGGTATCATGGGAAAAGATCTAACAACCGGTGATGCTCCTGTTATTGCTAAACCATCTTTATAATTCAATGTTGAATGGGTAACATTTACTAGAACATTACCTTCCATTAGATCATTATCTTCGATATCAACCATCTTAACAGTTTGCGTATCTTCTTCTTTCTCAATCATGAGAGCTCTAAATTTTTCAGACATTTTTCCTCCTAAATTATCTATTAAATAACATTGGTTGACCTATTGGGCTAGATAGCTCGTCCTCTCTCATAACAATATTACCTCTTATTACTGTCATTATAGGCCAACCTTTTATTTTCATTCCATTATATGGAGTCCAGCCACACTTACTTGCTATCCAATTATTCTCAATGACCCTTTCTTTATTTAAGTCAATTACAGTAAAATCAGCATCATTGCCTACTTCTATAAAACCCTTATTTTTAATACCAAATAACCTTGCGGGGTTTGCACTGGTTAATTGAACAAATCGATTTAAGGATAATTTCTTATTATTTACATGGTTTAACATGACAGGAACAAGAGTTTGAACACCTGGCATACCCGATGGAGAAATAGGATATTCTTTATCCTTTTCATCTTTGGTATGGGGAGCATGATCTGAACCTATTATATCTGCAACACCATTATTTATAGCAGTCCACAGCTTAGTCTGATGATTTATATCTCTAATAGGCGGATTCATTTGAGCATAACTTCCAAGTTCATTGTAACAATCAGGGGCTGCTAAAGTTAAATGTTGAGGAGTTATTTCAACAGAGGCTATATCTTTATTATCAGCTAAAAATTCAGCTTCTTGCCCTGTTGATACATGAAGTATATGTATTTTTTTATTATATTTTCTTGCTATTTTAATTATTCTTTGGGTAGCAGTAAAACATTGCTCATCATTTCTCCAAACTTCATGAGAATGTATATCTCCTTTTACTTGATATTCCTTTCTGGCATCAAGAGAGCTTTGATCTTCAGAATGAAATGACGCCCTATAATTAATTTCAGACATAATTTTCGATAGGTCCTCATCTCCTGATACCACCAGGCCGCCAATGCTCAATCCCATAAAAACCTTTACACCGCAGCAACCTTCAACTTTCTCTAATTTAGGTAACTCTTTACTATTATCCTCAGTTCCACCAACATAAAATGCGTAATCACAATAAGATCTATTTTTTGCACGCTCAAATTTGTCTAATAACGCATCGAGATTAGTTGTTGAAGGATTTGTATTTGGCATTTCAAAAACACCTGTTACGCCACCTAAAATAGCTGATTTTGTTCCGCTATTTAGATCTTCCTTATGCATTGGTCCTGGTTCACGAAAATGTACTTGAGTATCTATAACGCCAG
>Ga0207993_1001091_pt1 | contig 10675 bp, 15 predicted proteins | sample ETN01SmetaG_2_FD_185791 | JGI IMG/M metagenome (GOLD analysis project Ga0207993, IMG submission 185791) | Marine microbial and viral communities from oxygen minimum zone, Eastern Pacific Ocean - ETNP2014F12-01SV265 (SPAdes) (version 2) | ecosystem: Environmental > Aquatic > Marine > Oceanic ...
CGATTGTCAATAGTTACACGTACGTTAAAGCGATTGCTGAAGAACTGCGTGGTCTTGCTGTTGAGTGCAATGTACCTATCATTAGTGCTACTCAGACTACTCGCTCTGGTTTTGGAAATAGTGATCCCGATCTTACCGATACTTCTGAGTCTTTTGGTTTACCTGCTACTGCAGATCTTATGTTTGCCCTTATATCTACTGAGGAACTTGAACAGCAAGGTCGCATCATGGTTAAACAACTCAAAAACAGGTACAACGAAACGGCTGCCACGAGGAAATTCATGGTAGGAATTGACAGATCCAAGATGAGGTTGTATGATGTTGCTGATGATGCATCTGTAATTGGAATTAATGAGGATGATACTGGAGAACAGTTTTCCCAGTTTGCAGAATCTCAAACTAGATTGTCTAAATTTGCCGAGTGGAATGTATGAAAATTAAAAGTATTATGGTAGTCGGTGGTGGATCATCTGGTTGGATGACTGCTGCTGCTTTATGTAAAAAATTTGGTAAAGATATTAAAGTATCTGTTCTTGAAGGAAAGAATTCTAATCCAGTTGGAGTAGGAGAATCTACCATTACTAAATTTAATGATTACTTGATTCAAATTCTTGGTCTTGAAGACAAAGAGTGGATGCCACATTGCAACGCCACTTATAAAACTTCAATTAGGTTTACTAACTTTAGGGATGGTAATGGTGAAGTGTTTGAGTATCCATTTGGAGGAGCTCATACAGAAGAATCATTTGGTGCTTGGTCTGTTGTCCGTGCAAAATATGACTTAGGACCAGATTCTTTTTGTGAGTTTATGAACCATGTTTATTGGTTAGCAAAACACAATAGGATGACTACCAATTCTGATAATACATTAGCATTTTCTTTTAAAGGAGATACAGCATACCATTTTGATGCTAGTCTTTTTGGAAAGTTTCTTAAAAACCGTTTTTGTAAGAAAGCAAAACATTATATTGACGATGTTGTTGCTGTAAAAAAAGATGAAGACGGATTCATTACTTCTTTAGTAGGTGATTCTGGAACCGAGTACTCTGCAGATCTTTATGTTGATTGTACAGGATTTAAATCTTTACTTCTAGAAAAAGAAATGGGATCGGAGTTCATTTCTTTTAAACCATGGTTGGATAATGATAAAGCTATTGCAACTCATCTACCATATAAAGATAAAACTAAAGAGATTCGTAATGTTACTAATTGCACAGCATTAAGCAGTGGGTGGTCATGGAATATTCCTCTGTGGAATCGCATGGGATCTGGATATGTTTACTCTAGTGATTTTATCAGTGATGATGATGCAGAAAAAGAGTTCAAACAACATGTAGGTAATGAAGATATTGAAATTCGTAAGATCAATATTCGTCATGGCGTAAGAGAAAGAGGTTGGGTCAAGAATGTAGTGGGAGTTGGTCTTGCTTATGGTTTTATTGAACCACTAGAATCTACAGGACTTGTTTCTACTCATGAAATGATTCAACAATTAGTTGAAATTCTTGATAGACGTAACTATAATATTACTGGTTTTGATAGGGATTCTTACAACTATGCATGTCAGTTAGTTGTGACTGGATACATGTATTTTGTTTCTCTTCACTACAAACTTTCCCAAAGATCTGATACTCCCTATTGGAAATACCAAACTGAAATTAAAGATTGGTTTAAACTTTCTGATCCAAGATTATTTACTGAGAATAAAATGCATTTCTCATATGAAAATGGATCAACAGTTTGGTATGAAAACGTACATCAATTCCATTCTCTAGCACATAGATGGGATCCTGAAAAACATGGTATTCACTATATCATGGCGGGTATGGGGCATGTCCCATATGCAAATTATCTTTATGGTGTATTAGAATCAGGATCATCAAGTAATAATTTCGGAAAAGATGCCGATAAATTATACCAAGATTTTAAAAATCATGCTAAAATGATAGAAGGAATAGTTCTTAAACTTCCAACATCTTACGAATTTCTACAACAACACATTTACTCTTGAATTATGACTATTAACTTTAATCGCTATGAAGAATTTGTGGCAGCAGTTACTTCAGATTGTTCTACAAACTTTGTTGATTTCGCTGACCGTATTGGTGAGCTTGATAGACAAGGTGCCAATATTGAGAGACTGCTTACTAGTGGTGTTGGAATTAATGCTGAGGGTGGTGAGTTCCTTGAGATCATTAAGAAAATGGTATTCCAAGGAAAACCATGGAACGAGGACAATCGTGAGCATCTTATCATTGAGTTGGGTGATATTCTATGGTATGTCGCTCAGGCAACAATGGCTTTGGATGTCAGCTTTGATGAAGTCATTGAACGCAACGTAAAGAAACTTGAGAAGCGTTATCCTGGCGGTTCTTTTGAAATTAAAAGGTCTGAAGTTCGTGCTGCGAATGATCGCTAATGTTATCCTTTTGGATTCACCTTGTAGCATTTTGGCAAGTGACGGTAATGAATTGTATTCAACCAGTCAACTGGCAATATTGTTACAGGGTAGACCAGTGGCTCTTGCCAGAACTGCATGAAGGGTATAGAATATGGTCAGGACAAACGCATCCCTATCAAAGTGAAAAGGATTATCTTAACGATCTCCCCTCTAAATAACTAGACGGGGAGATTTTTTATGGCGTATAATTTAATACCGTCTACATTTTCTGATGCTGGTGCTTCTGTGAAGCACATGGATAATCTTGCTGGTGCAGAGGCATTAAGATTGTGGAATTATCTTGTCAATACATATGGCATGGAAAATCCTCTTGCGTTTAATCCAAAAAATAAAAAAGCAGTAAAGATTGCTAGAGCATTACAGACAGAATTTACCAAAGCAGAAATAAAAAGGAAGTTAAAAATTAGTACTCTTAATTTTGATTTTGGTGATGGTAGTAGAGGCAATAGAGGAACAGGAAATAGAGGTAATTTATTTGAAGAACAGTTAGAAGCAGGTATTAATGATTGGATTGAAAATCCAGATGACCTAGCAAGTAATAAGTATAAAGATTTTATTTACGGTTTAGTAAAACATTACCACCTTGAAGATTGTATTGCGGTGAGAGTAATCGCAGAAGGTGCAGAGAATAAACCCAGACCCATGAAGATTGTCAGTGGACATTGGCAAATTGGAACTGCATCTCCATCAACAGGATATAACATTGGTGCAACAGTTACCGACTTAACATTAGAATCTAAGTGTAAAGGAAAACCATTACATAAGTATTACCTCTCACTAAAGATGAGTGGAACTACTAACTTATCTAATCTTGGATTGAAGAAAGAGGTATTTCCAGTTGAACAGGTAAAAGAATCTCAGATTAAAACTGTAGCTGGACAAGCTTTAATGAAAACTTTTGGACTGGATGAGCAATTATTATGTCAAACTTTCAATGAGTATCAAGCAGGCAATAGAAAATTTAAAGTATTAGATACTTCTCCAAATTATAATAAGGGATTACTAAGAGAACTTATTAAAGGTTCATTGGGATATGGATATCATTATGTTCATTTAAATAAGGGTAAGATAAAACATCTAGAAATTGATGAAGCATTTTTGAACAAGGCATCTAATGCTAGTAACGTATCAATATCATATGGTGGTGAAACTGGTGGTGCCAAGAGAGTAAATATTAATCTAAAAACACCCCTTTTAGACATGTCATTTAACATTAGAAACACATCTGATAAGGGAAGTAAAGCAGATCCAGATCGTGTGTATCCAGACAAATTGCAATCGGGATATAAGATGAAGGGTGAAAGTATTGAGACGGTATTTAACGACTAATGGCAAACATTAAACAACTAAAACACCTAGAACATCTAGAAGATGAGATGCTTAACTATGGAGTTGAGGGTTGTAAAGCTGCTGTGTCTTTTTTAAAAGAACTTCGTAAGATGTTGGGTCAAGAAGAGAGCAGTGGTTTCATGCAAACTAAATGGGATGGTGCTCCTTCTGTTATATGTGGTACTGATCCCAACAGTGGTATGTTTTTTGTAGGTACTAAGTCAGTGTTTGCAAAAACTCCAAAGATTTGCTATACCGATGTTGATGTTGATATGTATTATGAAGGAGATTTAGCAGAGAAATTAAAATTTTCTTTGAGATATTTTTCCACCCTTGGTATAAAAGGAATAGTACAGGGTGATTTATTATTTACTAGTTCAACTTTAAAAACTGAAACTATTAAAGGTGAAAAACTATACACATTTAGACCTAATACTATTACGTATGGTATTCCTACAGATCATCCCATTGGAATAGCTGCAGGTAGATCAAAGATTGGAGTGGTATTTCATACACACTATAGAGGTGATGATTTTCAATCTATGCAAGCACTTGCAGGGGCTGAAGTAGATGGATCTAATGATGCATTAGTAGTAAAAAATGACACTCCAATGCATATGGTTGGTTTTAATTCAATTGAGATGCAAAAATTTGATAATCATATTTCTAAAATTGAACGTATGTGTCAATCATGTGGTTATTTTCTTGATGAATTGGTAGCAAAAACTGGTACTACAGGAGATAAGAAGTTTCATATTGCATCATACTTAAAGCAGTTCTTTAACAATGAGATTAAAAACGCTCGCACCATTGGAAACGTAGAAGATGCCATGTATAACATGCTTAATTTCTATGGTGACAAGATGGAAAAAGAGTTAGCAAAAATTAAAACAGTTGCAAACTTAACAGCAAAAAGAAATCTTGTATATGGTAGTCAATTATATGTTGAGGAAAATAAGGACAAGTTCAAAGCAATGCTATCACTGTACAAAGAACTACAAACAGTGAAGCAAATGGTTATAGATAAACTGGACCATTTAGAAGAGTTTAGAACATACGTTCAGACTGATAAAGGATACAAGGTTACGACTCCTGAGGGATATGTTCTGCATAAAGATGGCAGTATGATTAAGTTTGTTAATCGCTTGGAGTTTGCATATAACAACTTCACTCTGCAGAAGCAATGGCGTTAAATTGTAATAAGTGCTACTTTACGTTTGGTAGGTTTCAACCACCTACTACAGGACACAAGGATAATTTTGCTGGTGTAAAACAAGCAGCAGGTGGTCATGACTATCGCATTTATATTTCACAGACTGTAGATAAGAAAGGCAGTAATCCATTACCGCCAGATCGTAAGTTGTTTTATATGAATAAGATGTTTCCAGAACATCGTGGTAAAATATTTTCTGGACCTAAACAACCTGTTGCTATCTTACAAGATCTTATGCTTGCTGGGTACAACGAAGTAATATTCCTTGTAGGTTCAGATAGGGTTTCTGCCATGCAATTTCTCCATAAATATAATGGTAAAGATTTCTCATTCCGTAAGATTGATATACAATCTTCTGGAAGTAGAGATGCCGATGGTGATACTTTTGCTATTTCTGGAACGAAAATGAGACGTGCAGCATTTGCTGGTGACTTCAAAACATTTCGTTCAGGTATCCCCAGAACATTAAATGATAATGATTGCCGTGCTCTCATGCAAGAGATAAAAGCAAATCTACCTGCTAATTTCAAATGAAAACATATACTGAATTTATTGCTGAAGCCAAAAAAAGAGGATTATGGGATAATATTCACGCTAAACGTAAGCGTGGTGAAGCACCTGCTAAAAAAGGTAGCAAAGATTACCCTAAAACATTAAATGTTGAGGGTGCTTGGCAACGTAAAGAGGGTAAGAACAAATCTGGTGGACTAAACGAGAAAGGTCGTAAGTCATATGAGAGAGAAAATCCTGGCAGTGATTTAAAAAGACCACAACCTGAAGGTGGTCCTAGAAAAAAATCTTTCTGTGCTAGAATGGGTGGTGTTAAAGGACCGATGAAGGATGAGAAAGGTAAACCTACACGTAAAGCATTGGCACTACGAAAGTGGAAGTGCTAAATGAAAGATTTTAAAAAACTGAGAGAACAAGCACTCCGTCAGGCACATCGTCAGAATGATGTAATCACAAAGGGAGATATTGTTATGTCTGCTAGAACTGGTGACAAAGGAACTGTCCATCGCACTGGTGTAAATTATGCAATCGTGGTTACAGAGGACGGAAGAATGTTTAGAGAGTGGGTGAAGGACATTCGTGCTATAAATAGACCATAGAAGATCTTCAATTTTAAACAATGGATAAGCAGAGACCTGTCAATAAAGTAGTACATAATGATGCTTACTCTACATCTCTAATGGAGATGTATACACAATGGATGGATGGAAATTGTTTCCAAGGTAGTAATATTCCTGAAGCATTTGAGGGTATGGATCCTCAGTCACACGGTGCTGAAACTGAAGATATTACTAAGAAGAAAAAGAAAATTGACAAGAAAGAAAAGTCAGTCGCTGAATCTACTGAGGAAATTCTAGAATCTCATGAGATTGAAGTTGATGGTGAGACAATCATCATTGAAAAAGCAAAAGGTCTAGACGGTAAGGCATGCTGGAAAGGATATAAACTGGCAGGAACGAAGAAGAAAGGTGGTAAGACTGTAGACAATTGTGTTAAGGCAGGTTTTGAACCAGAGGGAGAAGAGATCAAAGAAAAGAAACTTGATCCTGTAGGTAAAGAAGATAAGGATGTTGATAATGATGGAGATCATGATAAGTCTGATAAGTATCTTCTAGCACGTCGTAAAAAAGTTTCCAAGATCATTGGTATGGCAAAGAAAAAATGAAGAACTTTAAACAACTTCGTGAGGAGTGTGAGTGTAAAGACTCGGAACGCAAGGACAAGAAAAAGAAAAAAACCGTAGAGGTTATGCCTCAGGTTAATGATAACAATGGTCAAAAAATGGGTGTTAAATAAATAGTATGCACACCTTGCAATAAGATCATGTTATCATTTTTACTTCCATTAGCGTCTAAAATTATTACTGATGCTATTAATAAAATTCCTGAGAATGAAGAACTCGGTGAGAAACTGATTGAAATTTGTCTGGTTATCCTCGGCAAGGCAGTTAAACTGACTAAGACCGATATGGATGATCAACTTCTAGAAGTTGTAACCAAAGCAATCAAAACACGCGACGAAGCGTGATAGTACGGGGGACAATAGTCCCCCTTTCTTATAAATAAAATTTAGATTAACGTCATTTACTGGAGAACCCATGTCTCTATACGGAAGAACTGACAGCAATGCCAACGTCGCCAAGGCTGGTAGAGGCATCGCTGCATCAAGTCAAGCAAAAACAGTTGTCTTCGTTGATGAAACGGAAGCATCACTAGCAGTTAACAAAGCTCGTGGAATTAATGCACCTGGTTGGTGGTCTTACTACACATTTACTGATAGCTCAGGTGCAACACGTCATAAGGCAGAACACCTAGTTACTCTTGCTAATGCTGACATCAATGCTAATGAAACTCAGGAAGACGACGCAATCGCAGCAGATAGCGAGTGAGGATGAATGAAATTTGATGAATTGACACAGGACAATTGGGTCCTATTTGCTATTAAAAATTATGATAATCCTCAATCGGTTACATATGCTGACTTTGAGGAAGACATCAAAAAATTTAAATACATCAAAAGACTCCTTCGTAGATATACTACTACGGGGGAGTTTAAAAAACATTTGATATTAAACCATATCATTTGTTTATACAATATGTTTGGTGATGCAGCAACTCCGTTGTTGTTTTTTAAAATGGAAAAATCTTACTGGTCTATTCTTAAAGCATTCCTATTGTTTTTAGATAGACTTCCACCATCACTAAATAATGACATAGATGAAACATGTCTGAAGGAACTGGATCTGATATGAATAACATTTCAGAAATGACAGCAGGAGATGGTAGCGGTCTTGCACTGCCACCTGCCTTTGTCTTTGTTAATCCTAAACAGCATCGTCGTTACAAAAAGAATAACCAAGATAAGGTTGATGGGCGTACATCTGGTGCCCGTGCTCTGTTTAATCGTATTCAACGTAGAAAAATGAAAGAGGAATTAGACACTAACATCACTGAAAGTGCTCCCACTGAAACTGAGAGAGCACAAAAACAGATCGGTCAGATGAAAAAACTGAGCCGTCAAAAGGATCTTCAGAAAAAGCGTGACGATGCTAAGAAGAAGATGCAAACTAAAACAAAAGAGATGGACGTTCTTATGAAGGCACGTCTTTCCGACTTTAAAAAGAAAGCAACTAGTCAGACTAAGAAACTTTCTAAATTGAATAACTCTGTAGAATTAAAAGGTGAAACTATTATGGAAAATCAAGATGTAATTCAGGTAGCATTGGATGTAGCAACCAGCGAACTCAATCCTCAAGGCGAAACTAGCTTCGCGAAGATTCAGTTTGGCGATGGTTCCACTCAAAACCTAGACAATTTTTCAGCGAAACGTATCGCTGCTTGTTATGCACAACTAGATGATACACATAAGCAACAGTTCCAGTATATGGTAAACAAAGATGCTACTACATATCAATCTGCTCTTGATTTTGCTATCCGTAACGTCTAGTAGGAGGATGTGTGGACGACAATACTAATATCAACACCGCTATAATTGAAAGATTAGAAAAAGTTGTTGAATCATTGCAAGATAATTCCATACAGATGGGTAAACTTCTTGCTGTCCACAATGAGAAGTTAGATAAGCAAGATAGAATTGACGCTGTGCTTTTTGAAAAGGTAGAGAGTCTTCATAGAGAAGTTAATCGTCAATCATTGGAAATTAAAAAAGGTTGTGAAAGAGATATCAAAAAAATTGATGAGCGACTTCGCCTCATGGAAAAGAAAATGTGGTCTATTTTTGGTGGTCTTGCTATTATTAGTTTCATGGTTTCTCCAGTCGGACAAAAAATTATTAGACCGATTATTGAACCGTCACAAACAAACTTGACATCATTGCATGTAGGGGGTAAACTACCTTCAGTGGTGATGCCCCTTAGTGAGTTATCTTGATGTCAAGTACATAAACTTAATATCCCCTCGTCTGAATCTCTTCAGTCGCAAGAAGGCAGACCTGTATAATTTCAGGTGTCCCTACTGTGGCGACTCGCAAAAGAGAAAGAATAAAGCGAGGGGATATTTGTTTAAGATCAAGACTGATTTTGTTTTCAAATGTCACAATTGTGGCATGGGTAGAACATTGTCAAACTTTATTAAGGATCAAGATAATTTCCTCCATGATCAATACATCATGGAGAAATTTAAAGAAGGTAAGTCTGGCAAGGGAACTACTGTACCGAATCCTAAATTTAATTTTAGCGAACCAAAATTTGTAAAACGAGATACAGATTTACAGAAAATATCGGACCTAAATAGTTCTCACCCAGCACGAATCTATCTTGAAAAAAGAGGTATCAAAGATCTAGATTATTTCTATTATTGTCCTAAATTTAAAGCATGGACAAATCAACAAAAGAAAACTTTTGATACCCTAAGACAAGATAGTGATCGTATAATTATCCCATTCAAAGACAAACAAGGTAACCTTTTTGGATTCCAAGGCAGATCGCTAGCCCCTAAGGCAAAACTAAGATACATCACGATCATGCTGGATGAGGGACAACCCAAGATCTTTGGACAGGATAGAATTAATGAACAAGAATCAATTTACATTGTAGAGGGACCATTTGACTCAACCTTCTTGGAAAACTCGGTTGCTATGGCTGGGTCCGACGCTGATGTTAGGACGTTTGGTTGGAGCAATTATATTTGGGTTTTTGATAATGAACCACGCAACCGAGAGATCGTTGCACGAATCTCCAAAGTCATTGACAGAGGAGATAAGGTAGTCATTTGGCCATCTAAAATTAAAGAGAAAGACATCAATGACATGCATCTTGCTGGACATGATGTGCAATCTCTGGTAGAATCTAATGTCTATCAGGGATTAGAAGCAACCCTTAAATTTAACACTTGGAAGAAAGTATGAGCAACGGTCACGGAACAAAAGTTCGTAAGCGTAATGGGTCTGTGGAACCCTTGAACCTAGAAAAGATCCACAAAGTCGTAGAAGAAGCATGTGAAGGTCTTGGTGGAGGCATCAGTTCTTCTCAGGTTGAAATGAATTCTGGGATTCAGTTTTATGATGGTATCACCACAGCAGAAATTCAAGAAATTCTTGTACGTTCTGCAAGTGATTTGATTAGTTTGGATCAACCTAACTATCAATTTGTTGCTGCTAGACTGCTTTTGTACGGTCTTCGTAAGCAAGTGTTTGGTCCTGTATGGACTAATGGATACCCTGCTCTGTTAGAGCATGCTACAAAATGTGTAGATAAGGGTATCTATGACTCTGGCATCATTGGTAAATATAGTGATGAAGAGTGGGAAGCATTGAATCGTGTCATTGATCATGACCGAGACATGTTGTTTACATATGCTGGTCTACGTCAGGTAGTTGATAAGTATCTGGTGCAAGATCGTAGTTCGGGTGAAGTCTATGAGACTCCCCAATACATGTACATGATGATTGCTGCCACTCTATTCCAAAATTACACAGAGGATAGACTAGAGTATGTCAGAGAGTACTACAACGCAATCAGCAAACACAAAATCAACATCCCAACGCCAATCATGGCAGGAGTCCGAACACCTCTTCGGCAGTTTGCGTCTTGTGTTTTGGTTGATTGTGACGACACCTTGGATAGCATTTTTACTAGTGATATGGCCATTGGTTATTATGTCTCACAGAGGGCTGGTATCGGCATCAACGCAGGTAGGATCCGT
>Ga0207993_1001092_pt1 | contig 10670 bp, 9 predicted proteins | sample ETN01SmetaG_2_FD_185791 | JGI IMG/M metagenome (GOLD analysis project Ga0207993, IMG submission 185791) | Marine microbial and viral communities from oxygen minimum zone, Eastern Pacific Ocean - ETNP2014F12-01SV265 (SPAdes) (version 2) | ecosystem: Environmental > Aquatic > Marine > Oceanic ...
TTTTATATTCGCTTCCGCAGCTATTGATGGAGTAGTATTTCCTAATATTATTTGTATTGTGCTTGACAAAGTGTCATGATCAAATATTTTTGGAGGAAGATTATGAAAATCCCATCTAATTTCAAAATGTATATTCGGATTATTTGGTTTAAACTTATTTATAATTTTTCTCATCCATCCCTCTAAAAAGCCTATCTTATCATATATATCACCACAAACAAATTTTGGATGACTCTTCTCCAGAGGCATTTCATCTATTCTATCTTTTTCCATTTGAACAAAGTTCCATGAACCCGGCATATATCTGTCTAATTTTTCAAGCTTTTCCTTATTAAATGCTTTCAAATTTTCCATACCGCCATAAAAATCGTTTATTTTTCCAATTGTATCAGGAGGAAGTGTTGGAGATGAAGACCGACCCACATATTCCGTATATACTCTAGATCTTCTCCTTTTTGCGTCATGTATTTCTAATAATCTCCTTATTTCATTAAATGTACTTAATGTTCCCGCAAACTCTTCGGACTGCTCCGGTCTTTCAGTTATAAATCTCTCCAATGTCAAAATTCTTAGTTTACTCCATTCAAGTGGAGTTACATTTATGGTTTGCTGAGAATCCCCTTCACCAACTCCCATCACTGCCTTTAATTCAGTATTTGCTGCATTCTCGAGTAAAATACGCACTAAGCCAAGATTCTTCCTAGCTACTGCATAATGAAGTGCAGTCATATTTGTTGGTGCTTGTGGAATATTCACATTTACGCCATGTTTCAACAAAAGTTTAATAATTTCTTGTTGATTTCGTGATAATTCAAGCAAATCTTCTTCATCTTCAGATTCTTCAGATTCTGAAGATTGTATATTTTCTTCTGGCAATATTAAGTTTGATATACTGTGTATTATATATCTATTACCTCCTCGATAAGTTGTATTAGGATTCGCACCCAATTGTAATAATGCTTTTACCATACTTACATCCAATTCTTTCACTGCTAAAGACAGTGGAGAATAACCATTATTATCTCTTGATTGTATATCAACTGGTTGACTTAGTAATGCAATAAATAGTCTTTTTTTTGCCCATACTGGGTCAAGTGGTGTTTCATTGTGTATATGTTTAATTACTTTAAACAAATCGTCTTTAGGTGCGCCACCACTTTGTTTTTTAGATATAATTTGGTCAAATTTCTCCAAACTCATACTATATGTTATTTATTTAATTCTATACTATTAATGACGTTTGCACAAAATTATACAAATGTTACTAATCAATTATCTCAACAAATTAATCCTGTTGATATACGTGTTTGGTTTTTAATTCCCTATTTTTTTGGCATTGCTTTAACTATTATTATTGTTAGTATTTGGCAACCAAAATTTGAAGGAACTTATGAATACAATGATTGTTCTAATGCAAGAAAGGTTAATGGTAAAGTAGTTGATACTGATGATTGTGAAAAAAAAGAGGGTAATCTCGCTAAAAGAAATGTATTTATCATATTAATTTTATTTCTGATAATACCTGCAATATTTGGTGGATTGGGTTATAAGCTTGGATTTTACATTGCAAATCCTAAACTTGGCGCGGGTATATATGCAAGTGGACTTTTCTTTCAAGGTGTCCGAGGAAAATAAGATTATGAAACATAAGGCTTTCAAAACAATTATTAGTAATGTCTTGGTATCTTAAATATAGACCAAAAACTCTTGATGAAATATCATCAAATGAAAATGTTGTTGGATATCTTAAAAATATGATAAAACTTAATAAATTTTCTCATTTTGTGTTATCAGGCGATGCAAGTAGTGGGAAAAGAACATTGATTAAAATTTTTTTAAATACTGTTACACCAAATGAGAATACACTATGGTTAAACCATTTGTCACTAAAAACGATTGATTCTAAGGAAAAATTGAATAGTTTTATAAATTCCAAGACAAATAGTGCCCATAAATGGCTTATAATAGAGAATTTACACAAAATGTCAAGTCAATTTTTGTATGTTTTATATAATATCCTTTCAAGTACATCAATTGTAGTTTGTGTTCTGGAATCAACACATCATATTGATCTTTCTTCTTGGGCAATGACTTTTGATATGAAAACACCATCTGAATCAAATTTATCAGATATTGCGAAAAGGATACTAAAAAATGAGAAACTAAGATATAATCGCAAGTTTGTAGATAAGTGTATACAATACTCTGAGGGGAAACTATGTACTTTCTTATTTTTCTTACAAGTTAAATACAAAACAGGCAAGGATATAACTAGTTTTTCTCATTTGCCCTTTTCTTATGAAAAAATATTGTATAATAAAAATCTGAAAGAAAGAATTACAGAATTGTTTAGACTTGAATCGGTTGGTTACTCGCACATTGATATTGCAAGACAATTATTTAAACACGTTTGTTGTGATTTTTCTAAAATTGATTATTCTATTATACTCGGAGATGCAATAGAGCATCTTAATCATTTTGAACATGACCCATACTATTTATATGCATCCATTTGTAAATTATGGAAAATTGATAAAAAATTAAGCACTGCTGTTTAAAGATTGAGTATAAGGGTTGTTAATATACGCTTCTAAATCAGTTGCTTGTAATCTTGAACCAGTATCTAATTGACATTTATCAGTAGTCATATTTACTGATTCCGAATTAAGACTTGTATTTTGTATTGGAGTTACTCCTCCAAAATTTTTCCTATTCTCAAGTGTATCTTTTCCTTCAAAATCGCCCAAATGTCCTACTTCAGAGACTTGTTTTATACTTGATTGTGTTGGAGCACGACCCTTTGATATTCCTTCTTTTAAGTCATTTAATGTTGCATTGTAAATATCCGAATATGATGTTGGTTTAATTTCACCCTCTGCGTTACCAGTATATTCATTATTCGATAAATGTTGCTTGTGTGTTTCTGGGGCAACTGTGTCAGTAACGGAATACGCACCATAAGTTCTTTGATTTGCTTGACCAGAATATTCTACTGTAGATAGATGTTGTCTGGCTGTGTCTGGTGCATTCTTAGGATTGGTTAAATATCCAGCTGGACCTCTCGAATTTGTTGCAATTCCTTTGCGATTAGTCTCATTTATTGTTTCTTTTACTGTTTTTTTAGCATTATCCATGTTTTGTACTGTATTCATTACTGCTGGACCAGTAGGATTAGAATAATCTACCCACTGTTTCAATGTTTCACGTGCAGTTTTCTTAGTAGGTTCTGGATTTGCCGAACGACCAGTTGATAATACTGATAAAGGACCGGCCCGATTATCATGAATAGCTGTTTCCTTTATTGTTGTTCTTGCGGTATCATTAGTATCATATGCGGTTGAACGTTTTTCAACACTGTTAAAATTACGCTCTGGAGCAGAATCATGAATATTTGTTTCTTTTATTGTAGGACGTAATATATCCTGAACAGGTGCCACAATCTTATTAACAAGACTTGTTGCATGACCCATGTAAGATAGATCCTTAGAATCTTCCTTACGAGCTTCAGAGCAATATTGTATCTTTAGTTTTGATTCACGGTTTTGACTTTGAGCATTACGTAAACCAAAATTATCCAATGCTTGTTTGTGAGTTGTTTGATTCGAATATGATTCATGTGACTCTTGTGCTTTAACAACAGCTGGTCCTGCAGCAGATGCATAAGAATATAAAGTGTCTTGGCGATTTGTTTTCTTATCTTGAAAATTCTCTCTTGATGCTTCACCTGTTGTTACTACAGTCGTATTCATTCTAGGAATATCACCATATGAATGAAAGCGAATCACACGATTTTGACTAACAACTGGCTCCATTCCTCTACGAGTTCCCTGAAAACCACGAACAATACGACCTTCATAACTTATCTTTGGATTCGTTTTTACTCTCAACTCGTCTACAGATGGTTGTTGAGCATATTTTTGAGCATCTGCTTGCTGAAATCCACCAGATGGTTGAGCACTATAGCCCTGATTTAATCCAGGTCCTACTCTTACTGGCTCTATTAAAGGTGTTCCTTGATGATAACGGGACGCTGAATAACGTTCCATCATCCTATCATTCGAATTCTGTGTACCATATATATTTTCTTGATTTAATCCAAACATTGGTTTTACCTCCTCTTTACTCTTGTCAAGATGTGACACCCCCGTAAATCTTTCAACTAAACCAGTTGATGAATTCAAATCAGTATTTTGTTTCACATTACTACCATAAAATGGTACCATGTTATTGTGTGTAAATTCACTATTATTTCTCATTTCTCCAGTTAAAGAACGACTTGAACCAACGCTATTATCGGAACGCCCTGATTTGGGACGATCTAAATATAGGGCATCTACATTATTATCTTTTCCTAAATGAGTTTTCATTACCTGTCTATCATACATCCTAGAATCTTGTACGCGATTGTCAAAAACATCTGGAGATTTATTAGAAACCCCCTTATTTCTTTCGTTTTCTTGTTTTGCATTTAAAAGCCAACCGCCAGCGGCTAATCCACCACCAACTAATAAAGCATCCATATTATTTGTGAACTTTTTAATATAAGTAAACTTATTACACATTCTTTATTTTAAACCCTTATTGAATATACTTGCAATATCTAAAAATAACAGTATCGTATCATATAAAGATGGGCTTACTATTGCCGCATACTTCTGTAACTGTATTATAAACATACTCATGTCATCCATACGACGACATATATCTAAAATAGGCAACTCGCTATAATGATACTTTTCTGCAATTGAATGAATTGATGATACATCCTCCGCATCCTTTAGCTTATTCTTTATTAAATCAGCTACTTCTTTGTGAATGTCTGAATACGTATCATAACCTTCGCGACTTGATATTTTCTTATGTAACATCGTTAAATGCTTTAGACTATTCAAATTTCCACCTGACTCATTCACCATACTCTTTAATAACTCAATTGGCTCCTTTGGAGCTTTCTCCCTTGCGAAATATATCATCTTCTCTGGAGATGGGGTCGGTACACGAATCAAAAAACACCTGCTATTCAAAGCGGGATCAACACTATCTATATTTCTACATGTAAATACATATCTACATGTTAAATACGTATCTTCTACCAATTGCCTAAAAGCCTCCTGCTGTTCACCCAAATAATTCAAATAACGTATATAAATTATTTTACTACAATCTGCAGATATATCCCTTGTTCGACCTATCTCCTCAATTATCTTAGGCAAATTGGCCTTTTTTCTTACACACTCTTTTGCATCAAATCTTATATATGTTGATGTTGAATAAAACCTAACACCAGTATCCTCCCAAAATCTTATCTTTTCCTTCTCATGATTTCCAGAATTCAACATCTTTAATACAAGAGTATGTTTACCAACCCCTCTACCACCATAAAATATTGTATTCAACATACCTTGTGAAAAATACTTTGTTATTCGGTCCTCAATCTCAGGATGAATCTGCATTATTCATTATATTGTATCACTCTTTATTTCACTTTTAGAAATAATATAATAGATTCTCCATAACATTTATTTATCGGATTAAAATGGACCAATTCTATACTAATGAAGATGTATCTATTAAATGTTTTGAAATACTTAAAAAAGAGGTAAATATAGAATCATACGACATACAACTTGAACCATCTGCTGGATCCGGCTCATTTTATAAACTTATGAACCCTCAAAAAAGAATAGGACTCGATATTGAACCAAAATATAAAGGTATAATTAAGCAAGATTTCCTTATATATAATCCTGATGCCAGTAAATCATATATTTGTATCGGAAATCCCCCATTCGGGAAAGTCTCATCACTTGCAATCAAATTTTTCAATAAATGTGCACAGTTTTCTGATGTTATTGCCTTTATAATACCAAGAACATTCAATAAGGTTAGTGTACAAAATAAACTTAATCTTAACTTTATATTACAATATTCTGAAGATTTGCCACTTAATCCTTGCTGTTTTACTCCAAAAATGAGTGCTAAATGTTGCTTCCAAATATGGATTCGCTCATCTATTCCAAGACAAATGGTTGTATATAACAAAACACATCCTGATTTTGATTTCATACCATATGGTGAAAAAGACAAGAATAATCAACCTACACCCCCACAAGGAGCTGACTTTGCAATTAGAGCATATGGTGGAAAATGCGGACAAATTGTACACCAAGATTTACAAAATCTTAGACCTAAAAGTTGGCATTTCATTAAAGCTAATATTGATATCGATTTATTGAAAGAACGCTTTAACAGTTTAGATTATTCTATGTCTACTTATACTGTTCGTCAAAATTCTTTAGGAAAATCTGAACTTATACATCTTTACTCGAATCTGTAATAAGTTTATATACTTATTATATGAACTATATGCAATCTCTGTACAAATATATTCTTTATTCATCTCTTATGGCTATTTTTCCTAAACTTCTTAAAATTTGGAGATATGCTGGTGCCGCTTCTGGATATGTATTTCTACATAAATCTTAAAATTAAGTATCTATATCAAAGCTTACCTCATATATTGACTCATTATCACTGCTTTCTGAATCAGAACTACTATTAAATTCTCTTCTACTCTTTTCAGTTGCTTCATCCATTATTGTTTTATATCCACAATCATAAAAACCTTCTATTGTTGATGGACTAAAATCAAATGAACTACCAAATTTGTGGTTACATAAAATTGAATAATTTTTACCCTTATAACCCTTTAAATCAACTTCTTGTATTTTTGTTAAAGGAGAATTAATTAATATTCTCATATATGTTGTGATATCTATCTTATCATAATAATCTGCAGTTTTTTTTAGACAAAAACTTATTGATTCTTCACCACTACATGTACACATATCTACTGGATGATTACTTACTATAAATCCATCAACATACAATCTATTCTGATATGATACTGGTAAAAATAAAAAAGGTACGGCTATAGCCATACACAATGCATCTAAAATCTTTAAATTAGGTGTATTTTTATGATTAAGTAATACCAATGATTCCGTATTTAAGCAAAATGAAGTAAATACTAACTCTATATTTGTTCTTTTATGAAATTCTATAAAAGTTAAATCTACATCAAACCCCTTATGTGATAGCATGGTTTCAAATAATCTTCTAAAAGAATTCGTATTATGTAAACCATATTTATCAAAAAAAGTTAACCACTTATCAGATGTTAATTTACTTATCTTAGATAAAGGTACTTCCTTTAATACCTTCATTATAGTTTTTGTATTATAGCCTATTGCCAGAAGGAAAGATATTACAGCACCTCCTGATGTTCCTACCCAACGTTTTACACTTTTTGTTTCAAAATTTTCAGAATCTATCAAAGCTTGAATACATCCTAAAAATGAAATCGTTCCAAAATTACCTCCACTAAATATTACTTCCTTTGGACATTTCGACTTTACCATGACTTATTTTTATTAATATTCAATCAATACTTAACGCAAAAATTGAGTCAGACTTTATAATTATAATATATTTCTACGATTATGACTTCTAAAAGACTACTTGGAAGAGTTAAATGGTTTAACAGCAAATTAGGTTACGGATTTATAACACACAAAAACAATAATGAAGAATGTGATATCTTTGTTCACTGGTCTAATCTTGAACTTTCAGAAAAAGAATTTCATACATTGTATAAGGGGGAATATGTAGAATTTGAACTTGAAACATGTAAATGTGGCTCTAAACCCGTTGGAGTCCAAGCATGTAAAGTATCAGGACCGAACAATACACAACTCCTTACTACTACACATGGCGATTGTTCCACATATTTACAAAACTTTAATCGATTCTCACATGTATATCAAGTAAGACAACTACCAATATCTGAATTCTCAAATACAGACAATTTTTCCAAAAAAGCTTTTGAATATTATCAAAATATAAAACTTAATTAGCTCCAATTATTTCATCTACAAATCCTAATTCAAGGCACTTTTCAGATGAAAGCCACAACTCTGACCTTAATAATTTGTCCAATTCTTCTTCATCCACATCACTATTTTCCAAATATATGTTCCTCAAATTTCCCATAAAATGATTGAAATTATTTATTTCCTCCGTCATTTCGCTTAATTTTCCAGCAGTTTGGGCTCTTAATTGATGAACTAACACACACGAATTTTTTGTCATATATCTTTTATCACCACATAGTGCCATTAAAGATGCCGCTGATGCTACAAAACCATCTATGTAAATATGTACTGGTGTATCTAAATCTTTTATTAAATCGCATATATAAAATGTTGGCAATAACTCTCCTCCCATACTCTGTAAATGAAGCTGTATTGGCATCCTTTTTCCAAATAATGCCTCATTTTGTTTAGATTGTATGTCCATTTGTATTAATGCTTCCGCTAATTGAGTACAAGCATCACTTGTTACAGGCACATGAAACCTAATACTTAATGGTTTAGCTGCAGGTCTTGAACTGACAGGCTCTGAATTTGAGCCAGAAGCACTAGCACTATTCATTGGTTGATGTATTAGTCCATTTGTTGAATCAAATAATGTTAAAATACTAAAAATGAAACCAACCAGTTTCATTATATTGCCATATGTTTAAAAAAATACTCACAATATTTAAGCATTTTCATATATATTAATATATATGAGTCATCAGGATTGGAATGTTGTTGATATCGGAAGGAAAACGGGAGGCGCCCTTACAAATTCGGAAATACTTATGAAAGAACAGCAAGCCAGAAGAAGTGGTAATACTGTTTCTAAACACAAAATGGTCTTTAAAAATGCTCCAGATAATGCTAAAAAACTTGACGATGCCACAGAATCTTCCAAAATTGATAAACTTCGCCACGGTAAAGATATTATGCAAGCAAGAACATCTAAAAAGATGACACGAAAACAACTCGCAGCTAGACTTAGTCTTAAAGAAGAAGTTATCGCAGGTTTTGAAAACAATTCAGTTCTTGCTACACCTGCTAATAAGCAAATACTAAACAAAATTAAACGATGCTTATCTATCAAATAGATTTACGTCTCGTTATTTTTCCATTACTCTTTATTTTATCCCCTCTACGTCTTGTTTTTCTTGAACCACCTTTTTTCACACCAAGGAAAGCTTCACTTCTTTTAGCCTTCGCCTCCGCCTCCGCTAGTTTTCGTGCCACTGAATCGCTTAAAGCTACAGGATTAGCCTTAGCCCTCTCTAATGCTTTTTCTATTTTACCGCGGTCTTGCTGTTGTTTTAGCATTTGTTTCCAGTCATTATTTATAATTGTTTTAGGGGAAACAACACTATCATAATTTCGATTATATTCAATTGAATTTAATATTTTGTCAGTAAAAAATCCACATAAATACCCACAATTATGGTCCATTGTGTGCATGATTGGTAATATCTTCTGACCAGCAGTTAAATTCGTTCTACTTTCAACTTGTAGTTTATTCTCCAATAGATTAATATAATGAAATGAATCCATAATCATTTTTAATATAACAGGTCTTTCTAAACGTTCATAATCTTGATCATAAATGTCTCTTTCGACATATAGTTCATCAGCATCACGAAACATCCATTTAATCAATTTACTAACTCCAAAAGAACTACTAGATTCATCTTCATCTTCTTTCTTATTACTTAATGATAGACTACCAATTTCGTCTCTCATTTCTTTAAACCAGTTATACGATTCGTAGTCATAACCCAATATGTTATTTATCTTTACATCTATATCTATATCATTCTCGCCACCAGTCCGTGTCAAACTATATATATTTTCCTTCTGGTCAATTGACATATTCTTCAGTTTTTTGAATTTATTAGAAAATGTAACGTAATATTCTGTCCATTCAGTATTTATATCATTGCCAAGTATGTAAAGTAATTTCAGAATATATTGGTTCGCCTTTTCTTTATCTCTAATTTCTTCCGATGTTAATCTGGATATGTTACTTAACATTCGTTCACAGAAAGTCGCCTTGTTCCTAATTTCCTCATTACCAACTTCATCCCACCAATAATCCCTATATGTTGCTATTCTATTAATAATTACTTCTTTCCAAGATTCATAATTTTTATTCGACGAATGAAACATTAATATTATTATATTTTTCATTAGATTGCCGGGACCAAAATCATTTAACTCTTCCAATTCTAATTTATTTATTTCTCTACAAAATTCTATACATTCTAAAACAAATGGTGCAGTAGATGGTAGAGGTATTTTTCTGCCATCGTTATTTATGACAGATTTTTGAGTTAAATTCTTAATGTTACTCCACCATGATGTTTTAACTGATTTGACATTTTGAGATGTAGAACCTCTTCTTGTAGTCCTATCACTTACTGGCACACGAATTCTCTGTTTATTTAATATAGAACCTTTCCATTTTTTTACCTTTTCTGTTCCTACATTATCTTTAAGTGAAATTTCGAGTGCTTCTGTAGCAAAATGATGTATTAAACTTAAGTTAAAAAAGGATTTTTCTATAATAGATATATTACTAGTATCCTTTTTTAACTCTCTGTGAATTTCATAGTCTAAAAATACTTTCTCTTCATTTACTCCTTTCTTTATCATCTGAACTTGAACACTATATAAATTTTTTGTAATCTCCGCTCCTCCTCCCAGACCGGAGCTCGACGAGTCCTCTTCACTGTCGCTGTCTGGGGGGTGTTGCGGCGGAGG
>Ga0207993_1001096_pt1 | contig 10654 bp, 11 predicted proteins | sample ETN01SmetaG_2_FD_185791 | JGI IMG/M metagenome (GOLD analysis project Ga0207993, IMG submission 185791) | Marine microbial and viral communities from oxygen minimum zone, Eastern Pacific Ocean - ETNP2014F12-01SV265 (SPAdes) (version 2) | ecosystem: Environmental > Aquatic > Marine > Oceanic ...
TACTTTTCCGCATATATTGTTAGAATATTTTTTAGAAAAAAATGAAAAAAGAACTTAAAATTTATTTAGCGTCACCAAGAGGATTTTGTGCTGGTGTTAAAAGAGCAATTGAAATAGTTGAAAAATCTATCAGCAAGTTTGGGGCTCCGGTATATGTTCGTCATGAAATAGTTCATAATAAATTTGTTGTTGAAAATCTTAAATCACAAGGAGCTATTTTTGTAGAAGAATTGAATGAGATTGAAGATAAAAGCAGGCCAGTTATCTTTTCTGCACATGGTGTTCCAAAAGCAGTCCCAGAGGAAGCATTAAGTTTAAATTTAGTATATTATGATGCAACATGTCCGCTTGTTAGCAAAATCCATAAAGAAGTTGAAAATTTTGATAAAAAAAATCTGCCAGTAATTTTAATTGGTCATAGAAATCATCCTGAAGTTATTGGAACTATGGGTCAAACAGATAAAAAAATTCATTTAGTAGAAAAAGTTGAAGATGTAAAAAAATTGCCTTTAAACCAAAATGATGAGATTGCATATGTTACTCAGACAACGCTATCAGTAGATGATACTAAAGATATAATAAAAGAGATAAAATTACATTTTAGTAATGTCATAGAACCAAAAAAAAATGATATTTGTTATGCAACAACAAATAGACAAGAAGCTGTTAAAAAAATAGCAAATCAATGTGATTATTTTTTAGTAATTGGTGCAAGTAACTCATCAAATTCCCTAAGATTAGTTGAAGTAGCAAAAAATTATGGATCAAAAAAAGCTATTTTAGTAGAAGATGTAGATTCCTTAAATTTAAATATATTTCAAGAATCTGAAAATATAGGAATAACAGCAAGTGCATCATCGCCAGAAGTACTTGTTAGAAAACTTCTTGATAATTTGAAAAGAAATTTTGAAATACATATAAATGAAGGATCTTACCAAAAAGAAGATGTATTTTTTAAAGTGCCACAAAAACTAAACGTATAGAAGATGGCAGTCTTTACTAAATTACTTAAAGAAGATATTGAAATGTTTATTTCTGAATACTCAATTGGAAATTTAGACAGCTTTGAAGAAATTGTAGATGGGATAGAGAACTCAAATTTTAAAATTTTTTGTAATAATCAACCATATATTTTAACAATTTTTGAAAAAAGAGTAACTGAGCAAGAATTACCTTTTTTTATAAATTTAAAAAACTTTTTAAATAAAAATAATTTTAAATGTCCAAAAGCTATCTCAGATAAAAATGGAAAGATTTTAAAAAGAATAAAAAATAAAACAGCTGTAATAATATCTTTTCTTGAAGGTAAAAGTATTGAAAAACCTAACTCTGAAATGTGTAGAGAAGTTGGAAAAATGGTTGCTAATTTACACAATCTTACCATAAATTTTGATGAAAAAAGACCTAACAGTTTAGATCTACAGGATTGGAAAGAAATTTACAAAAAGTGCCTTAATAATAAATCCGAAAAGTTTAATGAAACAATGTATTTGTTAAAAAATGAATTAGACTATTTAGAAAATAATTGGCCAACAAATATTCCTTGTGGTGTCATACATGCTGATTTGTTTAGAGATAATATTTTTTTTAAAGATGAAAAAATTTCTGGAGTAATAGATTTCTATTTTGCATGTTATTATTTTTATATTTACGATTTAGCTATAGTTATTAATGATTGGTGTTTTAGTGAAAATGGAAAATACTTTAACAAAGAGAACTGCTTAATAATTCTTGGGGAATATCAAAAGTTGAGAAAATTCAGTGATATTGAAAAGAATTCGTTAAATATTTTATTAAGAGCTGCTGCTGTTAGAATATTATGTACGAGAGTGCACGATTATATTTTTCATCCGCCTGATGCAGTAGTTGTTAAAAAAGATCCATTTGAATATTTGAATATTTTAAGATGGCATCAACAAAATGATATTTTTGAATAATGATTAATATTTATACAGATGGCGCATGTTCTGGAAATCCTGGTATAGGTGGATGGGGTGTCGTGATATTAGATAATAATAAAGAAATTTTATTAAATGGTGGTGATCAACACACAACTAATAATAAAATGGAACTTACAGCAGCAATAAAAGCACTGGAATATTTTGAGATAAAAAAAGAATTAATCATTTATACCGATAGCAAATATGTAAAGGATGGTATTGAATCATGGATTACAAATTGGAAAAAAAATGGATGGAAAACTTCAACAAAAAAAATAGTGAAAAATAAAGAATTATGGATGCAATTAGATAATCTAATTAATAAACATAATGTAACATGGAAATGGGTTAAAGGACACGCTGGTTTCGAATTTAATGAGAAAGCTGATGAACTAGCAAGGAAATATATTGAAAGTTATATTTAGTTTATTTTTTATATTTCTGTATTGTAAGCAGAGTGCAGCTAATGATTTATGGACTATTGATAAAAATATTTCTAGTATAGAATTTGAAGTTCCAGTTTTGTTTACGAAAAATGTTATCGGTAAATTTAATAAATTTGATGGTTTTGTTTCCTTAGATTTGACAAATCAAAATAATAATAAAGCTCTTATAAATGTTAGAATTGATAGTTTAGATATAAATTACAAACGATATAAAGATTTAGTTCTTAGTGAAGTTTTTTTTGATGCTAAAAAATATCCTTTAGGTCTTATTGATACAAATAATTTTAAATTTAATTATGAAGACAATAAAATTAATTTAACAGGTGAATTAACAATAAAAGGAAAAAGTCAAAATATTCCTATTAATATTGAAGTAATAAAATTGGCCAGTGAGTTGGTTCAGGTAAAAAGTGAAATATCTTTTTCTAGAAATGACTTTAAGATAGGCACTGGTAATTGGAAAAACACAACAATCCTCAAAGATAAAATAAAGATAAAGGCAAATATTTTTCTTTTTAAAAAATAATTTTTTTTTAAGATAGATTTACTAAAAATTAAAATTTTTAGCAATTTTATTATTACTGTTATATAAATCTTTCCAAATTGAATACCTTTGTAATAAAAGATCAATGTTATCTTCATTAGGTTCATAAGTTTTACTTATTTTTATTTCACTAATAATATTTTCTTTATTATCAATAGTAGCATCCTGATACATAGCTAATCTTGCTACACCAAGGGCGGCACCAAACTCACTTTGCTCGCAAACACTTAACTTTCTATTTAATAGTGATGCAAGCAACTCAATCCAAAATGAACTTTTTGAACCTCCCCCCACCATAAATATGTTATCGAAGTTATTGTTAACTTTCAAAATAGAATTTATCCCATCTAATATTCCAAAACTGACACCTTCAATTACTGCATATTGTAAATCTGTTGCATTTGTAGTTGTTTTTATAGAGTGAAATGAACCTCTAATATGTGGATCATTATGTGGAGTTCTTTCTCCAGACAAATAAGGTAAGAAATAAGAAGAATTTTTTATAGAATTTTTATCATTATAAAATTGCTCTACATTATTAAGTGTATCAGCAATTGAAGTATTGGTAATAGCACAAATCCAATCTAAACAATTACTTGCACTTAACATAACAGACATAAGGTGCCATTTATTTGGTAAACAATGACAAAAAGAATGTACTGCATCACCAGTATTACTTAAAAAATTTTCAGTGGGGGTAAAAAAAACGCCTGAAGTACCAAGAGATATAAATGATTGATTTTTATTTGTTATACCCATACCAGTTGCTGCGGCAGCATTATCCCCTGCTCCACCCACAACTTTAACATTATTATTAAAATTAAATTTCTCTTTTAAATCTTTCTTTAAAAATCCTGTCTGCTCATTGCCTTCCACTAGATCTGGCATGTGTTTTTCTTCTAAAAATGAGCAAGATAAAAGCTGATTGGACCATTTTCTTTTTTGGATATCTAGCCATAATGTTCCAGATGCATCTGACATTTCAGAAAAAAATTCACCAGTAAGAACAAATCGTAAATAATCTTTAGGGAGTAAAACTTTAAAAATTTTTTTGAAATTATCTATTTCATTATTTTTTATCCAATTTATTTTTGGTGCAGTAAAACCAGGCATAGTAATATTTCCTGAGATTGATCGTACATCAAAATTTTGTTTTTCAAATTCTTCACACTCTTGATATGATCTTGTATCGTTCCAAAGAATACATGGTCTAATAACCTTTCCATCCTTATCTATTAACGTAGCTCCATGCATATGACCGGATATTCCTATTGAAATAGTTTGTGAAAATTCTTTTGGTTTTTCTGACTTTAAAACCCTCAAGCATTCCATTGTTGAATCAATCCATTCTTGTGGATTTTGCTCACTAAAACCATCTTTTGGAGATTGTACAGTGAGACTTGAATTAGCGGTGGCAAGGATGTTTTGGTTTTGATCAATTAGAATCATTTTGATTGATGAGGTTCCAAGATCAATTCCAATAAACATAGTATAAATTTATAACATTAATATTTTAAATGATACAAAGAAATTAAAGCTACTTATAAGAATATCGAAATATAAATATTCCTGATGAAACAATAATGATTGCTCCTATTATTGTAAATATATCTGGGATTTCTCCATACACTAATAGGCCAAAAATTATTCCCCAAACAATAATAGTATAATTATAAGGCGCTAAAATACTAGCTGGCGTAACACTCAATGCTTTAATTTGTAAAAATAAACCAGTACAAAAAAAGATACCCAAAAAAATAAAAAAAATAAAAGAAAATGAATGTAATGGTTGCCAGAAAAAAAGTGATAATACAAATGTAATAATAGCACCTATGAGACCATTATAGAACAACATAGTTTCATTATCATCATACTTAGCATTTAATCTTGTTGCTATTTGAAATAGTGAATAGAAAAATGCAGCACATAATGGAATAATTAGATAAGGATTAAATATAGTCAGTCCAGGCCGCATAATTAGAATAACTCCACAAAAACTAACACCAATCGCTAACCAAGTAGCTGCATTAATTTTTTCTTTTAAAATAAAATAAGAAAAAACTAAAACTAGAACAGGGGCTAAAGATCCTATTGTGTGAGCATCTGCCAGAGCTAAGTGCCTAAAAGACAATACAAAAAAACAAGATTCACATACAGATAAAATACATCTGGTTATTTGTATCTTGTAATTATTTGAAAGATAAAATTTTTTAACTTTATTTTTTTTTGCAATAAAAAAAGAAAAAATAAAACAAAAAGTAAATTTAACAAATAATAATACAAAAACAGAATGATATTGAACTGCTGTTTTTTGAATTGTATCTAAAATACCAAAAGATAAATAAGTTAAAAGGGTTAAAATTATTCCATAGGTATATGGATTTGCTTTCATATTCATTAAAGATTTTTAAAGATATTATTGTAAAAATCTTTTTTTATATTCTTATCAGCATCTAAAATTTGCATCATTAAAACAGCTGATAAATTATTTTTTGGATCTGATAAAAAGTAAGTAGCGGCATATCCTGACCATCCAAATTCTCCAAGTGGACCAAACTTATTTTGAGCGGTATTATTCATTAAAACTCTAAATCCTAAACCCCAACCATACCCATCTAAATCATTTTCATAATCTTCATCTTTATTTGTATTAATTGAAGTAATTTCAATTGGAAGTAACTCTTTATTTAAAGAATTATTTCTCATTAATTCTAGACTTTGAGTATTAATAAGCTCTTTTCCATTTTTATTTTTACCATTGATAAGCATGGTAGCAAATTTTTCATAATCTTCAGCTGTAGAAAATAAACCATGGCCTCCTCTGGAATAATTTTTATTATTTGTTGGATACCCATATAAAATTAATTTTCTTTTATCGAAATTTAAATTTGTTAGTTTTAATTTATCAGTATTGTATTCAAATGTTTCAACTAACTGTTTATTACTATTTTCATCAATATAAAAATTTGTATCATTCATTTCTAAAGGTAAAAAAATATTTTCATTTAAAATATCTGAAATTTTATCTTTTGTGACAACTTCTATAACTCTAGCTAAGACATCTATAGATATAGAATAATGCCAATTTAAACCAGGTTCATATAAAAGAGGTAATTCAGAAATTTTACTAATCTCTTCCTCCAAACTAGAAGATGGAGAATGAAATAAACTCCTATCTTCATATTCTTTAGCTAAAAAATTATCACAACTATTATACGTAAAGCCTGCTGTATGTTGTAAAAGTTGTCTAACAGTAGGTTTATTTTCTAAAGCAGTTGTATCGTTTAAGTTACTCTCAATACTGCTAAGTTTTTTTAAATTTTTAAAATCAGATAAATGTTTATCTATAGTATCATCAAGAGATAAGAAATTTTTTTCAATTAATTGCATTGCTGCAAAACCAATAATTGGCTTTGTCATTGACCAAATTCTGTAATATGAATTTTTATTAAGCTTATTTTTTAACTCCAAATCTCTGTAACCAATTGCTTCATGATAAATATTATTTTTATAATTTATTATCCATTCAGCTCCATTACATCTACCAGTATCAATGTGTTTTTGAAAATCTAATTTAATATTATCCATAACTGGATTAGATTAGACTCTTTATTTTTTCTATTAGTTCTGAATTTATATTTCTTGGACCTTTATCTAGCCTATTCGTATGTCTTCGTTGTCCAGGTAAACGCACACCATCTAAAGATGTCATTTGTTCAAAAAATTTCTCTGCGTGTTCATTCCAATTTTTTCCTGCTATGAGTTCAGGGGATAAAGCCATAATAAATTCACCTCCCCTTGCAGGACCCCCATCATTATTATCTTCTTCTTTAGCCTCAAAACTAAATAAATCTCCAACTAGACCAGCAGCTAATAACTCAATCATCATTGCTATTGCAGAACCTTTATAATCACCAAAAGTTAGAAGAACTCCTCCATTAGCAATTTCTGATGGATTATCAGTTTTTTCTCCATCTTTATTTAAGCCTGTTCCAAAAGGAACTTTATGACCATCTCGTGCTGCAACCTGAACTTCTCCCATTGCCATTGTTGAAGTTGCCATATCGTAAACAACAGGTGTTTTATTTTTTCTTGGCCAAGCAAATGATATTGGATTTGTTCCAAATAATGGTTTTTTTGCACCAGCTGGTGCTACGCTTGGTTTATATGCAGTACAAGCAATTCCAATTAAATTATTTTCTGCTAATGCTTCAGTTTCATGCCATAAGGCTGCAAAGTGATGAGTATTAGTTATAGTTAAAACACCAACTCCATGTTTATTTGTCGTTTTTATTAATTCAGGCAAACCAACTTTGATTCCTACAGGAGCAAACCCATAATCACCTTCAACACGAATTGCGTTTTGTGTAAGATAGTTATTTGAAGGCCGTGAAACTCCATTTACTTTTTTACTTTTTAGCGAAGCTACATAACCTGGAATTCGAAATAATCCGTGAGAAACACTTCCATCTCTTTCAGCATGTGAGACTGTAGTTGCTACAGAATCAGCATTGAAATGATCACATCCATGGGCTGAAAGTGCATTATATGCTAGCTCATATATATTTTCTAATTCTAATGGCGTGGTATTCATTTACTTTTATTGAATAATTAATATTATTATTCCATGGATAGAGGATTATTAGACAATTTAAAAGATATTTTACAAGAAAGAATATCATTTTCAGAAAGTGTCAGAAATAATCATGCAAAAGGTGAAGATGCCTATGATCCTGTTCTACCTAGGGCAGTTTTGTTTCCAAAAAACAATGAAGAACTTTCAAAAATATTAAAAATTTGCAATGAATTTAAAGTACCAGTAACAGCTTATGGCACCGGTACATCTTTAGAAGGTCATGTTGTTGGAAATGATGAAGGTTTTACAATTTCAATGGAAAATTTTAACAAAGTTATTTCAATTAATGAGGCGGACTTTGATTGTCGTGTACAAGCAAATGTATCACGCGAACAACTAAATGAAACTTTAAAAGATAAAGGAGTTTTTTTCCCAATAGATCCTGGTGCTAATGCATCTTTAGGAGGAATGGCAGCTTGTTCTGCTTCAGGAACAATGGCTGTAAGATACGGAACAATGCGAACTACTGTTCTTGGTTTAACTGTCGTAATGGCAAATGGCGATATAATTAAAACAGGAAGTCGGGCAAAAAAAACTTCCGCAGGATACAATTTAACAAACCTTTTTGTTGGTTCAGAGGGAACACTTGGGATTATTACTGAGGTTCATCTAAGGTTATCACCTATACCTGAAAGTATCATGAGTGCTGTTTGTCAATTCCCAGATCTAGACTCTGCAGTTTTAACAGCACAAGAAATAATTCAGTATGGTGTGCCAATTGCAAGAGTAGAATTATTAAATAAAGATCAAATGGATATAAGTATTAAATATTCAAAGTTAGAAAATTTAGAAAGTTTGCCTACACTATTCTATGAGTTCCATGGGAGTGAAATTTCAAATAAAGAATCGATTGATGTAGTGGAAGAAATTTCAAAAAATAATAATGGCAGTGAATTTAAGTGGGCAGCAAACACAGAAGAAAGAAACAAAATCTGGAAAGCAAGGCATAATGTATATTATTCAGTAAAAGCAGAAGGAGATAACATTAGAGTGTATGTCACTGATGTTTGTGTACCTATTTCAAACATTGTGGAATGTATTAAATTTGCAGAAACAGAACTTAGAGACACTGGATTAAGGGCACCAATGGTTGGTCATGTAGGGGATGGTAACTTTCATGTATCTGTTGTTTACGATCCTAGCAAAGAAAATGAATATAAATATATTAGAGCATTTAGTAATAAATTAATTGATAAAGCACTAGAAATGGATGGAACTATTACTGGTGAACATGGAATTGGTCTTCAAAAAAAAGAATATTTATTAAAGCAACATCCAGACAATATTCCACTTATGAAAATGATAAAGAAAAGCTTTGATCCAAACAATATTTTAAATCCTGGTAAGGTCTTCGATCTTTAATTTATAAAATTAAATTTTTTGTAAATTTTTGTTTTCAATAGACTTATACATCGCTTCTAATATCCTTACTGTTTTTACAGCAAGCTCTCCATCAGAATGGTTTTTTACATCTTTACCAAGACATAAATCGACAAATGTATTTAATGCTTCTTTTGTACCATAACTAAATGTGCCACTACCCTCTTCTATATCATAATTAATTTTTTCTCCGTTATTGAGACGTACAAATAATCGTTCTCTTTTTAATTCCATATCTAAATACAAAACACCAAGTGTGCCATGAACTGTAATATAAAAAGTACCTCCAAAATCTTTTGGTACAAATGCACTTCCAGAAAAAGAACCAGTTGCACCGTTTGAAAATTTCATAGAAACTGCATTGGTATAATCAACATTTGTTGGTGAAGGCACAGATAGACAGAATACTTGATCAGGTTCAAGATGAGTAATTTTTAAAACACCTGCAAACATGTGGGATAATTGCCCCCAACCATATCCTCCGCCTTTATTTGGATCTGACCATGTTGAAGCATGGGGTTGGAAAGTATGATTATTAGATTCACTCAACGGTATCCCTTGAAATAAATCTGTCAAAGATGATGAAAAAGCTGCATCAACATGTTTTATTTCACCTATTTTTTTATTTATTATAATTTCCTCAGCCTTAGACATAAAATTTTTAAAATTAAAACCATTTGGGATTAAAATATGTTTATTCTTCTTTTTTGCTAATTGGAGAAGTGTTGCAGCTTCTCTAGAAACTGTAGTCATAGGTTTCTCAATCATTACATGGCAATTTTTTTCAAGAGCTGCTTTGGCATTCTCATAATGTGCATGATGTGGTGAAGAAATTATGACTCCATCTAAATTTGATAAATTTAACATTTCTTTAAAATCAGTAGAGGCATATTTGAAACCAAATTTATCTTTAACAAACTTTAATTGATCTTCTTCGAGTTTACATACACTTGTTAACTCAACTTCTTTTCTTTCTGCTAAATGTGGAATATGATTTTCTGTTGCCCACCAACCTGCTCCTATGACCCCAATCCTTACTTTATTCATTATTTGTTTTTAATCTAAATGCATTTGTAATGGCAACAAGTATGGAAAGTTTGTTTTTGGATCAATATCTACTTTCATAATGGGCTCCATATATTCAGACCATTTTTTATTAATTTCACTTTTAGATATAAAGTTAATGGATTTTTTAAGATCATCAGTTTCAAAATATCCAAATAATTTTAATCCATATCTAAAAATATTATAATTTCGTAATCCAGCCTCTTTTAGCATTTGAACCATTTCTGGCCAAATTTCGTCATGTCTTTTTTTATATTCTTCCTCATATCCTGGCCGAATTTCAAGAATCCATGCATAGTTCATAAAACCTCTTTTCAAATAAATTATATGTATTAATTCTATAAACTTATAGGAAAAATTCAATTTTATAAAAAAAATAAATGAAAAAAATAGCTATTGTTGATTCACATCACCATTTATGGGATCTTAATTCTAATGAAACACATTATCCTTGGTTAAGTGGTAATGAAGAAAAAGCTTTTTTTGGAAATTTTAAAAGTATTAAAAAAAGTTATTTATTAGATGATTACTTAAATGATGCTAAAAATTTAAATCTCATAAAATCTATACATGTTCAGGCTGAATATGATGAAAATAATCCAATAGAAGAAACAAAATGGTTGCAGAATATTTCTGATAATAA
>Ga0207993_1001101_pt1 | contig 10636 bp, 10 predicted proteins | sample ETN01SmetaG_2_FD_185791 | JGI IMG/M metagenome (GOLD analysis project Ga0207993, IMG submission 185791) | Marine microbial and viral communities from oxygen minimum zone, Eastern Pacific Ocean - ETNP2014F12-01SV265 (SPAdes) (version 2) | ecosystem: Environmental > Aquatic > Marine > Oceanic ...
TGTGAGTAGGGGTAGAAACTTGTTGTTGTGTATGCGTCGATTATGAACTTGATGCGGCCGTCAATGATTACTGGGTATGAGTCGGCGTCATATTCGAGGAAGGGGGCTAGCTCTTTGGCTCTTTCGCTTACGTCTCTGTTGAAAAGGAATTTAGAATCGCCATTTATTAACCCTGAAAATATTGGGTTTAAATCGCCGAATCGTAGTGCGAAGGCTAAGCGTCTGAAGAAGTTCCCAGCTTTTACGCCATCATTGCCGTCATATTTGAATAGGAGGTTTTCTCCGGAGCCATCACTGCCTTCGCAGGTGTTTGAAGAAGGTGTGTCTTGGGTTTGAACCTCTTCAGCTCCTGTTAGAGCGAAATCAATTTCACATCGTTCTGTATCAACGATGGCGTATCCGCTTAATTCTTCACCGACGTATATTCTTGGTTGTTCTAGGCTAGCAACTATTCTGTCTGTGTTTACTGTTGCTGGAAGACCGCTGATGACGAAATCAGGTTCGCCTTGAGCTGTAATAGTGTTTGCTGGGGCTAGAGCTACTCCGTATCCGTGTGTGAAGGCCACATGCTGGTTTTCCCAGCCTGAGTTGACTCCGTCAAGGTTTAATTCCCTAGCTGCGATAACTACTGTTCGTATGTCTCCATCAATTTCGTAACGATCAACGTCAAGGTCATCGGCGAATCGGAACTGCTCTCTTTCTACTTCAAGTGCTTGAAATGTGGGCGATACGATTGCAGGGTCTAGTAATCGTAGGTTATTTAGTGTGTTTGCATTCTGCTGAAGGACTTCAGCTGTTAGAGCATTTTCGACGTTTGGTATGAAGGTTCGTTCGGTAATGTTTCCGGTTTCACCTACGGAGAGCCCATAAGCTGTTCTGGTAGCTTCAATATTTCGTTCAATGTATTGTGCTTCGCGAGAAGATTCGGATGGTTCCACGACGAATCGTTGGTATATGGCTGGGTATATGCTTCCAATTGCGATCGTTACAAAAGCCCAGAGACCTACTGCGACGACTGGTAATACCCAACCTCGTCGCCAGATGTTGATGATCAGTAGGATCACTGCTGCTATGGAGATAAGTATTAGAAGTTTGATTGCTGGTAGCTGGGCGTTGACATCTGTATAGCTGGCCCCGTCGACTACTCCACGGTCTGAAAAGTTTAATGAGTAACGTTGGTACCAGTAGTCTGCTGCTTTGATTAAGGCAAGAATTGCTAAGAGGACTGAGAGGTGACCTTTAACTGGTGCAGTGACACGATCGCCGGGAGTATTGATGCGTATTCCGCCATTAAGGTAGTGGGCGGCGGCAGTGATGATCAAGACGACAATAAATGCTGTGAACATCCAGTTAATGAGAAATTTTATAAATGGGAGTTGAAAGACGTAGAACCCGATATCAAGATTGAATTGTGGGTCTTTAACTCCGAAATCTTGACGGTTTCTGAAGAGGATCCAGTCTTGCCATCTACTAGCGGTTCCTACACCGAGAAAGAGGGAAAATAGTCCAGCGACTGCAATTCGGAATAACCCAGCTCGAGGTCCTATGGTGTCGTGGTATCGGCTGACGAAATCTTCTTCAGGGCCTGTAGGTCTGTTACGAGGCGCTATTCGATCAGCGACGAAGAGATTTATCCAGAATAGCAAAAAGGTGAATGCTATGAACACGAGAGCTAGACCTACTTTTGCGAACAGTACTCCTCGCCATACTGAGGTGAAACCTAGTGAGTTGAACCATAGATAGTCTGTATAGAATCCGGCTATTCCCCGGAGTGAAACGATAAGCACAATGAGGGCAGCAATTGATAACGCAACAATAAATCTAAACTTTCGAGACACTCTTCGAGTTGGTGTTGGTCGTGATGGGACTCCGCTGATGTCAGACATTAAGTTCTCCTACGACCATGCTTTAGGCAAGTGCATAAGAACATCCTATCTTGATGGGGCTTGCTTACTCTAATTGTTTTTGTTTTCTGCAATAGCTTCTGCGCAAGTTAGGTATCCGTCATTTGGGTCAATGACTGGTTCGTTTTTTTCAGGAATTGGTAGTTTTAAATTTTCTACTATTTCTATGCCGTTGCCCCCAAATGTAGAGAGTTCGATTATTGCGTCATTAAATGTACTTACGCATCGAACTTCAAATCTTTCTGCAGCTATTCTTTCGACGATTGAGAAACCAGCTGGTGGAACGAGGAAGACATCAATTCCCGACCGTGCTGCTGCTTCTGCTTTTTGCGCATAAGCACCCACTGATCCAACGTTCCCATATTGGTCAATTGTTCCTGTTGTGGCTATTGAGAGCCCTCCGGTTAATTCACCTTCTGTAAGCGAGTCCACAATTGTCAAAGCGAAGGCTAACCCCGCTGAAGGACCTCCTACTCGTCCAACATCAATTGTAATGTCAAATGGGATATCCGCAGCGAGCGGTGTTTGGATAACGACTCCAAGGAATCCGGTATTATCAAGAGTCGGATGAGTGGTCAGAGCAATTTCTTCAGTATTGATTAGTTGGTCAGCGGTGGGAGTTTGGAATGTTCCCTCCATTCTTTTGTACCCGATGCTTACTATCTCACCAGGTTTTTTGGCTTTGATAGCATCACCTAAATCTTTGGGACTCTCTACTTTAGTTCCCTCTACTTCTACAATGAGGTCCCCTAACTGCAGAAAAGTATCTGCTGGGCTATCAGAAACAATTTCGACAACGTAAGCTCCATCAACTTCTGGGACGATTTCATATCCGAGATAGTTTGCAGCAACAAGTGACGCTGTGTCTTGAGATTGTTGCATCATGAAGTTATTAATTTTTCTTGTTTCTGCTTTTGTTTTATCTCCGTAGAAATCTTGTCTATCTCTGAGTTCTCGAATCTCATCATTTTTTGCTTGAAACCATTCCCATATTGTGAGCGAGTCTGACTCTATTGTCACCGTCGTGAATTTGATTTCGCCTACAGGTTCGAAAGTATCTGTTCCCTCAATATTTATTTTTTCGATTGTTGTGGGGGCACTTCCTGGTGAGAGGGCGACAACGTCTACCCCAATGAACGACACTGGAACGAATCGGATAAATAAAACTGCTGATATTGCGAAAAGCAATACCCCTAAGAAGATTTTTTCGCTTTTCTTCATTGGGTTACGTTTGGTGTGTGTATTGAATTCTTGAGCGTTTTGCTGTTCTGTCATAGAAAGAAGAGATGGAGTTCTTTCAGTGTATGTTCCTTCGGGGTGGTTTTGTCTTCGGGTAGAGACAATGATTAAGAAACAATTATGTTTTGAATGTTCTACTATTGATGGTGTCTTCAATCATTTAGGAGTTACGTGACCGACCCGCTTCGACAACCTCTTTCAGGCCCGCTGGGGTTAACAGAACGTCTTTCGAAACATAAGGCTGTAACGGGTTTGAAAGCGCGTGTCCGTTGGTACGAGAGGGTGATGAGTTTTATTGGGTTGCTGGTTCTTGTAGGGATTATGGGTTTACTTTTGGCCTTCAGTGTTGGTCTTGTAGCTATTGGTGGAAGAATTTTGCTTGACGTGATTGTGAGTTGATTCGTGAGTTGTGAAGAAGATGCTCTGGAATTTACTCATTCAGGGATTGAACGCCGTCAGCAACTCGTTCAACTAGCGAGAGAAGGTGATCTTTCTTTAGCGAGAGAGTTATGTGGTGATGGTGATCCTCGGGTTCGAGCATCATCAGTAGCGGTTCTTTCGGAAAACGATGCGTTAGATGAGTCACTGATCGCTTTAGGGTTGAGTGACCCTCACCCTTTAGTGAGGATGTCAGTGGCGCGTGCAGCTGCTCAGAACTCCTCGATATCTGTGCTTGAGCTTTTGAGTGATGAGGACTCTTCAGTTGTTGAGATTGCGTGTTGGGCAGCCGGTGAACAGACAGAACATAATGACTCAATCATTGAGGCTCTATCTGGGATTGTATTAGAGCATGAGGATGCGTTATGTAGAGAATCGGCTGTTGCTGCGTTAGGAGCGTTAGGGGACGCCAGAGGTTTGGAAAGTATTCTTAAAGCAACTAAAGATATTGCGACTGTGAGGCGAAGAGCTGTTATTGCGTTGGCACCTTTTGAGGGTCAGGCTGTGACTGATGCTTTGCAGCTTGCACTTAGTGATAGAGATTGGCAAGTGCGGCAGGCTGCAGAGGACCTGACCACATATTTATCAGAGTAAGTTACCTTCGTTGTCTGAGTGATGGGTCGTCCATAAACATTGCACGGACTGATTCAAATGATTCGATGCATCGGCCTGCGCCGAGGACAACTGCTTCTAATGCGTTGGGCACAATGTTGACAGGCACATCTGTTTCTTGGCTGAGTCGAGTGTCGAATCCTTTGAGTAATGATCCGCCTCCTACAAGGTTTATTCCTTGCACGATGATGTCTTGCGCGAGTTCTGCTGGGGCTTGCGATAGGCATGAAACTGCGCAATCGATCATTGCAGTAACGGATTCATCGATAGCTCCCCGAATCTCTTGGGGAGAAACAACAATGACCTCAGGTAAACCACTGGCGATATGTCTTCCACGTACCTCAGCTCGGAGTTCTTCATCAATTGGAGCGGCGGAACCTATGGTTAATTTGATTTGTTCAGCAGTTCGTTCACCGATTGCTACACCGTATTCAGCCTTGATGAAGTTTTGGATTGCTGTATCGATATCGAATGAACCGACCCGTACAGCTTCTAAGGCGACAACACCCCCCATCGAGATAAGTGCTGTTTCTGTTGTGCCGCCACCCACATCCACGATGAGGTTCCCCATGGGTTCATTGATTGGTAGACCTGACCCGATCGCGGCAGCGAGCGGTTGCTCAATGAGTCGTGCATCTGCGGCGCCTGCTCTTCGGGCGGCTTCGGTGACCGCTCTTCGTTCAACAGCTGTAATTGCTGATGGTACGCAAATAACAACTCTTGGTCTGTTGAAACGAGAGACGCCGACGCGCTCAAGTAAGAGACGTATCATTCGTTGCGTTACATCAAAGTCTGTGATTGCTCCATGGCGTAATGGTCGGACCGCAACGATGTAGGCGGGTGTTCTTCCGATCATTTGCCAGGCTTCTTCACCCATAGCGAGGACTTCGTTTGTGTTTTCGTTGAGGGCGATTACGGATGGTTCATTGAGGACGATGCCTCTTCCTCGTGAATAGACAAGCGTGTTTGCAGTTCCGAGATCGATAGCGAGGTCACGTGCCATTATTCGTTACGTTTTCTCTTTGCGTCGGGTGCTATTGCGTCTAATCCAGCGCGGAAATCTTCAATCGACGAATTGAAACTAGTTTTCCTTTCACGTGTAAAGACCCAGATGACGAATGTTCCTACAACAAAGACTACCGCTGCCGCACCGAGGAATAATAAGGGGCTCATTGGCGAACTTCTCCTTCATCAAGTAGTTCTTCTATTTCTTGAATGTGTTGTGGTTCTAGACCCCAACTTTCACCACTTTCCCAGATTTCTCGTTTCCATATGGGGACGGTTGACTTTAATGTGTCAATGCAGAATCGTGATGCTTCGAAGGCGTGATCTCTGTGCGGTGAACTTACAGCGATGACTACTGCAGAGTCGCCGATTTCGACTTTGCCGATTCTGTGGATCATCACGATTTTGACTATAGATGGCCATTGCAATCTTGCTCTGTCGGCTATGGCTTGCAGCCTTGGGATTACTTGTTGTTCGTACGCTTCGTATTCTAGGACGGTGACGTTGCTTCTTCCTTCGCTGTGGTTACGTGCTATGCCATTGAAACTGACTATTGCTCCTGTGGAGGGGTCTGACACCCAGTGGTTGGCTTCGTCAACTGGGAGGGGTTCTGCGCTTAAGCCGATCCAGGTATTGTCGGTTTTGGAAGTTTCCATGTTTCTATGTTAGGGGTGCTGGCTTGTCTCTACTCCTTGAGGGTTTAATTCTTGTGTTTTAGTGGGTGCAGATTATTTTGAGGACTTTTGTCCTAAGGTTTTGGAATGGGTGGAGATTCAGAGGAAGATTATTTTATTTTGCCTCCGCCTGCGTTGGAGGATCGGTTGTGGCGTCATCCGGCCGAAGTCGGTCAACTGAAGCGAATGAAACGTTCAATGGGGTATTTCCGTTTGTTTGGGAAGGCTTCGGTTGCCGTAGGTGTGTATCTTTTGTGGGGTAGAGACTTCTTGAGTTTCGTGTTTTAATTCTCGTCCCTTAGGTGCTGTATGAGGCGAGAAATGAGGAATGTGATGAGCCCGCCTACGAGGATTGCGCCGATGAGGGAGGCTCGTTGTCGTTGCTTGGCGTTCATGTTTGACCATGGTTTTGCTGGTGTGCCGTCTATGTATGCTTCGGCGTTTGTGTAATCGGGTTGCCAGCCGGCATCTTTGAGTCGTTGGTTGGAGATGATCCATGGATGCATGGTGTAGGGGGTTAATCCGGGAGGAGTTGGCGCTATTTTGTACCGCCAGGAAAACCGGCCGAGTTTGTCAGCCATTTCTTCTTTGAGTCGTAGTCGTGGGATTCTTCCGCTGAGTTCTTTACATACTTCTGCTTCGATGTATCCATCGGGGGCTACGTTGTAGGCTCCGCTTAGGTCTCCCCTGCTTGCGAGACATACAGCGGATGCTAGATCGTCGAGGTGGAGAAATTGGGCGGGTGGGTCGTTATCTCCGGCATCAATGATTGCTGATGCTTTGAGCGATCGAGCGACCCAGCTTATTTGTCCTTTTGCTAGCGCTGTTGTTGGACGCAGGATGACGACTTCAGCGTTTGGATGTTTGGATTTCCATTCGGTAGCGATGTTTTCGATTTCGGTTTTTACGGAGGCGAATGAGAAATCTGGATTTGGGTTGATATCTGCATTCTCAGTTATTGGTATTTCGTTTGTCGGCCATGCGCCGTACACCATGGCTGATGAGAGGAGCACTATTTTTTTGATTCCGACTGCTGATGCGGCTTCAAATACTCGTCGTGTTGCGTCTATTTCTGCGCCGCCGGCATCCATTCCATCGCTGCTGGGTCCGAATGATGTAGCGAGGTGGATGAGCGAATTTGCTCCTTCGAAGACTGGTTTCAAGTCGTCTGTTTGGAGGTCTAGTTGGTGGTGGTAGACGCGTCTGTGATTGGGCATTTCGGGGCGTGTATCGATGGCGAGTATTGCTGCGACGCCGTCTGTTTCGGCGAGTGTTTTGCATACACGTGTTCCGATGGACCCTGCTGCTCCTGTGACGATAAGCGTTTCCATAGCCTCCCTCAACTTTTGGCTGTTGTGTTTTCGCTTTGCTCTTAGGTACTTGCACTTTACCTAAAAAAGCCTTTATCGGCGATTTTTAGTCAAGTTTTCGAATTTCTTGAGGGAAACAGCGCCAAAATTCTGATCGTCTTTGGTTGTGGCTTAATTTCTTGTGCTGAAGTTTATAAACTAAGAGTAACGATTTTGTTATAGAGGTTGCGCATGGATAATGATAACCCTTTTGAAGGTATCCCTTTCTTTGGTGATTTTGAAAAGTTATTTGGTGGTGGGCAAGACCATTGGTCAACTGCAAAGCAAATCGCTGTGCAAATGGCTGCTGGTGAGGAAGGAGATTCTAATGTTGACCCCTCTCATAGAATCGCCCTTGAAGAGTTATCTCGTGTTGCGCAGTTACACGTCTCGGATGCTACTGGTTTGGAGTCTCGCAATGCGACGGTAGTGCCTGTGACACGAACTGAGTGGGCGCATGCGACTATTGAAGCGTATCAACCGCTATTTGAGGAATTGAATGCGTCATTGGGTAAGAGTTCGCGCAACGAAATTGAAAGCAGCGACCCGATGGGGGCAATGTTTGGGCAGATGATGCAATTTCTGGGTCCTATGATGCTTGCTATGACGGCGGGTTCAATGGTTGGTCATTTAGCGCAGCGTGCGTTGGGGCAATATGATCTTCCGATTCCGCGCGAACAAGACGCGCAGGTCAGGATCATTACCAGAAATGTTGAAACGTTCGGGCAAGAGTGGAGTCTGCCATCCGAAGAATTATTACTGTGGGTGTGTTTGAACGAGATCACCTACTACACCATCTTCCAATTGGACCATATTCGCAAACGGTTTAGTGATTTGCTGATGGAGTACGTGGGTGCGTTTGAAAGTAACCCTTCTGGACTTGAAGAGAAGTTACAACAAATTGATATGACGTCTCCGTCAGCTATTGAGGATTTGCAGAAATCGTTGGGTAGCCCGGAAGTGATTTTGGGAGCGATGCAAAGTGAGGAACAGAAGTTTATTCTGCCAGAACTTGAAGCTACAACAGCGGTGATCGTTGGGTATGTTGACCATGTAATGGATTCAGTGGGTAAGGGACTTATTGGGTCGTATGACCAAATTACGGAAGCGATGCGTCGTCAACGTGTTGAGGCTGACCCGTCTGACAGGTTTATTGAACGATTGTTGGGTCTTGAACTGACTCAAGCTCAGGTTGATAGGGGCACGAATTTCGTGAATGGGGTTCTTGAACGGGCTGATACTGCGGGTTTGGGTCGTTTGTGGGAGGATTCGAAAAATTTCCCTACTCCAAATGAAGTGGATGCTCCTGGTTTGTGGTTAGCTCGTTTGGATATTCTTGACTGAATTCTGTTAGAAGAGTTTGAAATTGTCGTCCTCGGGGTCTTGTGGAAACGGATTGAATGGTTCTAGTTTTTTTTCCATGACCGGTGGTTTTTGTTCTTGTGGTGGTTCCTCGATTTTGGGTTGTTCTTCGACATCTGGTTTTTGAATTAAGTTTTTTAGGAGACCCAGTATGCCTTCCGTTGTTTGTTGCGTTCCCGAATTGTTCCCTAGTAGGTAGGTGATTGCTGCTGTTCCGCCAGCGATGGCGAGCATGAGGAAACCGAGTCGTGCTGGGAGTGTGAAGATGACGGGTATGAGCGCTGCGAAGACCCAAATGAGTTGAAAACGTGTTTCGAATCGTGCGAATGATCGCCCGTAGTTGGCGTCGGGTGCATCGCGTTGGACGATTGAATCAAAAGCGAGTTTTCCTGAGCTGACTGATAATCCGACTGCTAGGCCTACGACGAGGGCGCCGCTTATTCCCCCTGCCCATAATCCTAGGATGGCGATGCTGGTTATTGTGAGTAGGGCGCCGAGTAGCATTCGTTCTTCGCTGATTCGTGTTCGTACTTTGGGTGCGATGATTGATCCGATTAATCCGCCGATGACGCTGCATGCAACGACTGCTCCGAGGGCTATGGCTGAGGAACCGTCTGCGCCGATATCTGTTGCTAGGAGGTCTTCATGGAGTTTGCTGCCAGTTGCTGTTCCTATACCTGAGAGGTCTAGGTCATCAGTTCCGCCTCTGTATGCAAATGCTACGAGGAATGTGAAGAAGCCTATGATGCCTCTGAGGACTCCCATGCTGGTAGCTGCTCTGGTAATTCCTGCAGAGCGGAGTTCTTCTTTTTCGTCTTCTTGTTCAGCTGTTGGTGCGATAGTTGTTTTGGGTAGGCGTAGAGAGGCTAGACCGGCAAAGCCGAACGTTATCGCTGCGAGCACAACTGACCATCCTGGTCCTCCTATGAGTTGGGCTAGGGCGGCAGGTGCCGCTCCGGAGAAGCCAGCAATTCCTGATAAGAATGCGAGTCGGGCGTTTTTCTCTACGAGCTGTTCATGTGTTTCTACAGTGGTTGGAACGACTGCTGCTTTAGCGATGGCATAACTTTTTTGTAGAACAAGGATTGTGAACGCTAGTGGGAATAGGAAAAGTGAGTCAAGGTTTGAGACCATGAGTGCAGCTGTGATTACGCGCAAAATGTTTATGGCAAGGATCATGAGTCTGCGTCCACCCGCGTAGCGGTCAATGACTGGGCCAATTAGTGGGCTCACGACGGCGAATGGGGCGATTGTTAACGCGAGGTAGAGGCCTACTCTCCATCGGGCAGCGCTTGGATCAATGGAGAAGAATAGCGAACCGGCGAGGGCGACTGTAATCATTGCATCGCCGGCGGCTGAAAGGGCGTGGACTCTGCTTAGTCTCACAAAAGGTGAGAGAACGAATTTGCCTTTATTTGTTTTCGCAGCTGTTGTGCTTACTTCGCCTTTGAAGAAATCAGGTTGTGTTTCAACGTTGTCATCCACGTAACGAGTCTAGGAGTTAAAGATTCAAATGCATAAAACGTTTGCGAGTGTTTATGCGTCGGCGTATTTGTAACCTAGTCCCCGGATTGTCAGTATGCGTTTGGGGTTGCTTGGATCTGTTTCTATTTTCGCTCGTATTCGCCTTATATGAACATCAAGTGTTTTCATGTCACCGTAATAGTCGACGCCCCAAATATGGTCTATGAGGATTCCGCGAGTCAGGACTTGCCCTGCGTTTCGCATGAGAAGGAGGAGTAGTTCGAATTCTTTCAGCGGGAGTGTAATTTGTGTGTCTCCTTTGAAGACTTCATGCCTATTGGGGTCGATGGTAATGTCGCCAATCGTTGTTTTCTCTACCTGGTATGTTGCTACTGGTTCGTCACCCCAATTTGCTCTTCTGAGTTGTGCCCTCATGCGAGCGATTAGTTCGTGGAGTCGGTATGGCTTAGAGATATAGTCATCGGCTCCTACTTCTAGGCCCAAGACCGTATCTATCTCTTCGCTTTTGGCAGTCACCATGATGATTGGTGTTTTAGCTATTTCTCTGATGTCTCTACAGATATCAACG
>Ga0207993_1001104_pt1 | contig 10630 bp, 3 predicted proteins | sample ETN01SmetaG_2_FD_185791 | JGI IMG/M metagenome (GOLD analysis project Ga0207993, IMG submission 185791) | Marine microbial and viral communities from oxygen minimum zone, Eastern Pacific Ocean - ETNP2014F12-01SV265 (SPAdes) (version 2) | ecosystem: Environmental > Aquatic > Marine > Oceanic ...
CGGTTATTTTGGTGATGAGCATTATATCAATGGAGTGAGAGGGTCGTTATTTACAGATTTTTATAAAAATGGAAAGAAAAAAATTGAAGGAGTTCTAATTAAAGACAAAAGAAGTGGTCTGTGGACTGGTTGGTATAGTAATGGAGTTACTAAGTTTACCGGAAATTATCGTAACGGCATGAAAGATGGAAAATGGGTAGAATGGGATATAAATAGAAATGAAAAACTTAATGGAATATATAAAGATGATTTACCTTGGAAAGGACAATTTGGAGAAAACTATTATAGCAATGGTAAAATTGCTCAAGAATATGTTAAATATTATGAAAATGGTCAGAAAAAAATTGTTGGTACAATGATAAATAATAAAAAACATGGTGAATGGTCTGAATGGTTTCAAGATGGAAGTCAAAAATATATTGGTAATTATTTAAATGATTATAAAGATGGTAAATGGAGAGAGTGGGATATAAATGGTCAAGAGATAATCAATGGTGAATATAAAGTAGGGCAAAAATGGTTAGGTAGATTTGGCGATAAGGATTTTATTGGTGGGCTCCATCGACAAGAATATTCAGACAGTCATTCAAATGGACAAATTAAATCTTCAGGAATTCTAGTGAATAAAGTAAAAATTGGGGTTTGGCAGTATTGGTATGATAATGGAATATTAAAAGAATCTGGAAATTTTAATAATGATATTAGAGATGGGGGATGGCAAGGAAATTTTGAGAATGGAAATCAACAATATATAGGTAAATATATTAATGGAAAAGAGGATGGTGTTTGGACTTTTTGGTTCGAAAGTGGATTAAAAAAGATTGAAGCAAATTATATAAATGGTGCAAAGGATGGTGACTGGATTGAATGGGATGAGAAACAGAAGGTTATCACAAATTTATTTTATAAAAACGGTGTAAAGTGGCTAGGAAGAGATAGAAATATATTCTATTTAAATGGTGAAGAAAGTAAAGGAATTCAGAATAAGTATGATAATGACAATATTAAAGAAGAAGGTATCATTCTAGATAATATGAAAATAGGACGCTGGACTTATTATCATGATAATGGTAATAGGAAAAGTACAGGATTATTTGAAGATAATAAAAAAAATGGTAAATGGTATTACTGGTATAAAAGTGGTCAAAGAGAAAAGATTGGGTCATATATTAACGGCATTAAAGAATCTTATTGGGAAGGATGGTATTATACAGGTACAAAGTTTTTTGAAAGAAACTACAGTGGTGGCATAAAAGAGGGTAATTGGATCTGGTGGTATGAAAATGGTGATATTAAATATACGGGTAGTTATATCAATGGTAAAAAAGATGGAAGTTGGAAGGAGTTTGATAATAATGGATTGATTATTATTGATGGGAAATATAATAATGGCATTGAATGGCATGGCATTTTTAGTGGAGAATATTATTCTGAAGGGAAAAAAGCTGAAGAGTATAAAGAATATGATGAAGACAATAATATAAAAGTTGATGGTTTGGTTATTGATGATAGTATAAAAATAGGTATTTGGACATATTATCATAAAAATGGGGCGAAAAAAAGTAAGGGAGAATATTTAAATAATAAGAGATCTGGTGAGTGGGCTTATTGGTATAAAAGTGGTGTAAAAGAGAAATCTGGTTTTTATAAAGACGATTTAATGAATGGTGAGTGGCTTGGATGGTATTTTACTGGTAAGCAATTTTATTTAAGGAATTACGCTTTGGATAAAAAAGAGGGGAAGTGGATATGGTGGTTTAGTAATGGTCAAAAGAAATATGAAGGTAAATATTTAGACGGTCAAAAAGAGGGTAGATGGAAAGAATGGAATGAAAGTGGAAAAGAGTTAGTTAATGGTACTTACCATAATAATATTAAGTGGGAAGGGTTTTTCAAAGATGGAAGGTATTATAGAGGAAGAGTGGCAAACCGTCAAGAAAATTATTATGATAATGGATTACTAGAGTCAGAGGGCTTAAGTATAGGAACAGAAAAGTTAGATGACTGGACTTATTGGTATGATAATGGTAATAAAAAAGAAGAAGGTTCCTATGTGGAAGGTGTTAAAGATGGACAGTGGAGCTCTTGGTATAAAAGTGGGAAAAAGAAAGAGCTAGGAAACTACGTTGAAGGTAAAAAAGATGGAGAATGGAGATCTTGGTACTATAATGGTCAGAGATATTTTAAAAGGAATTATAAGTTAGGTGAGAAGCATGGAGAATGGGTTTGGTGGTATGATAATGGACAAAAAAAATATTTAGGATCATTTAGTAATGATAAAAAAAATGGAAAATGGCTTGAATGGTCTCAGAACGGTGATTTAATTATTAATGGTAATTATAAATTTGGTAAAAAATGGGAGGGGACCTTTAAAAATGGATCCTATTCTTCTGGTATAAAACAAGACTCGTAAATTGAAAGACATAATATTAGAACATATAAAATTGTTATGATAGACTATTTTAAATGATAGAGTCTGGATTGCGTTTTGCAGCAATTGATATTGGAAGTAATGCAATACGTTTATTATTTACGCGGGTTATTGAAGATGGTAAAAACTCTGACCCATATTTTATAAAAGAGTCACTAATTAGAATGCCTCTTCGATTAGGACAGGATGTTTTTAATAAGGGATTAATAAGTAAAAATAATTCTACTAGTTTTATAAATACAATATTTGGATTTAAGTATTTATTAGATGCATATCAGCCTATTAATTATCGTGCATGTGCAACAGCGGCTATGAGAAATGCTAAAAACAATATGGATTTAATTAAACAGGTTAAAAATGATTCTGGGGTTAATATAGAAATTATTTCTGGAAGTGAAGAAGCAAGTCTGATTTTAGGTAAGAATATAAATCAATACTTAAAACATAATAAAACTTATTTACACATTGATGTTGGAGGTGGAAGTACGGAGCTATCCATCATTTCAGAGGGTATTAAAAAATTTTCAAAATCTTTCTCAATAGGTTCTGTGCGATTATTAGAAAAAAAAGTAAAAAAAACCCATTGGGATGAAATGAATAACTGGTTGAATATCTATACAAAATCAATAAGTGAAATTGAAGCGATTGGCAGTGGTGGAAACATTAATAAAATATCTTCAATGCTTGGAGCTAGCAAGGGAGATATAATCAAAATAGATTCAATAAAAAATATTATTAAAAAAATAGATAGCAAAAATATTAATGAAAGAATTACGTTGCTAGGTCTAAGGCCAGATAGAGCAGATGTAATTATTCATGCTAGTAAAATTTATATTAGTTGTATGGAATGGTCAGGTGCAAAAAAAATAATAGTGCCACAATCAGGTTTAGCAGATGGGATAGTCAATAAATTATATAACGAATATGTAAATGGAATTAATGTATCATAAGTATTATATATAATTTTAATTGATTTTAAAAAGTAAAATACATTTTCGCCCAAAAAAGCCATTAATGGTTTGGGATGGCAGTTGCAGATTCTGTGAATTATGTGCTAATCGTTTTAAATATTTAGCTAAAGGGCGCATAGAGTTTTTACCATACCAAGAATTAAAAAATAAATATCCTAAAGCTCCAGATTTTGATTATAATAAATCAGTTTATTTATTTACTAGATCAGGGGCATCTAATGGGGCCGCAGCTGTTTATAATTATTATAATTTGATTGGAAAGAAATTTTTATTTTGGCTTTATCAAAAATCTAAATTATTTGAAAAAAGTTCGGAATTCTTTTATGAATTTATTGCTAGAAACAGAAATAAATTCAGAGTCATTGGTCATTTTTTTTACGGGTCAGATTTTCTACCTGATAAATATAGAATTAGTGCTTGGATATATGGCAGGGCATTAGGTTTAGTTGGATTTGTTGCATTTTTATCTTTTTGGATGCAGGCTGATATGTTAATAGGCTCAAATGGTATAATTCCTTTTGCTGATGATTTAAAAGAAGTTGAAAATTATTTAATAATATCTGATTCTAGTTCATCAAAATGGTCAATGAGGCCAACATTATTATGGTTATCCAAGCATGATATATGGTTAAATAGTATTATCGGATTAGGCTTATTTTCATCAGTTCTTTTGTTCCTGGGGCTTCTACCACCAATTTCAATTGCAATATCCTGGTTATGCTATTTATCAATTTCAGTAGTAAGCGAGCCATTTTTAAATTTTCAGTGGGATACCCTTTTATTAGAAGCATATTTATTGTCAATATTTTTTGTTCCTTGGGTAATAATTGATAAAAAAGTAAATCTAAAGAGTCCTTCTTTAGTAGGTAGGTATTTAATCTGGTTTTTAATAATAAAGTTAATGTTTGAATCTGGATTAGTTAAGCTAACATTTTTTAGTTCAGAAGGAACAAATACCTGGAGAGATTTGACTGCTTTAGACTTTCATTATTGGACACAGCCAATTCCATCCTGGATTAGCTATTATCTTGATCTACTACCTGTGTTTATTGATAATGTCTCTCTCTGGTTTATGTATTACTGTGAGCTTATAGTTCCTTTTATGATAATTTTTCCTAGAAGAATTAAACGGGTTGCTTGCTTTAGTTTAATAACATTCCAAGTTTTAATAATCATTTCTGGTAACTATGGCTTTTTTAATCTTCTTAGTATTGTGTTATGCATTACACTCATAGACGATCAACTTATAATTAGATATTTTAATAATTGGAATTTGGGTAATAATAAAACAGAATTAAAATCTATTCCTTATTATATAAAAAATATTTTTGGAAGTGCCATATTAATTTTATTTCTATGGACATTCCTAGCTTTTATTAAAAAAGATTTACATGGTTCAAAGCCCATAAATAGTAAAGACGAACCATCATTCTTGAATAGGAAAGTACTTGCTTTTACACAAACTATAAGATCGATTAATGCTTATGGTTTATTTCGAGTTATGACGGTTGAAAGGCCTGAGATTATTATTGAACTTTTAGGAGAAGATAGTACTTGGGTTCCAGTAGCTTTTAACTATAAACCAGTAGAGGTAAATAAACGCCCAAAGTTGTTTTTTCCACATATGCCTCGAATTGACTGGCAAATGTGGTTTGAAGCACTTTACTTCAATCGCTTAAAAAGTGATCCGTTTTCATTATCGACTTACCAAAGATTTCTTAAAGTTATCGTAGAAAATGATTTAAGTATGGATGAGCTTTCTTTAAATAGTTTTTTCAATGATGAAGACCGCAAACTATTAGAATCTTTGCCAAAGTTAAATAAGGATAATTTTATAAATAGATTTAGGGCGAGTATTAATAACCATATTAATAATTCATATTGGTTTGCTCGATTACTATCTAAAATAGTGAGGCAAGAACTAGTTCTTAAAAATGAATTTCAATTTGATACGAATACTAAAATACAAAAAATGAGAGTTAGTTTGTTCTATTACAAATTTAATAGTGACTTAAAAGATGGAAATAATGAGAATTGGTGGGTAATTAATAAAAATAATAGTTCAGTTATTTTATTTGATTTGGATAAAAATATAATTAATCACAAATAATATATTCCATAAATTATATTCTTCTTATTGAAGAAGATTTGCAAATGATATTAAAAACAAATATTCCATTTTCATTGGGTGCTCACCCAATTAATTCCCCCTATAACTATAGACCAGCTGTGAAGCCTCTAATGTTTATTATCAACATGCAAAATAGTTATAGGGGGTTGAAATTTAAATAAATCATAGGAAAACAAATATGAAGTATTACTTATTAATCATTTCTTTCTTTTTTACTACTGTATTACAGTCCCAAAGTTCTCAACAGTTTGGTAAGATATTTAAGAAGAGTCAAAATCAACCTCCAGTTGCAAAAGCTGGCGAAGATAAAAAAGCATTTCCGGGAAGCACAATCACTATTAGCGGTGAAAAGTCTGGCGACCCTAATGGCGATATTTTACAATACGAGTGGTCTCTGCCCCCATCTTTAATGGATAAAGAAGATTATACATATGATGACACCGATACTCTAAAGGTCCATACTGGTAAAAATAAAAACTCAGTAGATGTAATTAAAACATATACCTCAAGTTTTCTACTTGATATTTCAGATCAACTACCTATTGGTTCTAAGTATGTAATCAAATTAATTGTAAAAGATAAAGAAGGTCTTACTTCATCAGATTCTTTTGAGCTAGAGATTGTTCCGCCAGAGGAGGCAAATGTCTTAAGTAATAGTGATGCTCAAAACCAATCAAATAAAAATAAAGAAAATTCTAAAAATGTAGAGAATAAATCATCGACATTGATATCTATACAATCACTTTCTTTAGGTGAATTAGTTCCAATGCAAGCGGAAGCTATAAATAGTATTATTTATAATATGATATTAGGTCTAGGAATGGAAAATGTAATTGAGCCAAATCAATATAGGCCAGATTCAATCTACACTATTGGAAAAGTTGATAGCCTTAATCCTTCTATCACATTAGAATATGATAAAAATTGTGTAACCGATTCATGCGCTGCTAAGAATGCGCTTATAGATAGAGCGACTCATGTGTTGTCTTGGTCTTTTAATAAACATAGGTCTCTATCAATTCGTTTTTTTAATGCAAAACAATATCTAGAAAGTTCTCAAAATTATTCGTGGTCTATTTTCTCATTGCCTTTTGATCAAAGAGATTCGATAAAAGTAATGTTGCCAAAAGCATTGGCAGTCGATGTAAATGGAGATCTGATAATATCAAGTGCGAATAATCATAATCTTATGAGGGTAGGCCTTAATCAAAAAACAGAAGAAATAGTTAAGGGGAATATTTATAATGCTGAATTGATAAATCCATCAGGAATGGATGTAGCTGCTGATGGTAGCATGTATATATCTGATCGAGATAATAATAGAGTCTTTAGTATGAATGATGGTAAATACAAAATGATGGCTGATCGTAGTTCCTCAATAAAGTTAGATATGCCTGGAGCTATAAGAGTTTTAAAAAATGGATCGGTCGTTGTTGTTTGTGAGGGTGATCAATCTGTTAGATTAATTAATTCTAGAGGGAAAATAAGCACTATTCTAGAGCCAGGAGTTTTAAGAGGTATTACTGATCTCGCTGTTGATAATTCAGGAAATTATTTTGTCGTTAGCCCTTATTTAAACCAAATATTTAGAATTGATGGAAAAAATAAGGTTTCTAAAATTGCTGGAGTAAAAGAAGGAACCGGATTAAAAGGTAATGGCATTTTAGCTAGTCAAGCTGAATTATATAAACCAATATCAATTGATTTTGATGTGTCAGGCAGGATGTATATAGCTGAAAAAGAAAATGGGTTAATACGTTATATTGAAGAAGACAGCCTATTATATACTGTTGCAGGTGGGGGATTTGATTGGGATGGCTCAGGAATTGCTAAAGCTATTGACGTAAAAATTCCTGAAATATCATATATCAGAGTAGGTACTGGGCCAAGCATATATATAAGTCAAATGATTGAGAATTCCGTAAAAGTTGTTACAGTTATGGAGAATCCATCTTGGATTGCACATGATATGATGATGTCTCCAATGCATTTGATATATGAATCTGGCATTATAGGGCTAAAACCTTATTTAAGTGAAACTTTACCAAAATTATTAAAGGGATATGTGCCAAAACAAAGAATTCCAATAACAAAAAGATTTAAAAAGTTCAATTTGAATTTGAAAAATTATTTGAAAGAGAGGCCTCTGCTCATTGCAGTTTTATTGTTAATAGGTAGTCAGGCTACATCATCAGCATTTGGCAATGCAGGCTCTCTTGATACACCACCAGATTTCCCAAATATTTAATAAGTAAACATTTTTAATAAGGAGTATGTAATGAAGAAACATCTAATTATATCACTAATATTCTTAATGCCTTTATTATCTCAAAAACTTGAGAATAAGTCATCATCAGATAATAATACTAGTATATCACTGAATGAGGTATCATCTTTATCTGTGCCAAGAAAAGTATCGTATCAAGGTATATTGACAAAGAGTAATGGGCAGCCAGTTTCAGATAACGTTTATGAGGTCAAGTTCAGACTTTATAAAACTGCTGAAGACGGAGAGCACTTTTGGGAGGAAACACAATCCATAGTTGTGAATGATGGGCTAATATCAGCTACCTTAGGTATTGTAAATAATTTAAATAATATACCAAATGAAACGTATTTAGAGGTTGAAGTAGAAGGCAGCGTGCTTCTTCCAAGACAGGAAATGACAGCGGTATTTTATTCTGTGATATCCGATACGGCATATTATGCAAAGGGATATACTCCTACCATTGATATGGGGACTCTCTCTTTTCAAGATACAAACCAGGTCGATATTACTGGTGGGAAAATAAATGGAGCGGTCATAGGTGAAGATGACCCACGGGCAGCAAAATTTTCTGAGGTTGATGTTAGTGGGGCAATTACTGCAGATGTTTTTGTTGGGAGCGCGGCTGGATTAACAGGCATAGTAGCTGCTGACTCAATTGGTGTAATTGCTGGCGAAAATCCATTTACGATGGAGGGTATAACCGCTGATGATTATGAGACATCATTCTATATAGAAGACCCAACAGAAGATAGAGTAGTTACAATACCAAATGCTAGTGGCACGATGATTACCACTGGTAATTTTCCAATTGACTTGACGATTAATGGTGGGAGAATTGATAGTACAAATATAGGAGATTCTATCCCTGCTTCGGGTCGTTTTTCTGAATTGACTACTTTAGAAGGTATAAATATTAATGATGGTAATACTGTATTGTCTAATGTAGAGCTAGGCGTGTTAGATGGAGTTACTCAGGGACAGGTGCAAGCCGGTAAAGTACTTACAGCAAGTGATGACCGTGATATAACTGGATTAAGGAATATCACATCTACTGGGAGTATTGTAGCTGAATCATTTTCTGGTATGTTTATGGGTGATGGTTCAGGAATTACTGGAGTAAGTGCAACGAGTATTGGAACATTAATTGGTGATAGCCCACTTATATTTGATGGTGAGGTTATAGATAATTATAAAACAGCTTTTCAGATAGAGGAACCAAACTCAAATGAAATAATAACTATACCTAATACAAGTGGAATTGTAATAACAACTGGGAATGATGAATTCATCGATAAGGTTGGAGTCATTAACTCTGGTGTTTGGGAGGGAGAGATAATCTCTGATGCCTTTGTCACAGATAGTTTATCAATTAGTAATGGTGTAATTAATGGGACCAGTATTGGATTTTCTCAACCAGATTCAGGGCGATTCACAAATATTACATCTGTAAATGGTATAAAATTAGATGACGGCAATCTTGATATCTCTGTGGAGGAAATGAGCTATATTGATGGTGTATCTATTGGACAGGCAGCTGAAAATAAAGTGCTTGTACCAGATAGAAATCTGTCGATATCAGGACTTCGCTCTATTTTTCTAGAGGATGATTTCTTTAGTTCATTAGTTGGTGTAGATAATGTTGTAATTAATAATTCAAGTATCGGATATGTTGATGATCGAGATTTAATAACGCTATCGGATGAAAATGTTCTTGTCCAAGGAACAATTGAGGCAAACAGTTTTTCTGGAAATGGTTCATCTCTTACAGGTGTTAATGCCACAGCTGTTGGCATTTTAGATGGGGAGCAACCTCTAAAATTTGAAGGGGTAAATCAGGACGAATTTCAGACAACGTTATTTATATCAGAGCCAACAAAAGACCAGAGTATTTTATTGCCAAATGCGAGTGGTACAATAATCACCACTGGGAATAAAGAGGATATAGATACTGTCGGTGTTTTGACGGATGGTCAATGGGAAGCTTCTGTAATTCAAGATCCTTACATTGCGGATAATTTAAGGATATATGCAGGGTCTATAGACTCCACGGAAATAGGTAAAAATAGTCCTGCATCAGGTAAATTTATATCAGCACATGCATTAGACTCTATTTCTGGGTCAACATTGACTGATGGTGTTGCTAGTTTAAATGCTGGTTCTCTAAATGGACTTGTCAATGTAAATGCATCAGGTGCAATTAATGGTTCAAGACTTTCAGATGGGACCGCTATTTTAGAAAATGGTTCAATAAATGGTTTAAATAATATTGACGCATCTGGAGCTATTAGAGGCTCTAGCTTTACTGATGGTACAGCTACTTTGGTAGATGGAGATTTGAGTGGAGTTATTTCACTTGATGTTGCTGGCAATATTAATGGTGGAACGATATCACTTGATGATAATTCTTCAATTATAACTAAAGAAGAATTAAACGTTCTTGATGGTGCGATAAGAGGAACAGCTTCATCGAGTAAGGCCTTAGTCGCAGATGGGAATAAAGATATAACTGGTTTAAGAAATATTTCTGTATCAGGAACAATAAATGCCAGTGATTTTTCTGGTTCATTTAGCGGAGATGGAGCGGGATTATCTGGTGTCTTAGCAACAGAAATAGGTATTTTAGCTGGTCAAGAACCACTTGAGTTTGAGGGTGCCACCCCTAATCCTTTTGAAACAAAATTAGCAATTAGTGACCCGACTCAAGATCGTACTATCACTCTTCCTGATGTTAGTGGTATTGTAATTACTACAGGTAATAAAGCTATCATTGATACTGTTGGAACTATAACTGACGGTATTTGGCAGGCCTCTCAGGTTCAAGATACATA
>Ga0207993_1001105_pt1 | contig 10628 bp, 13 predicted proteins | sample ETN01SmetaG_2_FD_185791 | JGI IMG/M metagenome (GOLD analysis project Ga0207993, IMG submission 185791) | Marine microbial and viral communities from oxygen minimum zone, Eastern Pacific Ocean - ETNP2014F12-01SV265 (SPAdes) (version 2) | ecosystem: Environmental > Aquatic > Marine > Oceanic ...
CCCAGGTAATCCAAAGATCCAGCCTTGAAAAATAGGGATCAGCCCACCAACAATCCCTATCAAGATAAGAATAACACCTAAAACAACTCTTACAATTTTTGTAAGCGGGTTCATTCTCTTATCACTGCAACCTTTTCAAAAGTGCTAGTTCCATGTTTTTTGCTTATGATCAGTAAAAGATAAACTCCGCTATTAACTAGATTACCATTTCTATCATTTCCATACCATGTCGCTTGATACGAATTAAAATTCTCTTCTTTAAGTGTTCTAATAATTGAACCATCTAAAGTAAGGATTTGAATAGTACTTCTTTCAGGAATACGATCTATGATCAATGGGCGTTTTGATGGAATCCTAAAAGGACTCGGGAAGATCTGAACTTGATCTATAGATCTTATTTCATTTGCGAAAGGAATTTTAAATCTGCTTACACCTATGTCCGTAGCAATGATTGCTAGTCCCTTTTCATTATTGAAAGATATATCATTTATTGTATTTGAAAGTAATTTTGAATTGTCAATATTTATCCCATCAACACTTGGCCAATAGTCACCTTTACTGTCCAAAACATACAAACCTCTTGACTTAGTAGTTATCCAAATATTATCAAAACTATCAAATTTTATGCTTGAGCCTTCATCAAATGGAATATTAGAAAAATAGGGAACAATGTTATTACTTGAGGATATAGGACCTGTTTTTACAACAGGTTCCTCATCGGATGCACGCAACTCCTTATAAATCAAGCCATAGTCTGTTAAGATCCAAAGTTTATTTTTCTTTGAAACTGCAATACTCAGGACTTTACGATTTATACCAGGAATCACAAGATCATTGAACCAATTTTCACTGGATGGATTTAAAGCGCTTCCAGAAAATGTATACATAAGCAACCCAGAATTAGAGACCATCCATATTCGACCATAGTTGTCTATCGCTATGGGTCCTGAGCTTTTGATTGTAGAAGTCTTAGCCTCATTCTGTTCAAAGTGACGTGCCTGAGAATTAGAAAATACACTTACAGGGTAGCTCTCATTCGTTGTTGAAGACCATAGGTTTTTTTCTTGATCTAAAAACATATCAACAATACCATACGATAATGAGTCATTAATTTTTGATGGCATTGGTAAGAATATGTTGTCCAAAGTAAACTTGCTTTGATTGAAATTTAAGGACACTGCCCCAGCGTAAGTAGAATTTGACATTCCTAGAAAAAGAGTATTGTTTACAAATATTGATTTTAAAATTTCATCTCCAAAACTTATGTCAAGAGGCTCAATAGAAAGCTTAGAGTCTATTTTCTTTGGTAATGGTATTGATGAATAATTAGACCAACCCTCCACTGAAATACCTTTATTGTTTGCTAGCATGAGGTCCCCTAGATCATTTAAATGAACGATATGAGGGTTTCCTATAAAGGGTTGATTGAAAAGATGGCTACGGAACTCTTCATCAATGTAAGCAGCCAGTCCAAAATCTGTAGCTATCCAAATATTTTCACCATTTTTAAAAATTTGATTTAATGTTAAGGCGTTATCAGTAAATATCTTTTCTGACTTGTTGTTTTGAATACTAAGTACGGTTGAATCTGATATGGCATAGATCTTACTGTTTGATATAATAAAATTTTTAATTTTTTCTGATTCTGGAAAGCTATCAAGAAGGGTTTTAGTTGAACCATCGACTTTGTAATCAATGATAGCATTTTCAGTTAAAAGAATAGTGCTTGTTTCGGTATTTGAGAAATCTATGATTCTATCGAAAACCTTGTTGAAAGGATTATCCCAATACGTAATGTGCTCCTGATAGGGATTTCCAGAAATAATCTCTTTGTCGGTCAGAATGTAAAAAGTGTTATTGTGATATGAAATTTTTGATATTAAATCAATATCATTTCTGCCATAGAAGTCTCTAAAATAAATCTTTTTTTCTAGAATAATAAATTCAATCAATCCCCAAACTTCATCGATTTTCGCAGATATGTAAACGGCATTATTGACATTCAAAATGTCAGTGATATCTTGAATGTCCAAATCAAATTCCTGTATCAAGCTGCTGGATTCAGTAGACCAAATCTGAATTTTGTTTGATGACGTAATCCAATAATTACCCGTAGAATCAATGTGAATTTTTTTTATCTTTCCAAAGGAAATCCCATCATCAAAAGATATGGTTTTATAATTGTTGTTTTGAAAGTCGTATTCAACAATACCAGCAGGAGAAGCATATACCAAAAAATCTTCAGAAAAATCAATATCTCTAACGTTCATAAAAGAGGATACGGATCTGAATTCATTTATGCGAGATTGGGAAAAGATTAAACTAGTAAATAGAACTATGTATAAAGTTTTTATCAAAACTTAAAAGGGGCTGGAATGAAGCATAAAATAAAGATCAAAAAACATATATACCCTACCCAAATACTCTTTTTTGATAGCGGCACGTTAAAATCTTCAATAGGGGGATGATTAGCTGACCTCATGAGAAAAACGATTAAAATACCCCAAACTAGCCAGTTTAACGATATAAAGCTTAGCGGAATTAAAGCCGTTAATGCTATCCTAGCAATCCAATGCTGTTGCCTTCCGAACATTGCATATGCAATATGCCCGCCATCTAATTGACCAATTGGAAGCAAGTTAAGCATTGTTACCAGCAATCCTATCCATCCTGCAAAAGCAATGGGGTGTAACATTATATCCTGTGATTCAAGAAGGTTGGGATGCGTAAACCAAATCAATAATTTCATCAAAATTGAATCCCCTAAAATTAAAGCGCTTTGCATATCAATTTTTTCATACACATCAGAAATCTTCAAACCAATAATAAGCGATGGAATAGCGATGATAAATCCTGCAATCGGACCTGCGGCACCAATCTGAAGAAGCGCTTCACGGTTTTTAATTTCAGATTTGATCTTGATAAATGCTCCAAAAGTACCTATTAAAAAAATAAAAGGGGGCGCGGGGATGAAATACGGCAATGTAGCATCAACCTTATGTTTTTGAGCGTAATAATAGTGGCCAAATTCATGCGTGCCCAAAATAAGAAGCAATGTGACTGAAAATGGAAATCCTTTGATAATTGAAAGTGGGTTTGAAATAATATTTGCACCCTGCATTAAAGCACCTGACAGGAGCGTTGAAATAACAGTTAAAAGAAATAAAGTAAAATGTAATTTTGATATCTTAGGAATTTTAAAAAGAATATCATCTTTTTGTGATATTTTTATTTGGTTCATTTAAAAAAAGCTAAAAGTCGATTGATTACTTAACGTACTTACTCTGTTTAAGTTCAAGGAGTTTGCGCATACCTTCCTCCTCCATATCAAGAGTTAGTCTATTAATCCAATATTTTGTTTCGTCAATATAAAGATCTATGACTCTTTTTGGAACTTGCTCTGCTTGCATATGAACTATAATAATTGCTGAAATAACAGGAACGTACACCATTAGTCTTTCTTCATAAAACCTATCTAGCTGTCTTATTGTTTCTTTTGTAGTTAAGTAGTCTAACTTGTCGCTGTACAAGCTGTCAGCAAATTCCTGTTCCACAGTCCAAGCTTTTAAATAATAATATAATCTACCATCTAAAAGGCCGTTTAGGTATGCTGATTTGATTCGGTAAACAGATTTTTCGCTTACGTCAGCCTTTCTTTCTATGCTGTTCCAATCTGTACCATCCCACAGAAGTTTGTTTTGTTTTTCAAGCACCTGTGATAGCAAAGAAGAAATAAATAATGTATAAAGGAGATACTTCATAGTTTTGTCAATATAGCTTTATGATTAAGAAATTTATAGAAAAAGTAAGCTAAATAAAAATGGAAGAAAGCAACAATCTCAGCAACTAGTATATACCATGGCCAAGGCCCCATAAAATCCAGTATTGAACCAGATGGAGGCTTTTCCATTATCCAAAAGTAATTTGAACCAATGACTTTATTTGAAATAAATGCAATAACCAAGAAAACGTTCAAAGCAAGAAATGCATTTTTAAGCCCTGACAATGTTGGACGCATGTTAAAGACCACAACATAATATATTAAACAAATGACTAAAAGTTGGTGTGCGGCAAAATATCTAAAATAATGAAAATGAGGAAAATCATGAGTTATGTCAGGTGTGAACATTGCTTGAAACATCGCAGACATTCCCCAGTAATAAAGAATTTGAAAAATTTTATCATTTTTCCATATCAAGGCTATGGGCAATAATAAATTTGCGAGTCTGCATAAGTGCAAAGGAAGATGAAGCTTGAGGTCAAAGGTGCCAGCGATTAATTCAAGGAAAACCCAAACTGGATAATTAATAAAAACCAAAAAGATTAAAATTAAACCAACAGTAGATTGATATTTTTCTTCAAGATATTTTTTTGAAAACCACGGCAGAATGACTGCAATTAAAAAAAATAAAATAATAGCAATCCAGTGTGATTTGCCAAATAATTGAAATGAACTATAATTATTTAAATAATCAAAGACGATCGATCGCATCAATAATTATTTTTTCTTTCGTTTTTTCGGCTTTCTAGATTCTTCAATTTTTTGCAAATGGAAAACAGCACCAAAAAGCATAATGATAGCTAAATAGAAGTATTGGTCAAAAGTTTGACCATAGATGAAGCTGTAAGCAAAGGTAGATATTGAAGAGAGGATCAAGAGTACGCTAAAACCCAATCTCAAGTTATTGATAGAGTCAATTTTCATTTACTATTTCTTATCAGCTGACTTCTTAGCTGCGGGCTTCTTTGTTGCAGGTTTCTTCGCTGCGGGCTTCTTTGTTGCAGGTTTCTTCGCTGCGGGCTTCTTAGCTGCGGGCTTCTTTGTTGCAGGTTTCTTCGCTGCAGGCTTCTTCGCTGCGGGTTTTGACTTTGAAGTTTCTTTTGAGGCGCTTTTTGCTAAAGATAATTTTCTAATCTCTTTTAGCCTCTCTTTATTTTTTCTGTGTTTTTTTGCTACTAATTTGTGTTTTTTGTTCATTTTTTTCCTTCAATAAAAATTAATACTTTGCGGGAACGCCTGGGAATTGAACCCAGCTCCTGATTTATCATCAGGACAACGGTGTTGAAGACCGCGAGGGGCACCAGCCACCCAATCATTCCCAAAGCCTTTGAAAATCATCATTTTGGACTATTAATGACTCGAAAATCTAAACCAAATTTACTTTTAAGGCTTCTACCAATTTTATCAGCTTCATTTCTTGACTGAAAACGGACAATGCGAACAGCATGTAGTCTTTTTCCATTTGAATTAATTCTATGAACCTCAGTTGGATATCCACCGTTTTGGAGTTGATTTTTTAGGCTATTTGCGTTGTTATAATTTCCAAATGCTCCAACTTGAATCACCCACGGTTTTTTTACACTTCTTTTTGTTTTTGATTTAGTTCTTTTGGCTTTAACCGTCTTGATTCTCTCAGTTATGGTCTCTCTATTTACTTTTACCAATCTTGGGTCTCGATCTCTGGTTTCTTTTTTTGAGAAACCATGTTTTTTAAAATCTAAACTGGGGTAAAGCTTGCTTATAAGACTTAAAGAGGCTTTAACAGAATCTTCTTCACCGGTCGCTATATAAGAATTAACCATCAAATCCAGTGCGCGTTGATGACTGTCACCCTTCTGATAATTAAGTATCGATCTCTTGAGCTGAATGCTGGCTTGTGAATATAAACCACGTGCAAATAAATACTCACCAATTTTCATTGCAGATAATGCTGCATATTCTGAATCAGGATAATTTTTTATCAACACTTCATACTGAGAAAGAGAGGATTCACCATCTTTATTTACAAGTGCTTGCAAATAGTATACACCAGGATTATTTGGATAACGGGAAATTAACTCTGGAAGATTTTCACGAACTTCTTCATATCTCCCTTTTTGAATTAAGGTAAAGTATAAATTAAGATTCTGAGAAAAAGAAAAAGCGTTGTTTAAAAAAATAAATATAAAGACGTATTTCATAGACTAATTGATGGCCTTAGCTAAATTCATTATTTCATCTATTTCCTTAGATAGATCGCCACTACCATCTGTCTTTATTTTAAATTTCATCCTCATTAATTGAATGGTTATAGAATCAGGGTTTTTCAAAAGAGCATCATCAACAATTGATTTAGCATTTTCATATTCGCCTTTTTGATAGAGATGATTTGCAAGATTCATTGCTGCTAGCTGATTATTAGGATCTTGTTTAATTATTCTATCATAAAATTTTTCAAGTTCATCGAATTCACCTAAATCAAAGAAAGCTGATTCAATTTTTGGAAAAACTTTATGGCTATCGCTCGTCTCAATATGTACATATTTCTCCCATTGAGCTATAGCATTCTTGAGATCATTTAATTCATAATAAACATCACCTAAATGTTTATAAGGCAATCCTAGGTTTGGAGAGGTTTTAATAGCCCTCTTCAGTAGCATAATGGCTTCATCTTTATTACTATCTTTCAACTTATCCATTGCCTCAAAAACAATATATTTTGAAAGCTGTTCAGGATTTTTTGAAGAGTTGATTTTTTGAACAGTTTTTGAGAATTGCGCTGCTTCTTTCCAGTCTTTTTGAGCTTCGCTAATTTGGAGCAGAAAATCATTAATCCAAAGATTTTTCTTATCTGCTTTGAGTACAATTAGAGCTTCCTCTTTTGATTTTGGAATGTTACCAAGTTTAAAATAATCAATAGCTAGAGACTTGTGGATTTGCCTTTGAATATCTTTTGAAAGATTAGGCCTCATTGTTAAAGAGCGATGTATTTTGATTGCTCCTTCAACGTTTCCTTCCTCTCTTAATATATTACCTATCTGTAAATAAGCATCGATGTGGCTAGTATCTTGCTTAACAACATCTCTCAAATGTTTAATTGCAATTTTTTTATCACCTTGTATGATTGCATTTAGAGCTTTTGTATAAAGTGATTCAGGAAGCTGCTTTTTTTTAGGCTTGAAATAAAGTATAAATAAAGTTAAAGCAAGAAGAGCTAAGAATATTACTGCAAATATGTATGGATTCAATCTTGAGAATCTCCGCTATCTTCATCATAAATATCCTCATCAATGGAAGCGTTTCTTAATTCATTAAGCTCATCGGATAAAAAACGATTTTTATTTTTTAATGCTCTTATTTCAGATTTTCCCGCAAGGATGAGAAGCAATGCAGCGCCATAACCGATTATCATACCAATGCTCAATGCACCAAGCATAACAACTGAGACGGGGACAGCTTCTTTTTGAACAAAAACTAGATTTACATCAACAGGGTTTGTATTCTGTAATAAAAAATATAGGATAATTACTACAAGTACTAGCGCTGCAAAAATTTTAACTAATTTCATATAACAAACTCCATTTCATGAATTTTTTCAATTGACCCTTGAAGCGTAATGCCTAAAGCTGACTCTATTCTTACAGGTACTATATCGCCAATCTTTTCATTTTTTTTGTCAAATATTACCCATTTATTTGAATCGGTTCTACCAGCCCACTGATTGCTTGACCGCTTACTTTCTTTTTCAATTAATACATCCTCAATATTTTCAACAAAATCTTCATTTCTTTTCTTCGTATGAGCTCTTTGCTTAGCAATGACTATTTCTAATCTTTCTTGCTTCTCTCCTTCCAAAACATGGTCTTTATATTCAGAGGCTTTTGTTCCAGGTCGTGATGAATATTTAAATGTAAATGCTGAATCAAATTTTATTTCATCCATAACCTTAAGGGTTTCATTAAACTCAGTTTTATTTTCGCCTGGAAACCCAACAATTATATCCGTAGATATACCAACTTTTGGTAGTTTCTTTCGAATGAGATTAGCTAGGGCTATAAATTCTTCTTTCGTATATGTTCTATTCATTCGGTTTAATACTTTATTGCTACCTGCCTGCAAAGGAAGATGGACATAATTACATATATTTGAATGATCTCGCATTACATCAAGAACATCCACTGTCATATCTTGGGGGTGGGGCGATGTATATCTAATACGCTTAACATTGTCAATCTGAGCAACTCTTTCTAGTAAAGTATGAAACTTTTTACCTTCAAAATTATAGGAGTTTACGTTCTGGCCAAGCAATGTAATCTCAGAAAAACCACTATCGACAGCTATCTTTACTTCTTCTAAAATTCCCTCAATACTTCTTGATCTCTCCCTTCCTCTAGTAAACGGAACGATACAAAATGTACAGAATTTGTCACAACCGCGCATAATTGATACCCAAGCATTGATCCCCTCTTTTCTGCTTGGGAAAAGGTTGTCATAAACTTCAAACTTTGAAAGCTTGGTATCGACAATATGCGACTTATTTGATTCAGATCTATCTTTTAACATATCAGGAAGTTTTCTATAGGAATCGGGACCTAAAACAATATCTACGTAGGGTTTAGATTCTAAAATATCTTCTTTCAAATTTTGAGCCATACAGCCCAATACACCAATAATTGTTGATGGTTTTTGGTTTTTTATTTTATGATAAAAACCTAAGCGAGAATGTACTTTGTCCTCAGCATGTTCGCGAATAGCGCAAGTGTTAACAAATATTGCATCAGCTAAATTTATATCATTAGTCTCTTCATACCCTGAATCATTAAGCATTGCAGAAACCAGTTCGGTATCAGCAACATTCATTTGACAGCCATACGTCTCTATAAAATATGATTTATTCATAGTTAATGTAAAATTATGAAAAGAATGTTAGAGGAAAAAGGCTTACTTCAAGTAGCCAGAGAAAAAATAATCCAAAGGATTTTGAGGGGCTCCGTATTGGTGAACCTCATAGTGAAGATGAGGACCAACTGTTCTGCCGCTTTTTCCAGTCAAAGCGATCAAATCACCTCGTTTTACTTTAGCACCAGGCTTTACATTAATTTTAGAAAGGTGGGCAAAAATAGTTCTATAGCCATTAGAGTGATCAATTTTTACAACTCTCCCGAACCCACCTTGGTTTCCAGCAAATTTAATTTTTCCATCGGCAGGTGCATATACTTTTGTTCCTACATTTACCGCAATATCTAAGCCATAGTGGAATCTTGTATTTCCATTAAAGGGATCTTTGCGATATCCATATCCTGAATTGATATATCCAGATTGAACCGGTCTAATAGAAGGCACAAATTTAAGATTATCAGAGTGATTGCGAACAACATCGTATAGATTATTGTAGCTATTAAGCTCAAGCTTTACTTTGCGTGAAAGTGCATTAACATTCATTTCGATCTCTGTGATGCGATTTGTGATATCATTAGGAATATCATCAATAGCGTTAACCTTAAAATCTGTTCCTCCAACCCCTAACTTTCTCACGTCTTGGTCTATTTGAGGTAGGCCGGCATAAGTTCTAATTGCCTGATCTTTCTCTTCAATAACACCAACCTCTCCCGAAACGTTATCAAGTTGATTTTGCAAAGAAGTTAATGTTTCAGATAGGTGCTCGTAGCTCGACCTTAAATTGTTCATCTTGGTCTTGTACATTACCCCAGTCAGAGCATTTGCAGTAAAAAATAGAACAGTAGAAATTGATAATACTGATATTCCTATAGCAATGAATGCAAATTTTCTTGAAAAATGATAATTGCGAACACCCGTATCCTTTTCAGATACGATTATGTAATTATGATATTTATTTGTGTTTTTATTGGATCGGAACATTAAAAGATTCTGGTATGTATAAAAATTTAATGAAAAAGACTAAAAACTCAAAAAAGTTATTTATTTTCCTGCGGTGATTCAATTTCTTCTAAATCAATAGCTTCTTCGGGTTGCTCATCGAAAATAACTTCATTTTCTTTCAAATCATTAACAACTGGCTCATCTGAGATATCTGTAGCTTCGGATTTGATTGCTTCTATTTCTTTTTCTTTTTCAACAATTTGTTTACTTAATGCATCTATTTTTTCAATATGAGCAAAAAACTCTGCATTTCCTGTAAAGTTTGACATATTTGCTTCTTTAGAATGATTGTAAGCCAATTTACCTAGCAATAAAAACTCTTTTCCCTTATCTCTTTGAAGCTGATGAATAGCTAACTTTATCTTGCTAAGCTTTGTTATCTCTTCAGTTTTAGCTACAGCTACCTTACTAACTTCTTCTGCTTTTTCAACCGCAGCGTTGCTCCAGTCTTTAACGTTAGATTTTAAATCATCCCATATTTTTGACATATATCTCTCATTTTGTATACTTAAATTTAAAAATTAGTTTTTATTCAATAATAAATTTGCAAAATAAAATAGAACTGTTCCAATGATTAAGGCATTTAATTCAAGTGAAACATTATTTTCACTAATTCCCTTAATAAGACCGGATAGAACAATCAGCAATGATAAAACTTGAATACTTCTAAGAAGTACGTATTTCATAACGTGATTTAAAGGTTGACCATCTTATTAAATTTTTTATGTTCCATTCATACGCGCTAGAAAGTAGTTCAATCGAATTATCTGATTCTGAAAATCTTTTTGCAAAGCTGTGCATTTGATTATCGCTTAAACGCTCATAAAGGATTCGATTGATAAAAGATATCTTTCTTTTTTTATTCAAATCTCTAAATAATTTTTTTGCCGCAGGGCCTTTGTCTTCAATAAACATTGCAGCAGCTAGACCTGACAACATAGATATTTTCATTCCAAACCCAAATAGA